>Ga0255347_1003785_pt1 | contig 19186 bp, 22 predicted proteins | sample wastewater_treat_2_FD_192479 | JGI IMG/M metagenome (GOLD analysis project Ga0255347, IMG submission 192479) | Wastewater microbial communities from Lulu Island WWTP, Vancouver, Canada - plant24 | ecosystem: Engineered > WWTP > Wastewater > Unclassified | place: Canada: Vancouver, British...
GATTTGTGTTCCTACTTTGGCAAAGGCGGGCAACGTGGCAGTCACCATCACGCCGGCCACGTTATCAAGGTCTATCTTCTTTTTATCCACCACAATCCCCATCCGGGTCATCATATTGGCTAAACTCTGGAAGGTAAATTCCGTCTTATCATCATCACCGGAGCGTTTCAATCCCACCACCAGTCCGTAACCGATCAACTGGTTGGAGCGCGCTCCCTCGATATTGACGACATCTTTAATCCGGGCCGCGCCGGAATTCTTCCCGGTCACCAGCAGATAGGCGAGTGCCAGGCCAATGATCATACTTTTTTTCATCATCTATGTTCCTTTCGGCATGTCTCTCGGTGGATGCCACTGGTGAGCCATGCTATGCACGCTCGGGATAGATCAGAGGTTAAAGGGGATAGAGCCAGTCAAATATGCGATGGAACACTCCCGGTTTCTGCTTGTCACTGACAACCCCGGTCCCCGAATACTCGATCCGGGCATCCGCAATCCTGCTGGACGCAACACTATTGTCAAATTCTATGTCTTCAGGCCGGACGATGCCGCTCAACAAAATAAAACGTTTCTCTTTATCAAAGGTAACTTCTTTTCGTCCCTCAATCCGGAGATTTCCGTTAGGCATCAGGTCTATTACTTTCGCGCTGATGCGCGCGATCATCTTATCGCTGCCGCTGATCTTCCCTGATCCGCTGTGAGAACTCTTTGCTGAACTGGTGATCTCCGGCTGAAAAGGGATGTCGTTTCCCTCGTCATCCTTACCCCAGAAGTTTTTCAGACCGAAGTGGAGGGGAGATCCCAAAAACTTGGTGATACTTGCAAGGATGCTTGAATCTCTGGCTGTCTTGGTCGACATCTGTTGAGAAACATTTGACATTTCTTCAATCCTAATGGTCAGGATGTCGCTTATGCGCCGGGCCTTGGTATCCATATACATTGATGAACTGGTGTCCCGCCAGAGCGAACCCTCATAGCGATACCGGAAAGGAGGCTGCTCAATGTCTTTTGCCTGGTGATCAAGATATTGCGAATTCGGACTCTGCCGCTCCAGGGGACCCAATCCTCCGCTTACCGCAATTGCCGGGCACAATAATACCGCACCAAACCACACACATAGCCTCTTCTTCATCCTGTACCTCACCCTGTTAGCTGATGGGTTAACCCCCGGTGGTTATTGAAAAACTTCCATTTGCTTTGTGGCTAAAAAGGCGCTCTCTTTGAGCCACGGATGTGTCACCATTTTTTCAACCGACTGCTAGAAAATCACTTCCACCGTCTTCGAGTCCCTTACCTTGCCGTATACTTCTTTCTGGGAGCCTGTATTTATTACCCGAACCTTTTCTCCCTTACCGCCGTTATCGATTGCCATTCCTTGGGTGGTAATTTTTACCACATCCGACTCGGCTAGAATCGTCACCAGGTCACCCCGCTTTACCAGAGGCATAGCCTTCAGAAATTTGGATCTGAGGGGATGGTTGATGTCCATTGCCCTCTGAGTGCTCATCCCTATTGCCTCCAGGGGGTCAGTAATAACGTCTTCGGGGAATTCTTTGAGGCTCAGCGTATCCAGCCGAATGTCATTCTGGGTGATGACATGATCTCTCGGTAAGGTCCGGTTGCATACCACCACTTTCTGGGATACCTCTATTTCGGCGTTTACCCAGATCTTTTTTTCCGCTTTCCCGTCCACCATAAACACCAGCCCAAGGGTGGTACTTCCCAGATAATCTTCATTTCTCTGCGGTGTGACCTCATAAGTAATTTTCCCCGCAAGGAGGGAAATGGGGCCTGCCGGTGAAATCCTAATAGATGTTAGATTTTGGTCCCAGCTCATTTTTTTGTGAATGAAGCTCCTCACGATTTCATTTATTTCTTTGGGAGAGATGATAACCGTCTTGCGTGTCACCTCGATCTTTTCAGGAAGACGGAGGGCGATGGTATCGATACCGATACCATTTTGTCTCACCCTTGATCTAAGATAATCGGCGCTGATAATCCTCGCTTCTCCGGGGGAAGGCGATTTGCCAAGCGTGATGGATTGCAGCTTCTCCAACAGGGTGGTATCCCCTCCTTCGATTTGGGAAATCTCACCCAGTACAATCATGTCTGAGCTCACCTGAGCATGCGCCGGCACCATGACGGTGGTCACCGCCAGAGCCGGAGGGGTGCGGCATACGGAAAAGGAAAGCACCGCGCCGGCCAGCAGAAAAAATATTAATATCCTGAAGGACTTTTTCATGGTGATATCACCCTCTTTTAGCGTCTAATATTGTTTGCCATTTGCAGCATCTCGTCTGCGGTTTGAATGGCCTTGCCGTTAATCTCGTACGCTCTTTGAGCTAAAATCATTTGCACCATCTCTTCCACGATACTGACATTGGACATTTCCAGAAATCCCTGGCTAATGGTGCCTAGTCCGTCTTCCCCCGGTGTGCCGGTGGTGGGGTTTCCGGACGTCTCTGACTCTAAGAAGAGGTTTTTGCCTATTGCCGTCAACCCGGCCGGATTGGCGAATCGAGCTGTCTCAATGTTTCCAATCTCAGAAGGTGCGGTCTCTCCGGCGTTCATCACGGTTATCGTTCCATCAAGGCCGACGGTGAGCTGGCTCGCGTTTTCCGGTACGGTTATCTGGGGCTGCAGCAAATACCCATCTGAGTTAACAATATTTCCACTGCCATCAAGCTTGAATGCCCCTGCCCGGGTGTAGGCGATCTCACCGTCCGGAGTAGTGATTTGAAAAAACCCCCGCCCGTCAATAGCAAGATCAAGCTCGTTTCCCGTCTGTTTGTAATCCCCCTGGGCAAAGAGCTTGTCGACCGCCGACACTTTGGCGCCAAGTCCTATCTGGTTGGAAGTAGGTATTTCAGTGCCCGTCGATGAGGCTGCTCCCGCGATTCTCAAGTTTTGGTAAAACAGATCCTGGAAATCAGCCCGGCTCCTTTTAAAACCGGTGGTATTCACGTTGGCGAGGTTATTGGCAATAACGTCCATATTGAGCGCTTGTGAGCTCATACCCACCGCCGCCGTCCATAGAGATCTTAATGACATGTTATTCCTCCTTTTAACCGGTGAACCTTAAGCCACTGCGGCTATTTCTTTGGTTGCCTGAGCATCTATTTCATCCAGGGCACGGATAACCTTTTGATAAGACTCACAGATCCGTGTCACATCTATCATCTTCACCATTTCCTGCACGATATCTATATTGGAGAGCTCCAGGTGGCGCTGTTGTACCTCGCTTACCTCAGCTTGACGTTCATTGGCGGTGCCTTTTACGTTTTTAAAAAGGTTATCTCCTACCTTTACCAAGCCCGAGTAATCTTCAAAATCAACCACTTTTAAGGTATCAACCAGCTGTCCGTCCACGGTTATCGTGCCGTCCCGGGCAATATCGATCGTTTTCCCTTCTATTAATATATTTTTCTCTTTTCCTCTTACCGGATGGCCACTCTGGGTAACAAGCTCTTTCTTGCTATTGAGTGAAAAATTGCCTGTCCGGGTATAGAGCTCACCTCCGGGGGTGTTCACTGCGAAAAAGCCTGAGCCGCTGATGGCGACATTCAACTCGTTTCCGGTTTGTTGCATCTCACCTACCGAAAAGTCGGTGGTAATACCGGATAACGTCGGATAACTCATGCTCATTTTTCGGGAGAGGACTAAACTTCTCGCATCAGCGTGGTCCGTCGGCACGGCGGTATCCAGCGCGGGGTATGTTGCGCCAAAGTGCGGTTTGTCTTCCTTGTAGCCGGACGTACTCACATTGGCAAGGTTGTTGGAAAGGATTTCGAGTCTCCTCTCCTGCATAATATCGCCGCACACCGCCGTATACAGTCCACTGCTCATATATTCACTCCTTACGTTTTTAAATTTGTGGAAGAAAGAGAAGCAAAAGGAATGCCACTTTTCCCAAGATAAAGAAATAGTTTAACCAATTGTAAAAACGGCGTATTTTGTTTTTTCGTTTTCGAGTCACGATCGCGAGCCCTTTATAACCGCCGCCCGGCAGGTATTTTTTTCCTACCTAAACTTGGACCGTATATCCGGAAACATCCTTTTGAGCCACGAATCAGATGGGTGTTTTTCAACAGCCTGCTGGAAGCGGTTCGGAATAGCCTGTTTCAGCGGGCGTCGGTAGAAGCAATATGGAGAGCGCAGGATACGGGTTCAGTGGAAACAATCAATTACCGCAGATGCGCTTTTCCATGTACTTCCGGTTGAGATGGCAGACAAAGGCTAGTAATTCCGCTACCACCGGGTACACAGCAGGAGGAATCTGTTCATCCAGTTCTAGCCGGGAAAGAATCTCGATCAGGTCCGGATCATCCTTGAGGGGAATATGGTGCTTCCGGGCAAGGGCAATTATCTTCTCCGCAATAAACCCCTGCCCCTTTGCCGTAACCAAAGGCGTCTTCCATAGAGAAGGCTCATATTGTAAGGCTACGGCCTTTTTTAGTGATCTTTTCTCTTTTCCGCCCATTGCTTACTACCCGAAGGAAAATCCGAAACAGTTGAAGAACGCTTTTTTACACTAGAAGGTTGCACGTCATGGGAATGCTAAGACTATTGGGTCTTCTCATGCCGTAATATCAAGCAGCTTCATGGTTAGCAGAGAAAAGCCCTTAAGCGCACTCGGGTCCTGATCTTCCTTTGGGTCACCTTTTTTTACTTCACCGGAAAGCTGCTCCACCCGGTAGCCGAAGGATTCAAGCCGGCGGCATAGTTCGGATGAATATTGTAGCACAAAATCGGCAACCTCTTTATTGCCTACCCGGATTGTACAGTGAATCTTCTTTTTCATTACGCGGGTATCAATTCTCTGCGGACCCGGGCTTCTCATAGTGAGCAGGAACACGATATAAACAGTATCCCTATGGCTTTTCCCTTTTTTACCCCCCATCCTTTGCGGACATAAAGCTCTGCGGTTTTAATCCCTTCGGGTAGAATCAGTGGAATTTGAACAATAAGCTGCCGGTCACTTTTTGCGGTCACGCAATTGAGCAGTTGGTGAAGCTCAATCTTCTTAATCGATGAAGTTATCGCATCCAGTAATTAAGGATAATGCTTTCTGCTCCAACATCCCTTCTGGGATAAGGTTCAAAACCACCCGGGGATGGGTCTGCACTACTCTGGCGAGCACCTGCTGCCCCGCTTTCAGGCAGGCAGTACTATCAACCGCAACCTTGAATCCTCTAAACGTAACCTGAAATATATGATCAGCAATATCCTTCTCCACCTTTCCCTGCAATACCTGTCCTTGGGCAATCTTCGCAACAAGGGAATCCTTCTCCGAAGGAGAGAGTAACAGTACAAGCGATCGGTTAACCGGCCGGTTTGAGGTCAGCCTTGGCGTGCAGAGAGCTTCTTCGTCCGGTATCGCCTCCCCGACAAGCTTCATCACTACCTGGGGACGGGTAGCGGCTACCCTCACTTGTACCTGCTGTTCAGGGTGCAGTGGAATCGTACACTTCGCAATCGCAGTGGTTCCGTTAATGCTGACCAACAAGGTGTTGTCTTCTAAACACCTCATCACCTTCGCCTCCAGCGCATGGTCTTCGGAAAGTCCGGCAAGGAAGGGGCTTTTCACGGAGGAGGAAAATAAGAGGGAGCACGGGGGCTTATTAAGAGTGCACTGAACCGGTGTGTCGTCAGTCATCGGCGATTGTCATAAAAAGCATGTAGCAAGAATTGACAACCCTGCTTTCTGCTTTTCGTCAAATCCGATCATGATATGGGTTATTGTCTTTTAAGATTGATTGCCAGCTCGACTTCGCCTTGCGGCAACCCCAGCTTTCGGGAAATCTCTTTTGCCGATAATCCCTTTGCAATCAGGTGCGCCACCTTTCCATAATCACTTGCGCTTGAGTCCATTGCTTCACATTCTGCTTTGCCGCGATCAAGGCGGGTCTTGAGGACGACGCTTTTTCCACTTATTTTCCCACAGAGCTCCAGTGCCTTTTTTCTTTGTTTGTCTAGCTCTTCCGATTTTTTTATCAGTTGGTGCAGCGAATCAACCACGATCTTCATCTTTTCCTTTTCGAGCTTTGTCGCTCGGCGCAGGTTTTTAGCCTCGCAGATATAGTACACAAAGAGAACGCACAGGCCGGTTTCGACAAGCAACTGTAAAATCAGCCACAATTCAATAGTAAAGCCGGTCATGCCTTCCCCTCCGTTCGAAGTAGTTCATACCGTAAGATCCAGAATTGTACCCTTATCTGCTTCTTCGAATGCAGCCTTTTTTTGCGTATGGTCCTCTTCTTTTCCGCAAACCGCATCGGGCTCATAACTCTTCTTTTGTTGACCTCCTCTTTCTTCATCTCTGATTGCCGCTTCCTTGCTCTTTTTTGCATCCTGTACTTCTTTTTTCTTCTGCTCTGTCTCCTCCTGCAGTTGTTGGGCAAAATGCTTCTTCACCACATCAGCCTGCTGTTGCTGCACCTGTTGAATTTTTTCCAAGGTTGTTGATTGCAGCAAAATTTGCTGCATGTCCACCGATCTTAACATCGACGTCCTCCAATGTATTTGTCGGCGAACTACTCTAGCAGGCAGTTGAAAAACGCCAATCTGATTTGTCTCTCAAAGGGGGAGGGGCTTTTCAGCCGCCTGCTAAGTAATTTTCCTGTCGGGAGCATCCCGAAGGGCCCTCTTCCTTTATCGTCCGGCCAGCTTCAAATCTTAACCCGAGGAATGCGTTGCAGCTTGATGCGCCAGTTTAGTCTTTAGCCGCCCTGAAAAATCTGCTGTTCGTTCCCTTCTTATCAATCTTAATCTCCACGCGCTGTGCGCATCTGGGGCACCAGCCCGTATAGGCCGTCATTTGCTTATTGGTATACACGCGGGCATAGACGTTACAGCACTCAAATAATATCCCAATGAATCTTCGTCGGGGCAAAGAGCTTGCCGCTTTTATGTTCGGCTGCATTCTATCCTGCGTATCTTTCATACATGCCCGAAGCCGGATTAGATTTATAAATAATCGGATGTTTTTAAGGGCGGGTGTCGCCTTTGGGGGATTCCAAACCAGGGCAGTGTGTCTCCAGCCCTTTTCCCCCTGCACCGGTCGTTATACGGTATCATACCACCTGCAAGTCATTAAAAATTACTCCTTTTACAATATTTCCCTCTATCAGGAGATTGATGGCGGAGATAATTTGTTCTGACAACAGATCTTCCACCTGCTTAATTTCCATATCCCGGGGAGGAATACTGACCAACGTTTTCAGGATGCTGGTTCTAACCTCCTCAGCATGTGTCGCAATCTGTTTAGGGGCATTCTTGCCGGACAGTTCCAAGGCGATAGTCACTCTAAGAAATTTTTTCGACTCAGGTTTTGACAGGGGCACAAAAAACGGTTTCAGTCCGTACAAATACTCCTGAGTAGCGGCGGAATCCGTCCTGGGGGAGGAACAATACTGTGTCCGCATAAGCAGACCGCCGCTTACCACGATTGCCAAGCACAGCAAAAGGAGAAATGCCGTTATATACTTCCATTTGCGGGAGCGACCGGCATTTCCCCGAATCGCATCTTCCTTCGGCTCTTCCTGAAGCGGTCCATCTACACCCAATTCCGTGCGAGATGTTTCCTTATGCGCTGCGGATTTTATTGCGTCCTGCTCTGCTCGCTTTTGCGCCCCATCCACCTCGATGAGATTCTCTTTGAAGTTTTCTTCTGGTCTCTCGGCCATGAATACACCCCCTGAAAGCGCTAAACATCAAAATTTCTTTTTTGGCGATTTGAATTCGCACAATATAGATGGTAGTGTGCCGCTTCGATAGGGTCTTATCTATGTATAAGACTTTGTATCCTGACCTTTAATCGTAGTATGGCTTTGGTGTGTATTTGTGAAACTCTTGACTCCGTAAGATCGAGCACCTTGCCAATCTCTTTCATGGTAAGCTGCTCGTAGTAATAGAGAGAAATGACCTGTTTTTCCTTTTGGGGCAAGTCCCCAATAGCTTTGGCAACGGCATCTTTAACCTCACCCAATCCAAGCATGCCAAAGGCATCGTCAGATTTCGGATCTGCCAGGCAACTTAAAATATTTCTTTTTTTATCATCATAATCCACCATCATATCCAGGCTGATCAGGGAAATGCCGGCAGTCTGCCTAATTAGTTCATGAAACCCCTCCATGGACAGACCTAATAACTCAGCTATTTCTTCATCTTCGGCGGGCCTTCTTAAGCGCTGTTCCAATTCGTGATAGGCATTAACCATCTGGTTGATCATTTTACGGATAGACCGGGGGATCCAGTCCATCGCTCGGAGTTCATCTAGGATGGCGCCTCGGATACGGATCTCGGCATACGTCTTAAACTTGACCCCTTTGGAGGGATCAAATTTCTCCACCGCATCAATCAGACCAAGAATGCCCGCATCGACCAGGTCCGCCACCTCAATGTGTGGAGGCAGCCTCATGGCAACACGGTTGGCAATATACTTGACCAGAGGAGCATATTCCATGATCAGCCGCTCCCTTCTGGTAAAATCCTCTTTACCGTGCTGGATGTTCTCTGCGATCTGATTGCATGATTTTTTCATCTATTTCCCCCCTTCTGGTTACATTCTGGAAAGCGATAACGGAAATGATTCAGAGGGTTCGAGAAAATGATTCCAGAAAAAACGGATGTTACCCCGGGAACGGTTATTGGGGCGGTTTTCACAGACTTTTCTTGCCAGGGCGGAAAAGCACTGGCTGGCAGGTGAGAGGGGATAAAGTTCAACCAGCGCTTTCTGCTGCCTCACCGCTTTAGCAACATACTCGTCCTGCTCAATGTATCCCCAGTAATCAATAGACAGATTAAGAAATTTTTGCCCGACCAGGCTCAAATTATTAAATACCTCTTCCGCCTCAGTGGCGCTTCGCGCAGAGTTAACCAAGAGTCTAAAATGGTTTTCTGAATATTTCAGACAGAGAACTTTCATCATGGCGTATGCATCAGTGATGGAGGTGGGTTCCGGGGAGACCACCACCAGGATCTCCTGAGCGGCAAGGTTAAAGTAGATTACATTTGAAGAAATACCTGCGCTGGTATCTATCAGCAGCACATCGATCTGGTCGTAAAGGGAATTAAGCTCCGATAACAGACATAGTTTTTGCGCACTGCTCAAATCGGACAATTCCTGAATGCCTGAGCTCGCGGGCAGAATCTTCATGCCCCCCGGCCCGGGGAGCATGATCTCCGAAACAGACTTTTCACCTGTCAGCACATGCTGTAAGGTATATTTAGGAGTAAGACCTAAGAGAACATCGATATTGGCAAGCCCTACGTCTGCGTCCAGTATCATTACCCTCTTGTTCGATTTGCTCAGGGCATAACCCAGATTGGCCACTACATTGGTTTTGCCGACGCCACCCTTACCGCTGGTAACCGCAATAACCTGAACCGGTGAATCTTTGCCCCTCTCACACATCTTTTGGTTACTTCCCCTGTTATTGCTTCCGCTCTTTTTATCCTTGGTTTCCATTATATTGCGTAAGGTTTCGACCTGGTCCATTACAAGCCCTCTCTGATGAGATTAACAATCGTAGACGTTGCGTTCCCCCAGTACCGCTGGAATTATGTGTTCTCTGGTTGCAACCTCAATATCTTCCGGCACATTCTGTCCGGTAGTGACATAGGATAGGGGTTTTCTCAGCTTATAAAGCTGATTGACAATACTTCCTAAGGTGTGTGCCTCATCAAGTTTTGTGAAAATAATATTATCCACCGGAAGCACCTTAAACTGATCGCCGGTGGCTGAGAGGGCGTCATCCTTATGAGTAATGCTCATGACCAGATGCACCTCGACAGGGAAGGATTGCTTGAGAAAACTCCGAAGTTCTTCCAGTTGGGTGAGATTCCGCGGGCTCCTTCCCGCCGTATCCACCAGGATCAAGTCCCGGTCGCAAAAGTCTGAGAAGGTGTGACTGAATTCCCGGGGGGACGATACGCGTTTAAAAGGAAGATCCATTATGCGGGCGTATGCCCGGAGCTGCTCCGCCGCGGCAATGCGGTAGGTGTCGATCGTAACCAGCGCAATCTTGTTTTTGTTGTTCAATGCGTAAATGGCCGCCAATTTAGCTATGGTAGTGGTTTTCCCCACCCCGGTGGATCCCACCAGGGCAACCACCTTGGTTTTTCCGGGAACTAACTGCAGCGGCCCGGCGAAAAGCATCTCTTTTTCCATCTCTGAGATCAAACAGTCCTTGACCATCACCTTATTGCCCTGAACATCGGGAGAAAGATTATGATGCAGCCTTTCGATCAACATTAATGCCATCTCTTCACAAATGCCCTGTTGCAGCATTTGATAGTAAAAATAGAGCAAAAGTTTCGGGAACCGGCTGTGCCGGACCGGAGTTGCTTGTTTTAAAAAAAATCGGGCCATCCATTTAAGGTCTTTCAATTCCTTCGCTAGAGAATTCCCTTTGTACTCCTCAAGTGGACGCAAAGAACGTTGCAGGGTCTCCTTCAATTCATCCAGTTCGCGTTTCAGGAAAGACAATGATTCTTTTTCAGCCGGCATCGCCTTCCATGACGCAATTTTGTCCTTAACCATCTGGGAAAACGGCGATGAATCAGCAGCCGGTGCATAGTCATAATCAAGAGCGGCGACTACCTCTACTCCCTTCTTTCCGGCACCTGCTTGGTCGGGCAATCCTTCAACAACTTTTGTCGACAAAATGATTGCTTGGGAGCCCAGATCCCGCTTCACCAATTTGACCGCATCTTGTACCGTGGCTGCCTGATATGTTCTAAGCTGCATGACTCAGCCCGACCACTCCCAGTGATTTGAGTTTAACCCGTTTATCGATTTCGTTGTGAGAGAGCACCACCAGCGTGGGAAGGAACCTCTCGGTCAGTCTCTTCAGATGAGATCGAATGCCGGGGGAACAAAGAATTACCGGCTGGTAATTCATGTTGGAAAATTTCTCAAGTGCTTTATTGAGCTGAGTGAGAATCCTCTGGGCTACGCTTGGCTCCAAAGAAAGATAGGATTCATGTTCGGTATGCTGCACAGCATTGGTAATAAGCTCCTCAATCTCGTTATCCACGGTCATCAGGGCAATGTCGCCGGTCGGCGTCGCGTACTTTTTGGTAATGCTTCGCGCCAGCTTCTGCCTCACATATTCCGTTAGAATATCCAGGTTTTTAGTCACCGGCGCATAATCTGCGAGGGTTTCTGCAATAGTAAGCAAATCACGGATAGATACCTGCTCTTTTAGTAGATTCTGAAGAACCCGTTGCACTCCGCCCAGTGAAAGGAGGTTCGGAAGCAGCTCCTCTACCACCTTGGGATGATTGACCGCAAGGGTATCCAGCAATGATTGCACTTCCTGTCGGCCTAATAATTCGTATGCGTGGGTTTTTAAAACCTCGGAGATATGTGTGGCAATCATGGTAGACAGGTCTACCACGGTATACCCTGCAAGCTGCGCTTTTTCTTTGCTCTTTTCATCAATCCAAAGCGCGGGGATGCCAAAAGCGGGCTCCCGTGTGGGAATGCCTTCAATCTCGGCTTTGATATCACCGGGGTTCATTGCAAGAAAGTGGCCGGGCATAAGCTCCGCTCCTGCAACCTCCACTCCTTTGATGATGATCGAATACTGATTAGGCTTGAGCTGCAGATTATCCCGTATATGCATGGGAGGGACAATCACCCCCATTTCCACCGCAAACTGGCGCCGGATAGATTTAATCCGATCCAGGAGCTCTCCGCCCTGCTCGGCATTCACGAGGGGAATCAACCCGTATCCCACTTCGAGCTCCAGAAGGTCCAAAGGCAGGAGCGCTTCCACCTTCTCATATCCCTTTTCTTTTTCAGTGTTTTTTCTTTCCTCTTCTTTTTGTACGATAACCGCTTTTTTGCTCTGCGCGATCAGATAAGCCAGTACAGCCGCTATACCGCCGAGCGTAATAAAGGGGAGGGTGGGTAATCCCGGTACAAATCCGAAGAAGATGAGAACTACCGACGCAATGGCAACCGCCCGGGGGTGTCCCGTGAGCTGACTCACCATATTTTCTCCCAGGTGAGATTCCGAGGCAGCCTGGGTAACCAATATGCCGGCGGCAGTGGAAACGATCAGTGCCGGGATTTGGCTGACCAGCCCGTCTCCTATGGTTAATAAAGTATAGTCCCGGGCTGCGGCTGAGATCGACATGTCCTTTTGCAGAACCCCGATGATCAGTCCGCCCACAATATTGATCAGGGTAATCACAATGCCGGCAATCGCGTCTCCCCTGACAAACTTACTGGCGCCGTCCATCGCCCCGTAAAAATCGGCTTCGCGCGCAATGTTGGCTCGTCTTTCCCTGGCCTCGGAATCGCTGATCAGCCCGGCATTAAGATCGGCATCGATGCTCATCTGCTTTCCCGGCATGGCATCCAGAGTGAACCTGGCGGCTACTTCGGCAATCCGGGTAGCGCCCTTGGTGATTACCACGAAATTTATCACCACCAGGATCAGAAACACTACCAGACCCACCACATAGTTGCCTCCGACGACAAAACTTCCGAAGGCCTTAATAACCTGGCCGGCCGCCGCCGTCCCCTGGTCTCCGTAAAGGAGTATGAGCCTGGTTGATGCAACATTGAGGGATAATCGAAGCAAGGTGGCAATCAGCAGGAGAGAAGGGAATACCGAAAATTCCAACGGCTTTAAGGTATACATGGCAACCAACAGCACTACCACCGAGAAGGTTATGTTGAACGACAAGAAGACATCCAACAAAATGGTGGGAATGGGAATGACCATGATCACCAGCATTCCCACCACCCCCACCGCCATCATCACGTCACTGTTACGCGTAAGAAACGGTATGCCGGAAAGAGTGTGCTGGTAGTGCTTAGCCATGCTACATCCTCTCTTTTTTTAGACGGTATACGTAGGCGAGAATTTCTGCCACTGCTTTATAAAAAACGGCAGGGATCTCCATCCCTATTTCCACCCCTTTAAATAGTGCCCGCGCCAGCGGCTTGTTTTCCACAATGGGAATCCGGTGCTGTCTGGCAATTTCCTTAATGCGCTCTGCCATCAAACGGGCTCCTTTTGCGGTAACCCGGGGAGCGCCCATGCGACGCGAATGGTACTCCAGCGCTATGGCCAGGTGAGATGGATTGGTAATCACCACGTCCGCCTTTGGCACTGCATCCATCATTCGCCTTCGGGCCATCTCTCGCTGTACCTGCCGCACCCGGGCTCTAACTAAAGGATCCCCTTCTCTCTGCTTGAATTCATCTTTAACTTCCTGCTTGGTCATCTTGTTTTGCTGCAGAAAGTCCCACCGCTGGAATGCATAGTCCAGCGCCGCCAGCACAATGAGTATCCAGCTGGTGCGCAGCATTATCTTAAAACAAATCTTTCCCATGTATGAGAGAATGGCCCATACCTCCATATCCATCATGGGAATAATGTGGCGCATCTCCCCTTTGACGGTGAGGTAGGTCACGTATCCTACCGCCGTAACTTTGACGATATTTTTTATCAGTTCCACCAGGGCCTGTTTGGAAAATATTTTCAAAAGACCCTTCAGGGGATTGAGTTTGGAAAACTTGGGGGTCAGCGATTCGAGTGAAAAAAGGAAGCCTACCTGGAGGTAGTTGGATGCGAGTCCCACCGTCACGATTCCAGCCAGAAGGGGAGCCATAATATGTGCCACCCTTTTTGCGATCTCTATTATGAACCATTGAAAACTGGCCTCTTCTATCCGTAGCCTATCCGAGGCGTTAAAGACCCACTTCATCAGGTCCATAAACTGCCAGATTATGGATGATCTCAGATAGTAAAATACCAGCAGACCGGTAATGAGCACCGCCACCGAGGGAACCTCCCTGCTCCTGGCAACCTGTCCCTTTTCTCTCAGTTCCTGCAGCCGTTTGGGAGTTGCGGGCTCTGTCTTCTCCTGGTCAAATCCGCTTGCCATATCCCACTCTTCGAACAGCTATTGGATAATTAAGCAATTCAATTGCCGAATTGCGATGAACAGAATTCATAAGGGATAAGGATATAGATATTTATTGTCTCACATCTCTCATCGCGTATCCCATAGTGCGGGCTGGTCATACCTTTCACCATGCCGGCCGGGGACAACCGGTTAGCCGATCAGGACATCAGCTTCAGCAATACTACAATCTCTCCTCCCATCTTCTGGAACAACGGCCTCAGGGTATACAAGAAGATGGGGAAGGAAAAACCCATGCCTAAAAGCCCTATTGCTATCTTCAGCGGAAACCCCACCATGAAGATGTTCATCTGAGGCACGGTTCGGGCAATGAGTCCCAGCGCCAGATCGGTAAAAAGAAGCGCCGCAATGATAGGCGCCGCCAGTTTGGTGGCAATGACAAACATCTCACAGGACAATCTGACAACCGCCGCCGTCAAGGAATTCGTAAAATAAAATCCGCCGGGGGGGATCAACTCGAAGCTCTTGGCTATGGAAAGAATGAACCAGTGGTGGGCATCAACCGTCAGAAATATAAGGAGAGCAATTATATTCTGGAATTCGGCTACTATGGACACCTGGCTGCTGGTCTGCGGGTCGATGACGTTGACAATACCAAAGCCCATTTGAAAACCTATCAGCTGACCTGCTAGTTGAACGGCGGCAAAAATCCATCGAGCGGTATACCCGATGATGACTCCTATGAATACCTCTCCTACCATGGCTGATCCCAAAGAGGGTAGGTCTGTCAGATATACTTCCCGCAAGCCGACTATAGGAAACACCGCAATCGTAAGCACCAGAGATAATCCTGCCTTCATCTGGAGCGGCACATTCTTGCTGCCTAGGAGGGGTGCCGATACCAGTATGGCGGCGGTCCTGGTAAATAGCAAAGTTGCGGCCTGAAGCTGCGGCAGAGATACAGCAAAGGAATTCAACCGTGCGCTCCTTGGCTAGCGAATATACATCGGTATGTTGCTGAACAGTTTCTCCGTGAAATTCAGTAACACTCTCATCATCCACGGGAAACAAATCACAAGGGCCGCGATAACCGCCAGAATTTTAGGAATGAAGGTGAGTGTCATTTCTTGAATTTGGGTAACTGCCTGAAATATGCTCACCATCAGCCCCACCACAAGACCAGAAAGCAACATGGGCCCCGCTATCAGCAATGTTATCCAGACCACCTCTTTGGAAAATCCAACTATAAAATCAGGCGTCATACCCCATACCTTCTAACACAGCCAATAACCTTGTGGTCAGGAGCCGAAACTTCTGATTAATGACCCCACTATCAAATACCAGCCATCAACCAGGACAAAGAGCAGCAATTTAAATGGCAGGGAGATCATGATAGGAGGCAACATGAGCATACCCATAGAGAGCAGCACGCAGGACACCACCATATCCAGAATCAAAAAAGGCACATAAATTAAAAACCCAATCTGAAACGCCACGCGCAGTTCGCTGATTACAAAGGCAGGAACCAATGCGGTCAACGAAACATCGGAAGCGGACTGCAGCTTTTTCGCCTGCGAAATATTCACCAAAAGCGCAAGATCTTTTTTTCTTGTCTGTCTCAGCATGAATTCCTTAAGGGGCTGGGTTGCATGATCTAGCGCGACTTCGTAGGAAATTTTTTTATCGAGAAGAGGGGTAAGCGCTTTTTCATTGATTTCGTTCCACACGGGCATCATGATAAAAAAGGTAAGAAAGAGGGCCAGGCTGATAAGTACTTGATTCGGGGGCATTTGCTGGGTTCCCATAGCCTGTCTTAAGAAGGAAAAAACCACCACCATTCGGGTAAAGGAGGTGAGCATAATCAAAATGGTGGGAGCAACCGAGAGGATTGTAATCAATAATAAAATCTTTAGCGTGACTGCCAGATCAGCCGGCTCACCGGATTCACCGATGGTAATATGAAAGTTGGGGATAGGCATGGTCTGGCCATGGGCGTATATGAGACTACCGCTGATGAACATCAGCAAGGCGGTAATCACCAGAATTGCAGCTGAAAAGCGCGTGTATTTCTTCATAATCCGAGCCGGTGCTGCCACCGGTGCATTAGCAATTATGGTTTTTTTTCACCACTTCCGTGGGAATACCCGTGATCCGATCGAGCAGCACGTTATTCTGCCCTCTTTCATCCTGTCTTCCGGACAGCATTGATTTAAGATGATTACGGAAGAGACCGGTGCTCTCCCTTTGCCTCAGAGACCCTTTGAGGGTGGTGATCGTTTCCTGATTGGTTACTCTTGCGAGCATGCTGATCTGGTGTTCGGTAAGGCCGAGCACCAGTACTTCCCCCGCTACCTCAACGATGCTGATTATCTTCTTGGGAGCGAGATAGCCTGTTGCAATGACCCTGATCCACTGCTCGCCACTCATGAAACCCGCGCTTTTGGGCCAAAAACGCCTGAGCAGGTAAAAGCCGAAAATGATCACCGCCAGCAGTATGCAAAGAGTTGAAAACGTCCTCACCGCAGAGGAAAAGAAATCGGGCGGGGTGACCGCAGCAGCCTTTGCAAGATGAGTGTCGATGCCCATGAGACAATTCCTTTGTTTTCCGCATTATTTGAGCTGCTCTACTCTTTCTAAAGGACTAATGATATCGGTGAGGCGGACACCGAATTTCTCGTTAACCACCACCACCTCGCCCCGGGCAACCAGTTTCTGATTGACCAGAACCTCCATGGGCTCTCCGGCCAACTTTGAGAGCTCAATTACCGAACCCTGTCCCAGTTGAAGCAGATCATTAACAAGCATCTGGGTGCGTCCCAGTTCCACACTGACCTTCAGCGGAATATCCAGAATAAAATCAAGCCCCTGCCTTCCGGCAGGTTTGCCGGTATCCTGGACATTAGAAAACTGCGCTGTTTTTGTATCAACCGCCTCCTTGGTAACGCCGGCACCGGCCACGCTCTCCCGGTCCCCCTGTTCTTGAGACGCTTGCGCGTCAGCGGTTGTCGTCGCCACGCCGCCGGCGGCGGCCGAATCTTCCGGTCTGGGCGTGGTAAGTGTCCCTCCTGTATCCATTTTAATACCTCCTCTCAACGACATCAGAAATCTTCAGTGCCTGGTTTCCTCTGTGCAATCCCGGATATCCGCTGAATTTGGTAATACCCTCCAGTTTCACTTCAAGCCCGTCTTTTGAATAGGTGTTCAAAGATATGATATCACCCACGGCTAGGCTTAGCAGTTCTTTGCCTTTTATGGTCGCACTGCCAAGTTCTACTGCCACTTCGACCGGGACCTCGTGCAACTGCTTTGTTAGCTTTTCAATCCAGATTCCATCTACCTCCCTAGGGTCACTTTGGACGCCTCCCTGGAGTTTGTCCTTGATCGGTTCCAGAGAAGAATAAGGAAAACACAGAGAAACTTTTCCCGCTGAATTCTCCATCTCCAGCTCAAAGGCGATGACCACGACAACATCATCCGGGGGAACAATGGTAACAAACTGTGGATTGACTTCAGATCTCACAAGGTGAAAGGAGACAGGGTGTATACTTTTCCAAGCCTCCTTCAGATCTCCCAGCATCACATTTACCACCTTCTTGACCAGGTGATTTTCGATACTGGTGAACTCTCTTCCCTCGACCTTATAGGTATCCGCACCACTTCCCCCGAAAAAAACATCGATCAGACGGAAAACCAGCTTCGATTCCAGGACAATGAGGATATTTCCCCGCAAGGGCTCCATCTTTAAAACATGGATGCTGGTGGGAAGGGAGAGAGTTTTTAAGAAATCACCGTACCTTGCCATGTCGTTTGAAACCACGGTCGAGCTTACGGGTTTCCTGATTGCTGAGGAAAGTGAGGCGCGCATTAAACGAGAAAACCTGTCGCTGAGCAATTGCAAAACCGGCATCCGCCCCCTTACCACCCCTTCCTGACTGGTGAGGTCATATCTTTTTAAGCCGCCCGTGCCCCGAGGCTTATTGGTCTCCGTTTCAACCTTCCCTCCGGAAATTCCTTTCAACAGAGCGTCTACCTCATCTTGTGATAAAATCTGGCTCATGCTAAGGTTCCTTGTGCGTGGCGTTCCGAAATATTCCCCTGCTACTGCACTACAAAGTCGGTGAAATACACTTTCTTAACCGAATCGGGAGTTACCAAGCCATTTAGCCGGGATGTAATCTCATTTCGCAGCTTTGTTTTTCCCCGAAAAGTAGCTACATCATCAAAGGTCATACCGGAAAGCAGCAGAAGGATGGTATCCCTGATTTGTGGTTTTCTTTTCTCCATCTCTGTGATCATGCGGTTGTCACTAAGTTCCAGTTCCAGGGTAACTTTGAGATACCCTTTACCGCCGGTGCCCGCTAGGTTTACGATAAAGGGATCCAGGGCAATAGTCGGTCCTAACCCACCCTTCACTGAAGCATTCTCTGTGCCGGATTCTTTTTGGGCCGGATGAAAAGATGCCTTCCAACTTGCAAAACCGCCCCCGGCGAGCACCAACAAGACCACTGCTCCAATGATAATCCACTTTATGGCAATCCCCTTTTTCTGTGGGACTTCTTCTGCTCCTTCTTTCTCTTTTTTCTCTTCGACTGCCATCGTACCATTACCTCCCTATTATAATTTCCGGCACACAAGGCATTTCTACTCTCCTGTTTTTACAGCTACCGTCAGGCACATGGTTTAAAATACAAACTTAAAAATGCAAAGGTTAGGTAAAATGATGCTGGTTGCTGGATACCGGATGGGTTGATGACTGACAACCGACAAACTGGATACTCATTTATTGTAAATGCCGATTTGCTTTTTTCATTTTAATGTAAGGTCCGCAATTACTATGCCAATCACTGAAGTTCCATTATTACAGCTAGTTATAAAAAATTGCTCTTATAGTTCCATTTTTGGTCAAGTCATTATTTTGTAATACGTCATAAAATTGACGACAATTTTGGTCGTTTTGCGCAAAAATTCGTCCCTGTCATCTTACGCTCGAGGGTGTCTGTCAATTACCTAAAGAGAAACGATCGACCTTTTGTTTCCTGGGGTTTGCTTTCCATGCCAGCCGGAACAGGGAATCAAAGTGCGGTATATTGTTGGTTGCCGTATTCAAGGCAAGGGATTGAGTGATGTCATGAACCGCATTGCTCTGCGGTGTTGCATGAGCTGGTATTGCGCGTCAGTAGTGTCCCAACGTTAATCGAAGAGGGACAGCTGTTTACAGCGATGTTCATTTTGGACAGGAAGGTATTTTTGATAAAACGCCTGTAAAATGGGCATTTTCTCAAAAAGCGATATACTTAAA
>Ga0255347_1003786_pt1 | contig 19182 bp, 21 predicted proteins | sample wastewater_treat_2_FD_192479 | JGI IMG/M metagenome (GOLD analysis project Ga0255347, IMG submission 192479) | Wastewater microbial communities from Lulu Island WWTP, Vancouver, Canada - plant24 | ecosystem: Engineered > WWTP > Wastewater > Unclassified | place: Canada: Vancouver, British...
TCCATAATATACCAGCATAAATCATCAGGATAACAAAAATGGTACCTAATAGACCAAGGACTACTTGTATTATGGTGGCTATATTATCTAATAATGTATTTTCGTTAATATTTACATCATAGCTACCCCCAGCTACTAATCTTAGGTTTTCCATTATTGAGCTTGTTGATTGAGCTTTAACTGTGTGTCCACTAAATAATAATTGTCCGGCTATAATTATAACCCCAGCGCTTATAGTAAATATTTTTTTAGTCATATTTTTTATGTAGTTATATAATAATCTCCCGTGCTTGTGTTTGAGTTTGAGTTTGATGGCAAATAATGAATATTCAAGACGACATTGAAAATAAAGTAAGTAATGGCGTAAGCTAAAACAACAATAAAAAGTCCAATAGCCGCTCGTTGAATACTGTTTTGTGCTTTTTTCACTTGAGTATCATTACCGCCAGCCGTCATCCATAATATACCGCCATAGATTATTAATATAAAAAAGATAACGCCAATTAAGCCATAGACAACATTGATAATATTAGCAACTATAGGGAGAACGCTTTCTTTAGTGGTATCATAACCAGCGGCTTGTCCTGTCTGTTTGATGGTGCCACTAGAGAAGGCATCGTTAATACCTACCGCCGCTATATGGTGTAAGGGTATTATGGTAATAATGGCAATAATACTCGCTAATTGTTTAATTCTTTTAGAAAAAAGAAATTTTATCACAAAATTCGTTTAAGAATAAAGTAAGTAATGGCGTAAGCTAAAACAACAATAAGAAGTCCAATAGCCGCTCGTTGAATAATATTTTGTGCTTTTAGCCGCTCGTTGAATAATATTTTGTGCTTTTTTCACTTGAGTATCATTACCGCCAGCCGTCATCCATAATATACCAGCATAAATCATCAGGATAACAAAAATGGTACCTAATAGACCAAGGACTACTTGTATTATGGTGGCTATATTATCTAATAATGTATTTTCGTTAATATTTACATCATAATTACCCCCAGCTACTAATCTTAGGTTTTCCATTACTGAGTTTGCTCCTTGAGCTTTAACTGTGTGGCCACTAAATAATAATTGTCCGGCTATAATTATAACCCCAGCGCTTATAGTAAATATTTTTTTAGTCATATTTTTATGTAGTTATATAATAATCTCCCATGCTTGATGGCAAATAATGAATATTAAAGACGACACTGAGAATAAAGTAAGTAATGGCGTAAGCTAAAACAACAATAAGAAGTCCAATAGCCGCTCGTTGAATACTGTTTTGTGCTTTTTTCACTTGAGTATCATTACCGCCAGCCGTCATCCATAATATACCGCCATAGATTATTAATATAAAAAAGATAACGCCAATTAAGCCATAGACAACAGTGATAATAAGATTTATTCGGTTAAATAAATTATTATAATTATTAATGGAGCCCATCTCCGATTGAGTTATAACAACCCCGTTTAAAAAAAGTTTTTTTGCTTCTTCATCATTATCATTATTATCATTGTCGGCGTGGCAAGCCAGGGGAACAGAGGTAATAGTATGGAGGCAAATTATTAAAGAAATAATATTAAGTACAGTTTTTTTACGTTTCATAGTGACGTATAATCATATCAAGTTTAGCCCTATAAATATTGTTATAGCATAAGCTGAAGCTATTATAATAAGACCAATAATTGCCGCGACAATGGTTTTTTGGGCGTTTTTAATTTGAGTATCATTACCGCCAGCCGTCATCCACAAAATACCACCATAGATCATCAGAACAAAAAAGAGAATTCCTACTAAAGTTAAAATAGCGCCAACTATTTGCCCGGCTTTGAACTCAAGTGGAATATCAGTTTTTAAACCAGCCGCCGTGGCTGCGGCATCAAGACCAAAGCTTTCATCCTTCTCTGCCTCTGCATTCTCTGCTTTGGCATTAGGCAGAAAAAGGCTATTTTGGATCAATATTGTTAATAGGACAGATATTCCTATTAACCGCACTATATTCTTTTTAGTGGAAACTAATTTTTTAGCCATGCCATGTAAGACTATTTAAAAATTTTGTCTCAGCATAATTATTATATTTTATACTGAGGCAAAATTTGCCAAAAATTTTGGCAAATTTTATCTAATAATAGTTTAGAGGATTTTATTAGATATTAGATCGCAGTAGGATTAGTCGCGCTAATTATAGCCTTAATAACGAAGGTGCTTAAAGCGTAAGCCATTAAAACAATTACTAGGCCAATAACTGCCGCGGTCATTATTTTTTTAGCCTTAGCGATTTTGTCTTCACTGCCAGCTGCCGTCATCCACTGAAAGCCAGCTACAATAATTAGGACGACAGCAATAGTTCCTAAAAAGCCAAGCACTACTTTGATTACATTAGCCACAACATCGCGAGGATCAGTGTCGGATAGTCCTATATTTGCATAGGAGTTTTGAGTATTACCCCAAACGTCTAAGTTTTGCGCATTGACTGTGACTGGGGATAAAGAGATTAAACTTGTTGCCCAGACTAGCGACATAATACCAATTAACCATTTTTTCATAATTTTTTGTTAATTATTAATTATAAAAATTTTTAAATTGCATTGCTTAATGCTTTAGTTATAAACATTGTTAGACCATAAGAAGCCAAAATAATTATTAGACCAATAACTGCCGCGGAGATAATTTTTTGAGCCTTAGCCACATTATCTGGTTTACCGCCGGCAGTCATCCATATGAAGCCAGCATAGAGTATCAATACTACGGCGATAGTTCCTAAAAATCCTAATATAATTTTAATAACATCAACTACTATTTGCCGTGGATCCCTTTCTCTAAAACCAATATTATTAAAAGCGCAAGTAGCTATATTACCTTCTCCCCATAGATTAACCTGAGCCTTAACTGGCTGAATAGTTAATAGATTGATTATTAAACATTGAGCTAGTAGAAGGGTGGGTATAAATTTTTTTATTAGGTTCATAAATTAACTTTATTGAAATATAAAAAATCAATTCGCCATTATTATAACATAGCCTTATATAAGCTAGCAAGGGCTGTGGCCTTCTAGCTACTTTTAATTATATATAATTATTTGCTATAATTCAATAGACAAAGATTATTTTTTATTATGCCCATACCTAAATTAGTTGTCCGCAAACCCTCTCATACCTATACAGCATATGTTAATCGGACCGGCCATCGTTCATCTTCAATTGTTAAATCAAGGCAACCCAATACTCGACGGCCGACTCGCCGCCGTCTTAATTGGCCTAAGATTATTAAGTTTTTTGGGGCGTTGCTCATTTTATTTTTAATGATCAGTGTTTTCGCCTTCTGGTGGTTGTCACGTGATTTGCCATCACCTAATAAATTGCTAGAGAGAGAGATAGCTCAAAGTACTAAGATCTATGACCGTAAGGGTGAAACTATCCTTTATGAGATTCATGGTGATCAAAAAAGAACACTAGTTAATCTTGATCAAATTCCTGACCATGTTAAGCAAGCAACGATTGCCATTGAAGACAAGGATTTTTATAACCATGGCGCTTTTAGTTTGTGGGCCATGTTCCGCACTGCTGTCACTAATGTTTTGTTCCATCGGCGGGCTGGTGGTTCTACTTTAACTCAGCAATTTGTGAAAAATGCCCTATTAACTTCAGAAAAAACATATACCCGCAAGATTAAGGAGCTTATTTTGGCCTACCGGATTGAAAAGAAATTTTCTAAAGATGAAATTTTACAGATGTATTTAAATGAAATTCCTTATGGCTCCAATGCTTATGGTGTTGAAGCCGCTAGTCAGCGTTATTTCGGTAAGAGCATTAGTCAGGTAAATTTAGCTGAGGCGGCAATTTTAGCAGCCCTACCTCAAGCCCCAACCCGTTACTCACCCTATGGTCCTAACAGAGACACCCTAATAGCCCGGCAACGTTATATTTTAGATTTAATGGCCGAACAAGGTTATATTAGTAAAGAGGAAGCAGCTGAAGCTAAAGATTTCCCCTTACAGTTTAAGCCCTTACAAGAAAATGGCAATATTATTGCCCCTCATTTTGTGATGGAAATTAAAGGTCAGCTAGCCGAGAAATATGGCGAAAAAATGCTAGAACAAGGAGGATTAAAGATTTATTCTACTATTGATTTAGAAAAGCAAAAGATTGCCGAAGAGGCAGTAATGACTCAAGCTGAAAAAAATGTAAAAAATTTTGGCGCTAATAATGCTGCTTTATTTTCTATTGATGCTAAAACGGGAGATATTCTAGCCATGGTGGGCTCTAGAGATTATTTTAATGACGATATTGACGGACAGGTAAATTTAACCTTAAGGCCTCGGCAGCCAGGGTCATCTTTTAAGCCCGTAGTTTACGCTACTGCTTTTATGAAGGGTTATACGCCGCGGACAGTTTTATTTGATGTCGTAACTAATTTTTCTTTAGATCCAGACAAACCCTATGAGCCACATAATTATAATGGTCAAGAATATGGCCCAGTTACTATGAAGAAAGCTCTGGCCGGTTCACTCAATATTCCAGCCGTTAAAACTTTATATTTGGCAGGCCTAGACGATGTTTTAGTTATGGCTAAAAATTTAGGCTATACTACCCTAAACGATAAAAGTCGCTTTGGTTTGTCTTTAGTTTTGGGCGGCGGCGAGGTAAAATTAGCCGAGCATGTAGCCGCTTATAGTGCTTTTGCGCGTGATGGAGAGATGGTTAAGCCACGTTATATACTAAAAGTGGAAGATAAAGATGGTAAAATTCTTGAAGAGACTCAGCCGGAACATATTAAAGTTTTGGAGCCGCAAATTGCCAGAGAGATAAATGATATTCTTAGTGACAACGATGAACGTATGTATATTTTTGGGGCTAAAAATCATTTAACTCTTAATGATCGGCCGGCAGCTGTTAAAACTGGCACTACTAATGATTATAAAGATGCATGGACTATTGGTTACACCCCGTCAATTATTACCGGGGTTTGGGTTGGCAATAATGACAATAAATCAATGAGTAAAGGGGCTGACGGTAGCGTAGTCGCTGCTCCAATCTGGCAAAATTATATGAATCGTATTTTAACTGGCACCCCGGTAGAAACATTTAAAAAGCCAGAAATTGAAGATACCGGAAAACCTGTTTTAGATGGAGTCATCCCGACCACTACCGTAGTTAAGGTAGATAAAGTCTCTGGATTATTGGCTACTAGTTCTACACCACCCGATATGATTCGCGAAGACCGTTATTGGCAAGGACATTGTATTCTTTATTATGTTGATCGCGAAAATCCTCGCGGGCCAGCGCCTACTAACCCTGGAGCTGATCCCCAATTTGCTTCTTGGGAGGCGGGGGTTAAGAGTTGGGCCGAGAGACAGAAACTTAATTTAGCTGAACCGCCCAAAGACAGCGATAATTTACATATTCCTGAGAATCAACCCGATTTAACAATTATTAGTCCATCACCAGGACAAAATATTAGTAATCATAGTTTATTGGTTAATGCTACTGCTATTGCGCCCCGGGGGGTTAAAAGTTTTAATATATATATTAATGGCTTTTTGTTAAAAACTATTAATGGCGATAGTTTAAATGAAGTTATCAGTCTTGATTTTTTGCCCAATGGTCAGCACAAAATAGCCCTAGAGGCTTGTGATGATGTTAAAAATTGTACTAAACACGAGCTTACTATTATCTTGGAGGGTGGTGATAATATCAATAATTTAACCATGGATTGGCTATCCCCTGGCGATGGTTTGACTTATCGGGCAGCTGATTTTCCTGTGGCCCTTCAGCTTAAAATTAGTAATTTTAAGCTAGCCCATAAAATTAAAGTATATTACAAAATTAAAGGTTCTTCGCCCCAGCTTATTACTGTCGTCCAGCCGGACGATAATGGCCTAGCTAATATTAATTTTCCCCAGCCAGCTGAAGGTAATGGTACTTATGTAATAACAGCAGAGGCAGAATTGTGGACCGGAGAGATCGTTACTAGTTCCGGACTTACTTTATTGGTGAGAGGATTATAATTTAAATTAATAAACTAGCCCCTATAGCTGCAGCTTTTTGATTTTGTCCGATAATCCATTTAGGCCTATTAGGGGTTAGGCTTCGTTCGTTTATTATTTGTTTTACTACTGGTAAATAGGTTTTATAGTATCGGCTAACTCCTCCAGTTAAAATTATTACTTTAGGATTGAGGAGGTTATTAAGATTAACCATAGCTAAACCTAGGATTTTGGCAAATTTTTTTACTTTTTGTTGCGCCTGATAATCGCCCTCTTGGGCAGCAGTAAAGAGGCGGCCGGCCGGATGACCCATTATTTTGTGGTAATAATATTCTAAATCAACTTCAGTTTGTTGATCAATAATCATGTGCCCAATTTCACTGCTGATACCTAATTCGGGGATAATATTTTTTCCATTTATAGCAATTGCTCCTCCAATGCCAGTACCGAGGGCTAGCACCACAAAAGTTGTGGTTTTTAAGGATTGGTGGCTCATTAAATAGGCCCGCAGAAAACAATTAACATCATTATCTAATGATATTTTTTTATCAGGAAATTCTTTAGCTAGAAGGTTATTTAAATTTTTGTTGTTTAATACAGTTAGGTTAGGACAATTTATTATTTGGCCGTTTTTAATTATTCCAGGTATGCCAATTCCAATAGTCTCAGGAACACTTTTTATTTTATCGGCCGCCCTAATTAATCGTTTAATTTCTAGATTAATTTGCTCAATTAATACTGGCAGGCTATCTTTCATAATTGGCTGTCGATGGGCAGCATAGACCTTTCGGCTCTGCTGGTTATATAACAGGCCAAAAATTTTAGACCCTCCAATGTCTAACCCTATGCTTAGTTGTTGTTTCATAAAGATTGGCTAAAAAGATTTTTAATAAATTCCCAATATTCACTATTACCATTTACTTCTTTTTCCCAATACCACCATTCTACCCCCCAAAGATAAAAAGTTTTAAAACCACCTTGGCGGCTGTATTCTAGGATGTCTTTTAATTTGTCTAAATTCATTGTTCGATCTCTTTCCTCTTTTGGTAAAGTGAAATAAGGCTGACGACCCCATGGCTCAGCCTGCATTTCAATAACAATGATTTTAGCATTAGTAAATAATTCAGTAATATTAGCCTTTATTCTAAAAAAGTTAGGAGTGAATGGATAGGTTATATAATGTTTGAGGGTTTTGCTATAGGTATGGCGATAGATTGAGGTGCCCATGATATCGGCTCGTTTGGCAGCGGGAATCCAAACACTTAACTCTCCACTGTCAGTGATGATAACTGGTTTTTTAGTATTTTGGCGAGCTAGGGCTATCTCTTTGTCTAAAAGTTTAATATCTAGTTTTGGGCATTCGCCAAAGCCAATTAAAAATGGCTCATTTTCTATTTGCCAGGCAATTACCATGGGGTTATTGTCATATCTATTAATAGTTTCTCGGATATAATTAAGTAATTTTGTTTGTTGATTTTCTTTATCCTGCTGGGCATACCATTCTGGATAGTGACATTCTGGCCAGCGAGGCAAGCGGGCCCCAACGGCTAAAATTATATCTACCCCTCTTTGGCTTGCTTGATCTATTTGCCAATCTAATTGGCTAAAATCATATTCTCCTTCATTTTTTTCAATTATTGGCCAATAAGCTATTAATCTTAAATGTTTAACCTTTAGATCATCTAGCATTTCAATATAAGCATCACGCCAATCTAAGCCCATATCATTTAAAACTAATGGGGAAAAAGTTAAGCCATAGGTAAGTTCTTTTGGCGGGTAGATTGTCCGTTGGGTTAGTCTAATCCAGAGTAAACTGAGGATTATCAAGCAGGTCAGAATAATAACAAAACGTCGCCAATGTTTCTTGATTTTCTTTATCATAATAATAAAAACAGTCCTATATTAATTAAAATAATACCAATTAGTTTATGCCAGATATTATCGCGATTAATTTCTTGTTTAAGTAGCTTGGGATAGTGTTTGCCCATAAAGAAGACGATTATTAGTAAAAATAGATATTGTAACCCTTGCAGACTGTTGACTAAAGAAACATCAGCTAATGATATAGCAAAATTAGTCATTACAAAGGCAATGAAGGCTGCTAACCGGATACCCAAGAATAGCGGCCAACTTTTTACAGTGGCCTGACGTCGCGGGCGATTAAAAATTAGCTTTCTATTTCTGGCTGGAACTAATAGTAATAAGGCCCCTAGAAAACTACCCAGCCTAGTCCAGATGAATGAATTAGCAAAACCCTGAGAGTCATATATAAATTTTATAAATACATAGTAAGTCGCAAAAACAAAAGAAGCCACTAGAGAGTTAAATAAAAGACGGCCAGTACTGCGCATGCTGGCTTTATGGGGTTGGAGAAATTTTTTTATTTTAATCCACCATTTATGCCAAAGAGTGTCGTGGGGGTTAAAAGAAACAAAACCACTGCCGACAATTAAAATAATAAGGGCTGCCAACTCTTGTGATGTTAAATTGTGTCTGCCGATTAAAAAATTTAAAAGCAGGGTAAAAAATGGGATAAAAGAGCCAGCTATTGGTACTACTTTAGTTGTTTCACCTTGATGTAGTGCTTTATACCAAAAATAGAGGGCGGCCATAAAAATTAAACCAGCCAAAAGATCTAATAATAGCCAGCCAAACGTTGGTATGTGTCGATTAAATATAAAAAGAACGCAATTGCCAATACTCCAGATGCCCACATAAAAGGCGTAAGATACCGAAGAATGAACTTTTTGTGACAGGAAATACTTATCGGCCAAGTATACTACTCCATTTAAAAGATTAGCTAAAATCGTAATTATTAGCCACATATTTTATAATCCATTGTTTTTACAAATATTAGCATAAACCTTGCTACTGGGGCGGGGTTGGCGTTTAAGTGAGGGGTAATCAACGGTATAAAGCCCAAATCGAGGCGTAAAGCCCTTATCCCACTCAAAATTATCCAATAATGACCAATAAAAATATCCTTTTATATCACAACCATTCTGGATAGCCCGATGGACCATCTTTAAGTGCTCTCTAATAAAATCTGCCCTGTATTGATCTTTGGCGTCAGCTATTCCATTTTCTAGAATATAAATGGGCAAATTATATTTTTTAGCTGACATTAAAACATCGTATAATCCATAAGGATTTATGGGCCAGCCCAAATCGCTATGTGGTAAGTTATCTAAAGAACGTCGTCCTAGACCAATTAGTTTATAAAAATAGTAATTAATACCTAGATAGTCTTGGTAGCCGCTAATTTTTTGAAAAAAATAATCATTTATAATGTACTTGGCAATTTTATTTATTTTTTTATTAAACCAATAGTCATTAACTGGTTCAAAATACTGGCTATTATTGGCAATGCCTACTAAGCATTTTTTATTGGCTAAATGCAGGCTTTGATAAGCCAAGGAGTGGGCTTGAATTAGATTGTTTACCACCTTTTGCCAGGCGTTTAAATTTCTCTTTTGCGGTGGCCAATGACCTCGCCCATAAGCATTCCAGGCGTAAATCATCGGTTCGTTAATAGTGCACCAAATTTCTACCCCAGTAATATTTTGGGCCAGATAGATGACATAATTATTAAATATGTGTGGCGCAGCCTGATTTTCCCAGCCGCCGATAGTTGAAAACCATAGTGGATGAGTAAAATGATGAAGAGTAACTACGGGTTTAATTTTTTGTTTGAGGCATTCATTAATTACTGCTTGGTAGTGCCGTAAGGCTTTAGTATTAAATTGTCCTTGTTTGGGTTCAATCCGGCTCCATTCAATAGAAAAGCGGTAGGCGTTATTGTTAAGTTTTTTAGCCAGACTGATATCTTTTTTAAAGTAATGATAGGAGCCACAAGCAATACTGGACATAGATCCATCAATTGTTTTACCCGGTTCCCAGACAGACCAATCATTAAGATTGTTGCCCTCTGTTTGGTGGGCAGAAGTAGCGGTGCCCCAAAGAAATTCTTTAGGAAAATGGTATAATATTTGAGAAGTCATGGCATGACCTTATTTATTGACTGATAATAATGGCAGTATATCATTTTTTGCATTGGGAGACAATAATTTTTTGCTGTTCTTAGTGAATTATAGTATAATAATAATAAAGTTTTAATCCATCAATCATGAAATTAAAACATTATCTTTTGATTAATTTAGGGGCCGCAATTGTTTTTTGGTTGCTCTGGTTTATGGTTCTTTTTAGGGTAGATCCACTATCTACTAATTGGTTGGGGTGGGGACTTTTTTATCTAACTATGTTTGCGGCAGTTTTTAGCACCATGTCTTTGTTTGGTTTTATTTTGCGGTTTAGCCTCATCCGCCAACAATTAGCTCATCGGGCAGTTATCATTGCTTTTCGGCAGGCAGCCTTAATTGCGATTGGTGTGGTTGTTATTTTATGGCTTTTGTCTCGGCGGTTGTTCAGTTGGTTTAATTTATTTATTTTAGCTGGCGGATTGGCAATGCTGGAATTTTTTATGTTAAGTTGCCAACCTCGAGATAATCACCCTTCAGCTCATAAAATTAATAAATATGAGTCAAGACCTAAAGAAATAATTTCCTCCACCTTTAAGGAGGATCATTAATTTTGACTATATGTGGAATTTATTAAAGATTTTTCATAAAAAAAATGACCACTTAGCAGGTAACCGTTTTCCTTTAGTGGTAGTTGGCCAAATTATTGAAATAAAAAAACACCCAGAAGCCGATAAACTAACAATCGTTAAAGTAGATATTGGTGATAAACAATTAGATATAGTATGTGGCGCTAATAATATTGAAGTTGGTCAATTTGTCCCAGTTGCCCTGGAAGGCGCTCATTTACCATCAGGAGTGGTTATATCTTCTAAGGAAATACGTGGCCAAATATCTAAGGGCATGCTTTGTTCAGCGCAAGAGTTAGGGTTAGGGGAAGACCATGAGGGGATTATGATTTTAGATAAATCAATAGTAAAACAGCCAGGTCAAAGCCTAGACAGTTATCTAAATAATAAATAATTTTAATATTATGGAAATATTTTCTACCTCTCATGATTTAGTTAATTTAGCCTTAGTTATTGGCATTATTGCCCTTAGCGCGGCTATGGTTTATTTTTTTATTACTGCTGCTGGCTTTATTCGGGAGATGCGTAAAACTATTGATGAATTTAATCGGCAGTTGGCAGTGGTTAGCCAAATTACTGACTCCATTAAAAGCAAGCTGTCATTTATGTTTTCTTATTGGTCAGTTCTAGGAAAATTGGTAGATAAGACTATTAATTTATTCCAGAACAAGATATTTAAAAAGGCAAAAAATAAGATTTCCCATTTTTCTTCAGCCAAAAAGCATGAACCAGGAGAAGAGGATGCTGAGAGAAATGATCTAGATAGCCATATTGAAATTAAGGTAGAGCCTAAAAGTAAAGTTAAATCTAAGGCAAAAGCTAAAGCTAAAAAATCAAAAATCAAAAAAGATATTTAAGGTTTATTAGTTTTAGTAGATTGTTGTTTTTTAGTATATATCTTTTTAATGTTGCGGCACTTAGGAAAGGCGCTGCAGGCGAGAAATGGACCATATCGCCCTATTTTTATGACCATTTTAGCGCCACATTTGTCGCAGACTTCATTAGCATATTTTTTAGCTAAATGTTGATATTTTTCTGGTAATTCTTGAGGAGTGGATTTTGATTTCATTGATTTAATGTTGCGGCACTTAGGAAAGGCGCTGCAGGCGAGAAATGGACCATATCGCCCTATTTTTATGACCATTTTAGCGCCACATTTGTCGCAGACTTCATTGGTTGGCGTTTCTGGCATGATGTCTTTTTTAGATAATTCCTGACTTTTTTCTTCTAAATGTTGGTGGAATGGCCAATAAAAATCAGCAATAATTTTGGACCAAGCTACTTCTCCCCTAGCAATATCGTCTAGGCTATTTTCTATACTGGCGGTAAATTGATAGTCCACAATATTAGGAAAATGTTTTACCAATAAATCATTAACTATTTTACCAATGGCGGTTGGCTCTAGCCGTTTATAATTATCTCTTATTACATAACCTCGTTTTTCAATGGTCGCAATAATTGGGGCATAGGTAGACGGCCGGCCAATGCCATATTTTTCTAATTGTTTTACTAGCCCAGCATCACTATATCGAGCCGGTGGTTGAGTGAAGTGTTGGTCAGTTGTTAGTTCTAATAATTTTAGAGGTTCTTTATCCGTAAGATGGGGTAAAATTTTCTCTTGAGTCTGTTCAGGGTAAATGCTTAAATATCCAGGAAAAGTAATTGTTTGACCGGTAGCTAAAAACATTGCTGAGTCAGCCTCAATATTTATTGAGAGGTGGTCAATTTGTGCTTCCGCTGCTTGGCTAGCTAGAGCCCGCTGCCAAATAAGTTCATAAAGTCTAAATTGGCGTGGATCTAAATATTTTTTTACTGATTCTGGTGTTCGATTAGGATTAGTCGGCCGAATAGCCTCATGAGCTTCTTGCGCCCTTTTGTTTTTATTAATAAATTTACGAGGGGTTTTAGCTATAAATTGTGAACCGAAGTTATTTTGGATAACCGCGCGAGCTTGGTGTATGAATTCGTTGGATAAATCAAGGGCGTCAGTTCTCATATAAGTTATGAGGCCAACTTGTTCTTCGGGGCCTAAATTGATGCCTTCATATAATTGTTGAGCTAAAACCATAGTTTGTTTAGCCGAAAAACCTAGCCATCGATTCGCTACTTGTTGCAGGGTTGAGGTTGTGAAGGGGGCGGGCGGTATTTTTATAATTTTTTCCCTGGTGATTTTTTGGACATTATAATTTGCCTCTAAGAGTTGTTCCTTAATTTTTTGGGCTTCCTTTTGATTGGTTATTGCTAATTTATCTAAAGTTTTTCCCTGCCATTTTACTAATTGAGCAGTAAATTTTTCCTTATGAGCCTGTAAGTGGGCGCTAATTGTCCAATATTCTTGTTTAACGAATGCCTCTATTTCCCTTTCTCTTTCAACAATTAATCTTACGGCTGCTGACTGTACTCGCCCGGCTGATAAATTTTTAGCGACTTTTTTCCATAAGAAAGGAGATAGTTCATAGCCAACTAATCTATCTAATATCCTTCTTGCTTGTTGAGCATTGATTAAATTATAATCAAGTTCTCTGGGCGTTTTGAGGGCATTTTTAATGGCTGATTCGGTTATTTCGTGAAATACAATGCGATTTTTTTGTTTAGCTGGCAGTTTTAATAATTGCTGAAGGTGCCAGGCAATTGCTTCGCCCTCTCGGTCTTCATCAGTAGCTAGAATAACCTCATCAGCTTTTTTAACTAGGGATTTTAATTTAGCTGCTACTTTTTTAGCTTTAGCTGGTACTTCATACTCCGGCTCAAAGTTATTGTTTATGTCAACGCCAAGTTTTTTGGTTGGTAGATCACGAACATGCCCAAATGATGATTCAACAATATCAGTTTTAGCTAAAAAATGGCTAATAGTTTTAGCTTTAGTTGGCGATTCAACAATAATTAAGCGCATATTGTTATTTGTTTTAATTTATTCCACTATACGGAGTTGCTAGTGGCAAGTCAAGTATTGTCTTAGAATTTTTTAAATAGTGTGGACTGGGAGTAATTTGCCGGTAGTGTTTAAGTTTAGCCAGTCCTTGGTAGCCATTAATACTAATAACTACAAAATCATAGCGCCATTTATTGATTTTATATTTTGGCAAAAAATAATTAGCCGCTATTTGTAATTGTTTTTCATGGTAGCCCCCCATTATTTTATTGGTACGGCTAAATTTATTAGTAAGGTATAGCTTTATTTCTATAAAAACAATAGTGGATTGTTGCTGGGCCACTAGGTCAATTTTTTGATGATGATAGTGCCAATTATTAGCTAAAATTTTATAGTCAGCTTTTTGAAAATACGCCCAGGCAACCGCTTGGCCAAAATTGGTCCAGGGGTTGTTGTATTGGTTCATGGTTTACAGTGGAGGGATGTTTAGAAGGTAGGTTTATCTGGACTTAAATTGAAGTAATCCACAAGTTATCCACCGCTATGAATTTTAGCTAATGTTAGCCATTAGATAAATATTTTGTCCAGATTTTTATGGACTTTTCCACTAAATATTTTGTCCAGATTTTTATGGACAAAAATAAAAGAATTAATTTGAGGGTATCTTTGTTCCACGTGGAGCAAAGATGAGGGTTGTGGACCATAAGGGATTTGAACCCTTGGCCTCTTCCATGCCATGGAAGCGCTCTAGCCAGCTGAGCTAATGGCCCATTTATATAATCTCCGTGCCCTCACCATGAATCGAACATGGATTTAGGGCTTAGGAGTCCCTTGTTCTATCCATTGAACTATGAGGGCCTAATTTTGCCGACAAAGACAAGTATTGGTATTGTAGGGGAAAAATAACTGTTCGTCAAGAATATTTATAAAAACAAAAAGGAAGCCACTGCGGGCCCTTCATTTACATAAAATGTAAAAAATTGAAATGGCCCCGACGGCCTCCTCCTTGAAATTTTTATAAAAATTTCAAGAGCAAAATTCTTAAACCGGCTTCAAGGAACTTTTGATCTCCTTTATGGTGATCTTGGCCCTTTTATTTTTATTTTTTATTTTTTTTGGAGAAGCCAGAGTAAGAAGTAAAAAGAACTATAGAGGTAGTATAGCACAAAATAAAAAAGTGGTCAAGACTTCTGACCACATTCCTCTAGACTTAATGTTTTATTGAATAAAATGGCTTTTTATTTTTAAATCAGAGATTACTATTTTAGTCTATAATTTTCTAGACTTAATAAAAATAAAAATAATTTTTGGAGGTCACGGTGGGAGTCGAACCCACGAATAACAGTTTTGCAAACTGTTGCCTTAGCCTCTTGGCGACGTGACCCAATTAAAATTAGTCTAACAAAAAAGATTTAGTCGGGCAAGTATGATTATTTTTTGTGTAATTTTGGGCAAGAATTATGGGGTCTGATTGACTGAGGCGCTTAAAAATGCTAGAGTTAGGCTGATATTAGGAAATAAACATATTGGTAAGTCTAATATAGGCCGATCAATAAAGGCTTTCTTTGTTGACGGTTCATTATTTTTATTAAATAGTTTGCTTGCAGTCAAAAAGATAGTCGTTTGGCTATTGTCGCATATTTTTAAAATTATTGGCTGGATATTTATCTATTGGCCAGCTGCTAAAATTTATAAGCTATATTTGCGATTGCGTCGGCGGACGATTAATCGTTATCAACAAAATGTTTGGCTAACGGCTATTACTCTTCTCTCTATAGCTTTATTTATTGTTTTGTATAACCGGCAAGAAACTAATCAATTGATGGCTGCTGAAGATTTAGTCCGCGGCACATGGCTATCCAGATTAGTTGGTGATGAGTTTAATCAATTTAATGATATTGTGGTAGACGACCAGCCACCTCGTCAATTGAATGTTAATAATCCGGCCGTTATTACCAATAATTTGAGTACTCTTGGCCTGGCCCAGCCCACTGATTTGGCGGCTATTTCTGGGATGACAACCGACCGCTGGGTATATAGTTTAGGTCTTATTAGTTTGCCTCAAACAAATATCCAGGGCACGACCACTACTGCCCCTACTAGATCTATTAGCTATTATACCGTTAAAGTTGGCGATACTTTAAGTGGTATTGCTAAAGCTTTTGGAGTAAGCATAAATACAATTGCTTGGCAAAATGGTTTGAGCCCTAACGCCCTTCTACGGCCTGGTGATAAATTGACCATTTTGCCAGTTAGCGGAGTTTTACATAAAGTAAAGGCTGGAGATAGCTTATCTAAGATTGCTAAACAATATGGAGTTAAGACTGCTGATATTATTGCCTATAATAATTTATCTGGTGACAGGGTAATTATTGGGCAATCTTTAATTATTCCTGGCGGTCAGCCACCATCAACTCCGGCTAGTCAAATCACTCAAGCTGTTAAGAGCAATGTCCAACAAGTTTTTACTTCAGCTAAAGAGACGGCTCAAAAGAGTTTAACCTCGTCAGGTAGTGGTATGACCTGGCCAACAGTAGGCCATCGTATTACTCAATATTATTCGTGGCGTCATACCGGTGTTGATATTGCTGATAAGGTGGGAACGCCGATTTATGCTGCGGATAGCGGTCGGGTAGAAATTGCTGCTACTGGCTGGAATGGTGGCTATGGTACTACTATTATTATTAATCATGGTAAATTGAAAACTCGCTATGGCCACCTGTCGCGTTTATATGTTAAAGCCGGAGAAAATGTGGTAAAAGGTCAGGTTATTGGCGAGATGGGCTCAACTGGCCGTTCTACCGGGTCACATTTGCATTTTGAGGTTTTATCTGGTAATGTTAGGTATAATCCGTTAAATTATGTCCATTAAATTATCTCTATATGTTGCATTTTTTTGGTGGGTTGGCCATAGTTGCTTTGGGGGTAGTCATTATCTTAAAACGAGAGTGGATTTTAAATAATTTTGGCCGTATAGATTTTTTTGAAGAGAAGATGAGTACCTATGGCGGAACCAGAATGGCTTATTCATTAATTGGGCTTATTGCTATTTTTATTGGCTTTTGTATTGCCTTTGGGCTAATAAATGATTTTTTGGGCTGGGTGCTTAGTCCATTACTGCGCTATCAGTAGAGTTAGATATATTTTGGGCCTTTAGCTCAGCTGGCTAGAGCGTCTGCTTTGCAAGCAGGAGGTCGAGGGTTCGAGTCCCTTAAGGTCCACCATTAAACATCTCTCCTGAGCGGAGGGATTTTTGTTTTTCGAGAAAGTGGCTTGTTTACTGTATAAGTTAGCGGTTTTGTGGAGGTTGGCGTGGTTCGAACTTTTGGGAGACCATTTGGTCGGTTTGAAGTGAGTTTGAAAATTTCTTGGCCTAGATTAGAGATAAAAGACCATATGGTTCGTTTCGAATAATTGAAAAATTATCATATTTTGATATATTTAGTATAAGAAATAAATTCACAATAAATATATGAAAAAAGTAGTAAAATATTCTGGATTTGCAGTCTTGGGAATAGCCATTATACTTTTGGTTTTAATTAAGTTTTCTGCTGTGGAGACGAATTTTAAATGCTCGGGTGAAATTACAAAAAATAACATCTCCCAAGGGCAAAGCATTGTATATATTAAACTTACAGAATATAGACCATGGGTAGGTCTCTGGAGTAACTCTGATGGTAGTATTGATCTGGAAATCCCCAATGGCTGGTTTGATTATTTTGAACAGATTGAAAAAAATGGTGATCATTATTTAATTTACAAGGCTTATCCAGAGAAAACCTTTCAGGGTATATTTTCATTATTGAGCAAAACAATCGCAATCAATACTCCGCAAGGAGTTTTTGAGGGAAGTTGTTCTTCTAATTAATTTTTAGAAAATTATGCTGTAATAACAAGTCTATGGTTGATTTATTTTTGTTGCACAACCGGTTGAATCTTTTCAAATCTAGAATATCAAAAATCAATGATCCGTTTATAGTATTTTCCGTTTTTGTGGATGATGTTTGATGGTTATTTGGTTGAACTATAAAATAAAAATAGAGATCAAGATAAGGTAAACTGGTTTATCGAAAATCAGGATGGAAAAAGTAATCTATTGTATAAATATTACAAATTAACATTAAATAAACCACCAGATCAATTACCACCAATTATTGATGCGCGCCCACAAAAGGGTGGATCTAAAATTGAAGTTGACCCGCAAAATCTTGTGGAAACAGTTTTGTCTTATATTTACTAAATTCGTTGCAATCTTTTTCACGGCACTTTTGATATTGCCAATGGAGATGATCATAGCTTTGTTGATATTGGAAGACAGTTTATGGAAAATTTTCTGAATCCTTGACTTGAAGATGAGATTGATTGGAATGATGCAATAGTATATCCACAAACTCCTTAACCATCATAAAATTATCCTTCAACCAGATATACCACCCCAGAAACTGCTCATTCAAAAGTCTCCACCAGACCCGAGACCAGACCTCCTCCGCTTCCGAGTCTAAAAGGCTTGAAACTTGCTTGAAATCAGACTTTTCTGCTTCTGGTTCATGTGCTAAATATTCATCGACAGTCATCCTATTCTTTGCCAACCTTTTGGTTTCCGGTTCGAATCGTGTGCAATACGCCCACCATATTGAATTAATTGCCTTACTCGGGGTTTCGCCCCTTGCTTTCGCCGCTTCGTTTTTCACCGTCGCAATTTTTCGTATTTCGCTTTGCGAAATGCGTCATCAAAAGAAAAGGGTTGTGTTTGCCCTGCCCATCGGTGCGCACACAACATCAAACTCCCTTGTAAAAATCAATACAGAATTTGTAATTACTAATGGAATTGAAAGATCTGCCGAAAGACTTGCAGAGTATAAACGATTATGTAAATTCAAATTAGAGAAAATCTTTTGCCGACGACCAAAGAGAGATCAGTAAATATATCAAATTCGTTCGAGAAATTTTTGATGATTACGGTCAATTAGACATTTATTTTAACTTGACGAGAAATTATTTTAAGGACACGGTTATTTTGAAACAAAACAAGGACGAGATCAACTCCAGCGCCAAAAGATATTAAAAGGGCGGTAGGACTGAATTATCAAATGCCGAATTAAGGTGCCATCATTACAACATTAAAAAAGGAAACAGAAGTTAGAATTTTTAAAAAGTGAAGAAGAAAAAAGAACGATTTGCGGTCTCGTTTTTTTCTATCCTTTACCCCCTTGATTTTCTCGGATCGTTTCCGTAGGAATTTCTCCAGCCGATAGTCCCGTCTAGGTTTTGGACAAGAAGTTCAAGGTGTTGATTTTGTGCTATTTCTTTCGCACGTTCAACCGCTTCTGCCTTGGTGTCGCAAATGGCCGAGGCCTTTTGATTGCCAACAATCTTAACTTTCCAATCCTTGCCGTTAGGGCTAACGAATATTTGATTTATCATATTGTTTAGATTATTAACCGCCCCCGTTTATTAAATTGTCTAAATCTGTTAAAATAAACTCGTAGTTATTATAGGCCTAATTGAAATGCCCCAGGGGGCGAAAAAAGACATTTCTGATGGGGAGAGGTTATTGCCGCAAACAATCGCCACTCTCTATTTATTTTAGTCCTTTTGTAGTATTTGTCAAACTTATTAACATATCTATTGACAAATAATTTTACAATGATTATACTGGAAATAACAATATGCTTGGCAAATTTATTTTAGAACAACGTAAAAAGCACAATTTAACGCAGGATTTTTTA
>Ga0255347_1003788_pt1 | contig 19156 bp, 12 predicted proteins | sample wastewater_treat_2_FD_192479 | JGI IMG/M metagenome (GOLD analysis project Ga0255347, IMG submission 192479) | Wastewater microbial communities from Lulu Island WWTP, Vancouver, Canada - plant24 | ecosystem: Engineered > WWTP > Wastewater > Unclassified | place: Canada: Vancouver, British...
ATTGCGAGTATTTACCTTATGGAGAACCCTTTATAGACCAACGGAGTACAACGTGGAGCAGCCGCTATACCTTTAGCGGGAAGGAACGAGACAGCGAAACGGGCTACTCCTACTTCGGTGCCCGCTACTACCACTCCGACCTAAGCATCTGGCTTAGCGTAGATCCGATGAGTGATAAGTACCCTGGTTGGTCTTCATATAATTTTTGCCTAAATAATCCAATTCGTTTATTTGACCCTAATGGCATGACTCCTTGGCCCTTATTGTTAAAATTCAATGGTTATGGGAGAAGCCATGCAAACAATTGGAATCAAGTACGAACAAAGTCTGATGGTACTAAGCGTTATCACAAAGGGGTAGATATGAATCATACTGGTGGTGGAAATTCTGATTTTGGAGCTCCTATTGTTTCAACTCATGATGAGTATGTCGAAAGAATAGTAACAGACGATAAAAATGCAGGAGGAGTACGTATCGTAATCACTTCTCAAGATGGAACAGTATCGACCTCCTATATGCATTTGTCTGGAGTAAGTGACTTAGAAGTTGGGAGTAAAGTGTATGAAGGGCAACAAATAGGACAAATGGGAGGAAGTGGATTTGGAAAAGATGATGCCTACGATGCTCACTTGCATTATGAGGTTAGACTAAACGGAGTAAACATTAATCCTATAGGTTCTGATGGGAATCCTATCGATCCACAGTTATTATTAAAACCTGAAGAGATTTTTGATAAAACAAACAAATCAAGTGAGAGTTCAGGATCTCCTCAATCGCGCGATAATCAACAATTATGGAAAGAAAAAAATCCGGTGGTCACTGGCTTAGATGAAAATTAAAAATAAAACAGAATGAGAATATACATAATTTTTCTATTTATTACTGTTTGTTTTTTTTGCTGCAATAACAAGCATACAATAAAAAGCAAAAAGTTAACTGGGAATGATTCTACAGAAATCGTAGAAAGAAGAGAAAATAAAAATTTGAAGAAATTACACAGTATTTGCAAAGACACTTTGGTTGTTTGTGATAACAAGCAGATACATATTAAATATGAATTGATTAACTTAGATGATTTGTTCATTGTAAGCAAATCTTTTGGGGAGAATGGTAATGAAATTATTCAAAAGATTCCTGAAAAAAGGATTAAAATAAACATTGAAGGACTCTGCTTTTTAATAAATAAACATGATATTTCTGAATTGGATACAAATTTTTTAAAAAAATCTGTATTCCAAAAAATTGATTTTTACTCTTTTTCGGAAAATGTTTCAACTTTTGAGGTTACATTAGGAGAACCTGATACTGATAATATCGTATTCATATACATAACTATTGATAAAAAAGGCAATAAATCATTCAGAATTGAATATCCTGAATGGGATGAATAATAGGGTCGTCCTATGACAGCTATTCTACATTGCTTTTGTTTCATACATCTTGATTTCATAGAAAAGAAAAATCTTATAAACTTCAATATGTAGCCTTAATTCCGCAGAATAATTACAATTTTTGTTGTTAATAAATTTAAAATTTTGTTTATTTCATTTTTTAGTTACATTTGCAGTATCAAATCCCATTGATTATGAAAACATTGCGTTACTTCTACCACCCCGACCACCTCGGTAGCAGCAGTGTTTCGACTCCGCTCAACAACCACTGGATTACTGACGGTAGCGGCAACGCAATACAGCATTTACACTATTTGCCCTTTGGCGAGGATTGGGTTGACCAGCGGAATGCTTCCTGGAATGCCCCTTACACCTTCTCCGGCAAAGAAAAAGATGTGGAAACAGGATATTCCTATTTCGGTGCCCGCTATTACGACAGCGGCTTGAGCATTTGGCTGAGCGTAGACCCGATGAGTGATAAAAGATGTTGGTTATCTCCTTATAATTATTGTCAAAATAATCCAATAATTTTAATTGATCCTGATGGGATGTTAGACTCAGAACATGTTGATGGATTGGGAAATATTATTGCACATTATGATGATGGAGATAATTCAGTTTATCAACATCCAACAGGAACAACTAAGGAACAAATTGACAAACAAAGAGCTCAAAATCAAAATATTGGAGGAAGTGGACAAAAGGTAGGTAAATTGGGTAAAAATATTAATACTACTGGAATTATGTCGAATAAATTAGTAGCCAGTGCTTTGGATGCCTATCTAATGACTCCTTGGGATTTTAAGAAAGCTGTGACTGATGGCGGAGATTGGGATTTAAAAACCAATTTAAATACTATTTGGGGAGTAGCATGGCAGTACGATCAAAAGAATAATACTACTACAACCTTTTCTTTTAATGAATACACTGGAATGACTGCTACTGATGTAGGTAATTTTCATTATGGATTTACAGGAAAATGTGCTATGATGGGGTTTGGTTTTACTGATAGTATGTTAGAAAAGCAGGCAGGAAAAACAGAAATAGCAAAAAATATAAGGCAGGGTAATTATTCTGAAGCAGAAAAAGGGATGGTGCAATTAAATTCAAACTTAAGACCTTATGGTGATAGAGTGATAGATAACAAATATATCAGAGCAGGTATAAAAGAAGCAAAAAGTGTTAAATCATTTTCATTATGGTAATATATCAAATTGTAAGAAATTCAATAATTTTTAAAATTTCAAAAATTAATATGAATAGATTTTTTTATCTCATTCTGATCCTATTTGTAATATTGGTTGATTTTTCTTGTTTTTCATTCTCAGATCATGCTGAAGATCCGACATATTCAAAATATTCTAAAGAAAATCACACATCCACATTCAGTCTGGACACATCTTTATATATAGAAAAATACAAAGTATTATCAGGTGGTGGTGGTGCAACTACTTGTGATGTATATGCGTGTTATATTACTGATTCTGTCAACTTTAGAAAATATATTGGAGAAGAGGATTTTTGTGGTAAACGCATACATTGGGATTATCAAGAGAGCAATGCTGTGGTTTTTTACGCAGTATATTCTGATTTTGATGAGATCAATAATAAACCGATCAATGATACAACTAAAATAGGAAGTTATACCATTTCAAACTTAATAAAAGAGGGCAAATTTGATTAAGAGGATTATTTTAGCCCCCTAATTCATCGGACAAAATTATAGTTTAAAAAATATAATTAATTTTGTTTTAGGGCACAAGTCAGTCCGTACTTTTGTCTTGATACAAAAGTACCAAAAAATCAAGGCAAAAAGAACGCCGCCCGTTAAGCCAACACACGTGCTTCGTTGCAAAGCTAATTCCTTCACTTTCCGCTCTTCATTTTGGACTTAAACGGCTCTACACAAGCAACTTGGTTGCGTGAGGCGCTTAGGTGGAAAGCCCGCAAGGGCGGAAGCCGCTGGGGACGCGGCGGCAAAAAAGCGAGCTTGTAAGCTCTTTTTGCCGCCTTGCGTCCCCACGGCTTGTGCCCGCGGACTTGGAACCGGGCGCCGACCCCGAGCGAAGCGAGGGGGCACGCCCTAATAATAAATATGATTATTATAAATTTAAAAATTAGGCTAAATATCTTGTTGTGTGCCTTAGAATTAATAATAAAATGCCTTTGTGTCTTCGTTAAGAGAGAGAGCCTTTTAATTCCTTTAATCGTGTGACGGTTTATTAGTATCAGCAACGGCTTCGTAGAAACTCTCGATTTTTTTGGTAATGACCTCATTATTATGCTTTAACATAACAAAATTGCGGGCATTTTCTCCGATAATTTTGCAAATATCGGGAGTATTGAGGCATTGTTGAAGAGCAGCTATAAATTCTTCGGCGTTAGAAGCTATGAAAATATTCTTTCCGTGTTCGATTTCAAGTCCTTCTGCACCAATCGGAGTAGTAATAATAGTTTTCCCAAGTGCCATTCCCTCAATTATTTTCACTCTAATCCCGCTCCCTGCCAAAATAGGAACAATCATAATGTCATGCGATAACATAAATTCATTCACGTTCTCTATTTCACCAACAACATTAACGTTAGGATAGCCTTTGTCAGCAATAGATTGAGGGATATGCCTTCCGGCAATAGTGAATGTTAAATTAGGGAAATGTTCGACTATTTCATACCAAATTTCATCTAAAAACCACTGAATACCTTCAAGATTGGGTTGCCAATCGAGGCTGCCGAGATGAAAAAGCGAGGGATTATCCGATGGGATATAATCTTCAGGTTTATAATTTTGTAAATCAACGCCGAAAGGAATGGTGGTCGCCGGTATATCAGGGAATTTACTGTGAAAATATTCAAAATCGTGCGAAGAAATCGGCATATAACCGTGGATATGGTTAAACGTGGATAATTCGACCTTTTTAAGTTTCTTGGTCAACGAGGTAAAGATTAACTTTTTAAATATGGAAGATTGCTGAGCTGTGCGTCTTTGCCATATTTTATGCTCAATATTGTGTGTTCGCAATATGATTTTTGCTTTACTATGACGTTTAATAATAGGAATGTAAGGAGTTACAAAAATAGATTCCAATTGTACTATATCGAAAGTCTCTTTTGAAAAAATCTCAACCAGTTTTTTTTCCAATTCTTTAGAATAGAAGCGACTTATATAATACGAGCGGTTGAATAGCATCGTTTTAAAAATCTTAAAAAGATTTGTTCCCGTATTAATAAAAACAGTTTCAAATTTAGTTTTTTTATAATAATCGGCATCTAAATCTTTACTATTTACAGGATGTTTTGGTGTTGAAATAGCTACAACTTTAACTTGATGGTTCTGCTGTAAAAGTCCTTGCGTAATGTTATTCATTGCGATGCACCCTCCATCTTTCGGGGGCAAGGGCGGTTTATGGCAAAGTTGTAAAATTTTCATAATTATGTCTCTTTTTTATTTAAAAAAAACAATTTTCTAAACCATTTTTCGTATACTTCGACTGAGAACACGGCAGAATCGGCAGTAGCCTTGTAAGTTAGGAAAACACAAATCGGAAATAGAACGAACGTGGAGAGCCACATTCCGAAAAAGACCGGAACGCCGTCTACTTTGGCGATGTTTTCTCCGATTAATGATAAGGCAAAATGAAGCGTAAAGAAAAAGACGGTAATTACCAATGGAATACCAATTCCTCCTTTACGTATAATAGCTCCTAACGATGCTCCTATAAAAAAGAAAAGAAAACATGAGAGAGATAAGGTAAATTTCCGATGTAATTCTATTAAATTTCGTTTTAAAGATTCATTTTGTGCTTCTATTCTTTCGTGCTGAAAAAAGAGAGAGGAAGAGCCTAAATCGGCATATTGGACGGCGTAATCGAGTACCTGTTTTTGTTTTGCTATTGACGACTCTTTCGTAATCGGGATAAAATTCTCATTTCGCTCACTTTGTATTGTATCTTTTAAAATATAGTTATTATAAAAATGCAAGTTCCTTAAAAAATCATTCGGGAGTTCTTGTTTAAGCTGAACTATTTCACCTCTTATCGTATCATTTTGTTTTGATAGTTCGCCTACTGTAGGCAGCAGTCTATCTTGAAAGAAAGAGGCATCTGTTGTTTGTTGAAATTGGAAAGTGGAAAGGTCAAATTTTTTATACTGCTTTTTAAATTTCGCTCGTGTTAGAGGATTTTTATTGTATTGTGTATTATCATTTATACTTTCGTCCCAGAAATAACCATCGTATAATGTTAATAAGAAAAACTGGTCGTCCGGCGTTATTTTCATCGTTCCGCTTTTAGCGTATGTGATAGTGGTATTTCCTTGTCTTCTGGAATGGTCATAGATGAGGATATCCGATATTTTTTCGCCATTTTTCTCTTTTTTCCCAATTCTGATAATGTAATTGGGTAGCCCGTCGTAAAAAACTCCTTCGTCTATTTTAAAGACCTGTTTTAACGTTTTGATATCATAGTAGCGACACGAAGCTTTGGTATTGGCTATAGGGGCTACGTTATTAGCGAACCAAAAGGAAAAGATGCCAATAAGTAGAGAGAAAACGGCAATCGGCATCATAATTTTCACTAATGGAATGCCGGACGATTTCATCGCTACTAACTCATATTTTTCTCCTAAGCTCCCGAAAGTCATCAACGAGGCTAACAGAACCGCTAACGGCATCGCCATTGATACGAAAGATGCCGAAGCATAAAATATAAACTCAAGAATGACATGTATTTCAAGACCTTTTCCTACAACATCATCAACATATTTCCACAAAAATTGCATTAAGAGGATAAAAATTGCAAGAAAAAAAGTAAGAATAAAAGGACCTATAAATCTTTTTATTAAATACTGATATATAATTTTCACGTTGCGAAAATTTTAGTAATCACCCAACGTTTCCGGAAGTTGGCTTAATGCTATTTTAAATTGCTCATCATTTGGAGGCGTTCCGTGCCATTTATGCGTTCCCATCATAAAATCGACTCCCATTCCCATTTCCGTTTTCATTAAAATAAGTACGGGACTCTGTTTGCCTGTCAATTCCTTAGCCCTCTCCAGACCCCGTAGAAGCTCTTTCATATTATTTCCGTCCATTTCTATCACTTTCCAATCAAAGGCTTCAAATTTGGCTTTAAGGTCGCCCAGGGAGAGTACATCGTCAGTAGAACCGTCTATTTGTTTTTTATTATAATCGACAATTGCAATCAGATTATCGATTTTATTAGCTCCGGCGAACATGATAGCTTCCCAATTTTGTCCTTCTTGGAGTTCTCCGTCACCGACAAGCGTATAAATTAGTTTCGTATCTTTATTATTTTTTTTAGCTATGGCTGCACCGATTGAAACGGACAAACCTTGTCCAAGTGACCCGCTACTCGCTCTAATTCCGGGCAATCCTTTTACTGCTGTAGGATGACCTTGTAAGCGGGAATTTAATTTTCTAAAGGTTGCAAGTTCGTCAATAGGGAAATAACCTCGTCTTGCCATGACACTATACAAAAGAGGTGAGATATGTCCGTTTGACAGAAAGAACATATCTTCATTTGCGCCCTCTTGTGTGAATTTTGTCGGATTTATATCAAGAAAATGAAAAAAGAGTGCCGTAAGCAGGTCCGCACATCCTAAAGAACCGCCCGGGTGCCCTGATTTAGCATCATGTATCATTCTAATGATATCACGTCTCACTTGTTTTGCAATTTGTTCTAATTGTTCGATATTAGCCATAATATATGTCTATTGATTTCTTATCTGCTTTCTTCTTCTAATTGAATAAGAAAATATATACCGATAAGCGTTAATAATTCAAGGTTTTTCACATAAAAGAAATCTTTTAGGAACTCAATATCACCTTTAATTGTTCCGGCAATAATCGGCTTATATTTAAGTACTAATTGATTTTTTTCGTTGGTCCATCCCCACTGATTTTTCCAAAGGTTAATCATTTTGAAATAAAAAGGCATTTCGTTAAGCACGATTCTTGTGTGTAATTTAATATCAAGATATGCGGTAGTTTCAATAAGTTCCAGTTTTTCATCTGTAACAGTAATATAAGGTTTAAAGAAACCGAATCTTTCAAGTAAAAAAGAGCTTTCTTGAGTTTCAACACGGGCAACACTATTTTTCATAATATCGAGGGTCCCATATAAATCATCGCCCAGTTTTATTTCATAAAAATTCTTAATAATATCAGGTTTAACAATTTGTAGTGTTGTAATCGGACTTTCGTTAATTTTTTTTATCATAACGTATTGTCAATATTTTTTTTAATAATTACAATTTAACAGAGTGTGATATTTTTTTTGCTATCTCTTTAAATTCTGCATCTGTGAGTTTCACTTTAGGGTTCGAGAAATTCAAATCTCCGAGATGTTTAAGTGGAACAAGATGTACATGTGTATGCGGCACCTCTAGCCCGATGACAGCAATGCCGATTCTCAGACAGTCCATATTTTTTTGTATCGCTGCTGCAACTTTTTTCGCAAAAATCATTAACTCCGCTAAGGTATCATCATCAAGGTCAAAGATATAATCATTTTGTATTTTAGGTACGACAAGTGTATGCCCTTTTGCAAGCGGGGAAATATCAAGAAATGCAAAAAATTTATCATTTTCTGCGATTTTATAGGAAGGGATTTCTCCTTTAATAATTTTAGTAAAAACGGTTTCCATATTATCGTGATATTTTAACAATTTCTAACTCTATAACACCGGCGGGGACGACAATTTCCACAATATCTTTCTCTTTTTTCCCGAGTAAGCCTTTAGCTATGGGAGAGGTAACGGATATTTTGCCTTCTTTTAAATCCGCCTCTGACTCCGGCACGATGGTATATGTCATTACAGCATTATTTTTCAAATTTTTCATTTCAACGATAGAATAGATAAGCACTTTAGATTTATCTAATTTTGAATCATCAATAATTCTGGCATTAGCGATAAGATTTCTCAGCTTAGCAATTTTAAGTTCAAGAAGTCCTTGCGCTTCTTTAGCGGCATCATATTCTGCATTTTCCGAAAGGTCTCCTTTATCTCGGGCTTCAGCTATCATGGCAGAGATTTTCGCCCGTTCATTAACCTCTAATTGGGTCAACTCTTCTTTTAAAGCAGCTAAGCCTTCCTCGGAATAATACTTAACTTCATTCATAATTATTAATTTTAATAATTCAATTTAAAACAATAAAACTAAAGAGACATAAACGTCTCCTTAGTTATTAATATTGAAAAAAGGAAAACCTTTTTCTTACAATTCTACTTTAAGTCCTATATAATGATTTCCTTTCCATCTGTTAGTAAATCGATAACCGTAGTCAAGGAGTAGTCGAGACGTTCCTTTACTTTTAGGCACGAGTGGAATACCCAATGATACTCCGGCGGCGGGTCCGCTATACCAAGTTGTAGTTCCCCCTTTGCTGAGGACTCCACCTTCGAGGTTATAACCGGCACGAATCATAAAATAGGTACTAAAACCATACTCAACGCCTATAGCAAAAATGTCTGTTGAGAACGAATTAGCAGTAAACGAAGCCGCTACTGTAATTCTATGCAGTGCATCATCACGAGTTAAACCTTCATCTTTTCTATCAATTTTTGACATCTCTTTATATTCTCCTCCCCAAATCAAAAAGTCATAAGATGCGCCCAATGTCAATAACGAAGGCATTTCATATTCAGCAGAACGTTGTTCTAATGTCAGCTCATGATCTGTTTTATTAACAACTCCACGAACAGAAAGCCCATCTCCACGATAACTCATAGGCAGACCAACATTTTTCATGGTTATCCCTATTTTGAAGTGTTCAAAATCACCTGCCAAATATTGCACTCCTGCATCAATAGCAAATCCTGTTGCGCTACAGTCGGAAATACTTTCATTAATCAATTTAACGGTTACTCCCCCGTGAATATAGTTATTAAAGGTTTTAGCGTAGGATAAGCCGATATACATAAGATTAGGGGAGAAAGTTCCCATACCGCCTTCAGGTTGATCGACTGTTGTAATCTGAATATCGCCGAACCCCATAGTAAAAACAGAAAGTGCAAGCACGCCTAAATCCCGTTTTCCACCATCTTTTCCTTTAAGAGTAAGATGCTGAGCTACGGCAAACGAATTGATACCAATCCCTGTGCCTGAGCCGACTAAGTATTGTGTTCTTGAGAAGCCAAATTCTGTTTTATTAACAAAAGCGGCTCCGGCAATATTTGAAAAGATAGCTTCCATACCACGTATTTCAGCGACACCTGCTGTTCCCCAACCGCTTGAGCGGGCAAAAGGATCGATAAGTAGGTGTTGCGCTCCGGCCTGACCTGACCTATCTCTATTCCCTGCTAACAATTGAAAGCTAGGAAGAAAGAGAATGCTTATTAACGTGATGATAATTGTATTTTTATATATTTTTTTCATAATTATAATATTTAAAAAATTTTACATTGTTAGGGTTAAAAAGCATTCAAGTCTGTAGGTCTCATTGCAGCGAAGAATTTCAGAGTTTTCTCGCCGACACCGGGAACTTGAACATGAACTATATACATACCGCTTGCAATAGGGATACCTGCACTATTCTTCAAATCCCAATTTACATAGGTTGATCCGCTATCACCTTTCGATAATCTTCGAACGAGAATACCGTTCACCGTATAAATTGAAATAGTACAAGTTTGTGGAAGGTTTACAATTTTAATTTGGTTATCTAACGCCGATGATTCGTAAGCAGAGAAGCCATAGTACGGATTAGGAATTATATTGATATTGTCAAGAGCCGAAACTGCCACATCGAGTACATTATGTTGTACAGCAACAGTACGGGTAGAGAATCTATACATCGGGAAGTTGTCATTTTGAACTGTTTGAGGTTCTGCTCCTTTATAAGAAGACCATCTCAAATAGGGACGTGTAACACGTATTTTAATTGTTACGTCATTAGAGAGCCATAAATCTTCTTTTTTGTCGATTGCCATAGGAATACTCGTCCACATAACATTATTGAAAAGTTCGTTCTTTTTCTGCTTTCTTGAATCATTATGTGTCGATATGTCAACAAAATTACTAAATTTATTTTTCAACCAAGCACCTTCGTCATAAGAACCGCAGTCCATATTTGCATTATAGCTTCGAGTTGCGCTAGCTCCTTGGTAGAAGTTTGTACCTGTATTTCCTGAGCTTCCGACAATGTAGATAAAGTGTTTTCCTCCGAAGGACGGATTGGGGAAATTATTTGGAAATTCTCCTACTGTTTCTTGGTAATATTTATAGAGCGCATTATAATAACCTTCGCTCAATGGATTTCCTTCTTCGTCGTATCCATATACAGAAGTTGGGTTAAAGAGCATATCGTCTCCATTATTTGCCGTATCGGCAGAATTTTCAGAGAACATAATATTCAATCTTTCACCGGTTTCAATATTGATAGCGTATCCCGGGAACCAGCCCATTCCTGTGCCTGAACCGTCTGGTCTTCCTTCTTTATCTACAGAGGGTGATTTTCGCGGCTCAAAACGCCAAGCATTTCCGATAGATTTTGTACGATCTTCACATGCTTCCAATACAACACAACGTGTCCACTTACTCTTATCAGGCGTTAACACTATATCCACAGAATAGAGATTAATCATACTTTGATTGTAGTGGTACTGATTAAAGTTACTTGTTGTAAAATCGGCATAAACAGATCCCGATTTAATTTTACTACCCCAATAGGGATCGAGCGGTTCTGTCATATTGCCTGGATAATCGGGATAAACATATTTTTGTTGCGGACCTCCATCATACGTTGTCGCTAACACGTACGGAGCCCATGTACCATTAACAACATTTTCAAATTGCTCTTTCGGGTCTTTCCATGCTCTCGAACGCCAACTTTGATTTAAGGTTCCTTCCGGAACAATTAAGAAGTAGTCTTCCGTCTTCCATTGGTGATATTTATTTTCTACACCGTCTTGAACGCCTTCGGCAAAGTCCCAAGCTCCGGCAGATTGATTTCCTGAACGTATCCAGTTGCCGATATATCCGTTAGTAAAGTCATAAGCACCACCTAGCCATTGTTTTGTTTTATCCGCATAAGTTATAGAAGAACCTATCAACTGTACTTGTGCAAATTTAGCTAAATTTTGATACGTTTTAGTTCCAAATATACTATTTTCTGCAACCTCTTTTTGTAAAATTTCAAAAGGTTTATTTAAAATAGTAATAGCAATTCCGTGACTTAAGATTAACTGTTCATTTAATAAACTAATCGTTGATTGGGAAGATAACGTATCAATTTCTCCATTTTCGTTGGTATATTCTAAAATCCAACTCGTATTTTCTGTCACGTCATTAGCTGCCGGCTCAACAAATTTAATAATATAATCTCTAGCTTGTAATTTCAACGGGTCAATAACTTTAACTCCAATTGGACCTGCATCTTTTTCATACTCTATTTCATCAACTTTCCAGGGATATCCGGCCATAATTTGTTCTTTTGTTTTTTGAGAAATTTCGCAGAAAAATCCGCCATTCCCTTGACCTTCGATTCGTGTGATAACCGGTTGGGTTCCATATTCGGCATTAAGTACTGTACCTCCAAATTGAGGTGTAACATCGTGAGGAATTCCAACAACAGGTTTAATAGAACCGCCGCCAGCTGCTTTACGTCCTGCAAGGAATACTTTTTTCTGTCCGAGTAGTCCATTGTCAATATTAGGATCTATGGAGAATGGTGCATATTCATTATAAGCATAGGCTAACACCATGAAATAATATTTTTTATGATTTACAAGAGTTGTGCTTCCGGTCGCAAAACGGTCTTCCGTAATAACCTTAGAGTGGTAAATACCTTCATTCGACCCTGCAACTTTCTCAACAGGTACGGAGGTTGCAAGTGCATCGCTATATTCCCAATTAATCAACTGACCGATAGCCGTTCCATTAGACCTATAATTTTCCACGTCACACTGCCCGATTAATTGAGCTAAATTCGGATCTGACAAATCTGTGATACTAACATTCTCATTTCTTAATTGATAGATGAGATAGCCTTCAAATTTATAGCTTCTTTCATCTTGTGTGTATTCGATAACATTTTCAACCGCATTATAATTTTGGTAGTATATAACCGTATCAACACCGTTAATATTAGTTACAATAGAGTCTAGGGTAATAGTAGTTGTTGTAATAGTTTGTGTGCGAGGTATTTGATTATCTAATTCTGCATAAGATTCTTGATAGTTATTACTTATCGGGTCATCATTTGAGATATAAAGAATTAATTTTTTATCTAATTCACGAATAGTAATATCCGGTGCATCGGGTCCGTCAAGAACTTTAAAACAGTTTTCAAAAAGTGCTTGGCACTTATCATCAGCTATTTTCAAAAGTTTCACAGATTCCCAAGCTCCACCTGAAGATGCTCTAGCCCATGGAATACCAACTGTAATATAGTTTACAGCTCCTGCTTTAAGCGTGAACGGACCTGCAGATTGCATAAATCTACGGTCTGCAGGGGCATTCCCAACGTTAGCTTCAGTCCACCCCCCATCTCCATAAGAAGTTGGATTGGGATCTATTCCTTGTGTACCCCAATTACATAGGTCGGTAAGTCCCGGAAACATAAAATCACATTCCGGACCTGTAGCTCCATTTGACGTATGAGCATTTGCCCCATATTTCATTTTCGTACCATCTTTCCAATATCCTCTCAACATATAATAATATTCATACGCAACACTTGGGTCACCAACGACTGAATGGTCATTGTTATGATAAACAAATCGTCTCATACCGAAACGCTCATTATCAACGATACCATCACCAAAGTTAACACCGTTAATTGCCATTGGGAATTTTTTATCGTCCCACTCTAATCCCGCTTCGGCAGGATTATTCAAGAACTTATCACAATAGGTGGGGTCTAAACGAACTGAATCAGGATAAAATTTGGGATTATCGATTCCATCATCGTCCATATAAGGACCTTGGAAGAAGTCAACCCCTACTGCTGGCGGGTGATTTCCGTAATGTTGTGCCAACCCTTGTCCGTCAATATCATATCCGTTGTAACAATAACCTAAGCCTCGTGTAACATCGCAACCAACATAATCGTCTCCCTCGTAACCTAAGTCCGGGTCAACCCATTGAGAGAAGAACGTTTGAGTTAACTCAAAGGTAGAACGGTTGATAATCTCATAAGAATAAAATGTCATGTTATTAATTTCGTCATTAGTAGCAAAGCCGAAGGCTTGTCCTCTAATTTCCAATCCGATAGGATCTCCTTGTGACTCGGTATGTTGTCCTCCCTTATCATTAAAAATCCAATATAAGGTTTCATCTCCTTTCAGTACGTGGTCTGCGTAAATCATTCCCTTCGTTGTACCTGATAATTCTTCGGGAGTTTTGGGCAGTGCGTCTTGTTGTGCTAATTCAATATTCTGCTCAGTCCACGGGCAAAGTGCGTTATCTAAATCATAGTATGGATAATCTCCCTTTTCCGGTTTATAAACTCCGTCATTATCAATATCAAAGAACGGTGCTAAGTAGAACGATTGACCTTTTTCCACATCTCCGTGAGCGGGCCAATTCTTGATACTATTAGGAATAACATAGCCGGGAGCAAAAGAGTTTGTTTCGCTATTCCAAGCTCCACGGTGAGCTTCTACCTCTGCACGAGTAATTTTAAAGTGTTTGTCGTACTCTTTACAAGTAACTTGGTCAACCGACGCACCGGTAAGGGTCAAAGGTCCTGTCCAGAAGTCGTCACCAACCTGACGAAAACGCACAGCCGCTAACTTCAACTGTTTATTAACATCAAGACCTCCAATCCACAAGGCAGCAGCAAACATAGATGTTTTTCCTGAACCTTTAGGAATCTCATAACGTGCGATTTCTTTAAACCACATAGTACCGTTGGTTTCAAGGTAAGCGCGAACATTATTGATTGTTAATTCATTAGAATTTGTTGCAGGCAAACAAGCAGCAGCCTTGATATTTTGCATATTCGGACTTGGTCTAACTTCTCCTTTAAATTTCTTAGCAGATAGAGGAGTTGCTATGCTGAAGACTAAAACTGCGAGTATTAAAAATTTACTTACATTATTCATTTTTCTAACTATTTTTATATATGAACGATATTTACTGATTAAAATGAGAACTGTATTCCAAGACGTGCTCTAATTGGTTGTGTGTAGTTATATGGGTCTTTCATTCTAATACTATATAAATCATAGTACGAATCTTGACTGATTTGAGATTTTATCTGTTGTTGGTATTCAGCTGCCGACAAATAACCGTCATCATCTGGATTTCCTGTATATTCATACACATAGATAATATTTTTCAAATTTAATACATTTAATAAGTCTAAATAAATAGTAAGAGCACCCGGTTTCTTACCTCTTGTATTTCCGTCTTTATCCTTAGCATTTTTCCCATATAGGTTAAAAATGAAAGTTTTATCAATACGTATATCACATTGGAAAGTCCATGGTTTATTAGAACCGTTGATAGAACCTGACAACTGTGATTTTGTTCCCCCCACATATTCGGAGAATGCTTTACTTGAACGGCTATACGGAGTTCCTGAACGTGCAGCTATGTTCAAACTAATACCTGCGTTCTCGAACCATCTAATTTCGGTAACTTCATTGGTTTGTTTATTTACTCTCTTACCCTTAGGTCCGTTATAATCCAACCCTTGACCGAAATGATAATCTAACCACAAGCCTACGCTATGTCTTTGGTCAAAAGAGAGATCTGTTAAAGTTCTTAAATTGGGTTGTCCTGAAGCAATAATTGCCAAACCTGACGTAGCTGAAGAACCTGTTCCCTTTGCAAACTGAAGCGTATAATTAGCTCTGAAAGCAACATTCTTAAATCTTTTTAATTCATAACTTAATGAAAATCCTTGTACCGTTCCAAAGTCAAGGTTTGCATACGAATAATAAGTGCTGGGATACGCACCCGAATAGCGGAAAGATTGAATTTGGTCACGTTTTTCCGAATAATAAGCAACTAATCCGATTGCAGAATTTTCTCCAATTTTTTGTCTGAAACTAATTTCATATTCAATACTTCTTGAAGGTTTCAAATTAGGATTCGTAACAATATTTCCTGCTGATGAACCAAATTTTTCTATAAATAAATAATCTATTGGATTAAGTTGTAAGCTCGTAGGACGGCTTGTAATTATACTGTAATGAGCTGCAAAAAGAGAGTTATCAGAAACAGGGAATGAGAATGAAAGACGCGGCATCACTGACCATTTTGGTTTATAGTCTTCAAATGCTTCGTAATGAACTTTCGTCAACGCTTGTCCTTGACCACCTTCTTGAATTGCAGTTTTCAAGATTGGACCACCATTAGCTCCCAACATTGTTTCTGGGTCTACAATTTCATGTCCTTGCCAATCATACCATGTACTTCCGTTACGATAACCGATAATTGAAGTATTGTTAGCATCAAGGATTCCATCTTTTTGATTAACATATACAATCCAATCATCGCCAACATTATCGGGAATAAGAGTTTCATTAGTAATAGGATTGACAAATTCATTTTTAACTTCACCGGCAGTGTAAGCACCTCTAAATAAGTATGGGTCTTTGAGTACTGATTGATTAGCATCAAATCTATCAACACGTACTCCAATATTGAATAATAAATTATTGATTGAAAATTTATCTTGTACCCACATAGACATATAAATAGGTTCGTAAGCTCCTATGCCATAAGTCTTATTTCCATATTCATCCGTTAAAGTAAAGAAGTCTTTAATTGATGTACTTTTATTATTCTTTTTACTTCCTGTATAATCGTAACCGTAGTAACTAATGAGCGGGCCTCCGCCTGTACCAACTAATAACTCTTCTGCTGAAAACATGCCAAGATTAAAAGTTGACGGGTCATAATTATCAATATCGAGCCACTGGTCGCCATTAACAGGTAATCCTAAAGATGCACGAAGATTTCTATCAAATGCAGTTTGTGCTTCCGTATTTATGTAGCGGTTATAACGAATTGTATCGTAACCTACAAAAATAGGATTATTGAGGTCTAATTCATTAATATGTGCGTTCGCACTTTGACGCATAAGAGTCCAAAGAGCTACCGGAGCAAGTCCAAAACCTCTTGACGTAAGTTTTTCAAATTCATATCCTAACTTCAATTCGTGGTTATCAATATTTAAAGATAAACTTGCTTTTGCTCCAAGCTGTGAAAATTGAGATTTGGAATATCCGTTAGATACAACACCCGGTAATGAAAACAATCCATAACTTGTACTCGGAAGTTCACCGTTTAAAAGTGCTCCATACATTTGGTAAATTGTTTTATTATAGTTGTATCCGATGGCATCTGCTACATCTTCCGGAGAATAGCGATCCACAAAATTTTGAGTATAATAAGCCAAATCCGGATTTGATGAATTTCGTCCATCAAATGTTACTAATGAATCGTAGCCGATATTTGCCATTACGTACATGCCGTAGTAATCTATACTATCAATTGTAATATCCTGATATTCATAAGATTCGGCTTTGTAAGTTTTAAATTTTCCGATATGACCGTAATTAAAGTAATTATCTTTATGTCTTGCGTCTCGTGACCAACCATTAAAATAAGTATAGTTGACGTTCAAATTATACATCACATTCTTCACTCTTGCAGTGCCGGACGTATCGGTAAAAACTCTATGATTCAATCTTGCATGCGTACGAAGAGTAGAGTTCATTGACTCTGAGCCGTTTTGTCCGTTAAAAAGTGCGGAAGCAATAGACCACCCTTTACCTTTACGGTATTCATAAGAACCGCCAACGGAGAAGAGAATTTCATTTCTTTTTCCACCAACAAAATCTAATTTACCTTGTAAAAGATATCCCCAATTATCTGCGTTATCACGAACTCTTTGTAATTTCAGGTCATCTTTTGTAATAAAATCGGCATTTTTATGAATTTGCGGAAAGCCACCGGCATCAACGTATCTATTTGGATTTTTAATCAAATAATCAATTGTCTCTTCTTTCGCTCTCCACGTACCTCCTTGTGCAGGATATCCGTCTTTATCATAAGTAGCTTCTCCACTAAGTAAAAATCCTATTCTTAAAGGAGTTTTATCATTTCCTTTAAAAAGAGGTCCTGTAAGGTTGAAAGCTCCTAAGAAATTATTATAACCATCTAAAGAACCCATTAACTCTACTGAACCGTGATAAACTCTTGATGCTCCTTTTGTCGTAATAACGGTAAAACTGGTACCGTCACCGTATTCGGCCGGAATACCGCCCTGTATTAACTCCATTTCTTCAATTGAAGACATGGCTACCCCACTATTCCCTCGCACTTTAACACCGTCAATAATCATCTGTTGCCCATCAGGTCTGTTTCCGCGTACACTCATCACTTGACCGTCAACAGCGGAGACTCCTTCCATACTTGCTAAAACACTGGCAAGGTTGTGTCCCGGAGTTTGACGAACATCATCTCCCGACAATTTCACAGAAGCAACCGTTTTGTCCGCCTCAAAAACTTTCTGCGTGTACTTAACAACAACAACGTCTAAGTCAGTGGCACAATTCACCTTAATGTCAAGAAACTTCGTTTCTCCATCACTAACTTGCACTCCTTGTGTTGTAAATTTCGTTTTACAGGACATTTGCGCACTTGCATCAACCTCAACATCGTAAACACCGGTAGCAATACCAAAAATTTGATATTCCCCCTTATCGTTTGTCAGAGCTAGGTTGATAATTCTATCTTCCTTTTTAAGATAAACGTTGGTATATTGCAAAGCCTGACCTGTTTGATCAGCTACTTTTCCTTTTATCGTTCCCGATTGGGAGTGAACAAAACCACTGAAAAGAATAGCAATTCCCAGAGTTAAGAGTAACTTTTTAAACATATTACATTATTTTATATTAAACATAAAAATCTTCATTTTTTAAGGCGGTAAAAATATAAAAAAAAACAATATTAATAAATAATATTAGATTTTTTTTATAAGTCTTTAACTATAAGGTCTTTTTAAAATTTCACTAAATATAATTCCTCTATAAAAATTCTCTTTATTAAAATCTAACGCTATTTTACTCACTCCATCATCTCCCACAACATGCTCACCATCTTTGATTTCTACTATCTTATCACTTCTTATAGACTCTTCTTCAATCAATAAATTCTCTTGTGACGAATCGGTGGTTTCATACGTAAAATAACTTTTTTCATCAACTGTTTTCGGTTCTGTCGACTCTATTGTTGATTCCATCTTTGATTCTATCGTCTCTATATAGGGCTGAGTAAAATCGGGGAAAGGTGAGGGTGTGTCATACACCGGCGATTCTTCGTCCGACTGCGGTCCGAAAAGCGGAGGTGTCGACTTAGTCGCTCTTTTCTTACTCTTGTTAGGAGGAGTGAATAGAAAGTATATAATTACTAGAGCAAGAAGAATTAATAGATTGTTCATCTTGATACATTTTAATTATCTGCAAAAATAATAAAAATTAGATTGAAAATACCTAATTTTTTTAGGATAAATTGGTGTAACATTATTTTTTATTGTTTTTTACTTAGTTAAACCTTCGTTTTTATTCTATTTTCCTTCGCATAACTTTTACCTTTTCCCTGATTTTAAAACAGATAGCATAAATTATAATTTTATTAATTCTTTTACTTTATATCACACAAAAGGGGAATAATAATTATATTTTTCTTTTGGGCGTGCCCCCTCGCTTCGCTCGGGGTCGGTCTCCGCCTCCAAGTCCGCAGGAAGGAGCTATGAATAGCATAGTCGAAAAAGGAGCTTCTAAAGGCG
>Ga0255347_1003791_pt1 | contig 19139 bp, 16 predicted proteins | sample wastewater_treat_2_FD_192479 | JGI IMG/M metagenome (GOLD analysis project Ga0255347, IMG submission 192479) | Wastewater microbial communities from Lulu Island WWTP, Vancouver, Canada - plant24 | ecosystem: Engineered > WWTP > Wastewater > Unclassified | place: Canada: Vancouver, British...
CTCGGCATAAGAGATTCATCTTGTGCTCTCTTATGGTGCTTAAAGCCCAGCGGAACCCTCTCTTCAATATCCCTTACAATCTCCTTAAGCCTTCGCTGAATGTTAGGATCCAGCTTCAAGTCGGTCTTGACCGCACAGATGCCACATCCGATATCCACGCCTACTGCATTGGGTACGACCACATTATCCGCAGCCATTACCCCACCTATAGGCATTCCATATCCGGTATGCGCATCCGGCATCAAAGCTATATGCTTGAAAGCAAAAGGCAAATTGGCCAGGTTCTTCACCTGAAACAGGGTATTATCATCAATCTCATCCAGCCAAAGCTTAATTGGTATCCTTTCGGTATCTATTATTCTCTTCATAATCAATTATAATCGTTTATAGTCGTTTAAACACAACACCACACCCTGCAGCACGCAGCATTAAGTAAAGTTACAAAATAATCATTTTACAAAAAAAGAGCAAGAGTGATAGGTCATTCTTGCTCTTAAATATAACGGATAGTCCTAAATAAGACCGACCATTAATTATTAATGATCGTGGTCATGCTCAATCCCCTCTGCGCGGGTTGCATGTACTGTCCCAAACGGATGCTCGGCAGGTGCATAAATCGAATAAAGCTTCAAAGGCTCATCACCTGTATTTACCAGATTGTGCCATTTCCCGGCAGGGATAAAAAAGACGAAATCCGCTTTTACATCACGCACAAAATCCAGATTATCCTCAGCATCTCCCATATAGACAACCCCTTCTCCCTCTTCTACACGGATAAATTGATCGGTCTGAGTATGAAGCTCCAGGCCAATATCTTCACCCGGCTGCAGGGTCATAAGAGTCATTTGCAAGAAATTACCCGTCCAAATAGCGGTACGGAAGTTTTCATTTCTGCTCGTTGCATCCTCAATATCGAAAGCGATGGGTTGTGCACCATGATCAACTAATTCTATTTGTTCGGTTGCTGCAACGAGATCAACCTCTGAAGTTCCGGTTTGCGGATTGCCACATCCGGCAATCAGAAATGCTACGGTAATTAAAATTAAAATGTTCTTTTTCATACTGATAGCGATATATATATTTGATTGTTATTATATCTGTTAAAACTGAAAACAGGCTCTTAATCTCCAGACTTTCAGATTGTCAAAGATAATAAAAATTTATGAGAAAAGTAAATTATTACTACTGTTTTTCTTTATATAACCCGTTTTAGTGCCTATTTCGGCAATAGCGATTCCAGTCGATCCAGGTGCTCCTTTATCTGAGCTTTGGCAACCTCATCTTTTTCCGTCTGATAGGTAGCGCGCATATCGGGTAAATAGTGGATATAATGGATATCGGCCACATATTGTGCAGCCCTCACTCTGACCTGAGCATCACCATCAAAGAGCAATCCCTGGAGCCAGCGTTTGGCATCCCACGAATGTTTACTCTGCAGCCAATCAAGCGCCGCAATCTTATCTTCAGCGGTTCCATATAAAAAGGTGCGGAAGTAGCGGCTCTCCTGCCTGAGATCGGGTATGGACATCAGAATCTCTTGATTGAAAATAGTGGGATCTATCACATTTTCGGCGTAGCCGGCAATCGGCTTATTCAGCGTCCAGCGCACCATGCGCGGGATCATCCACATCATGCCCGGAGTCGCCTCAGGATGCGCTATACTGCTGAAAACGCGCCCTTCCCCATATTGGTTGGTGGTGAAAAAAGGTTTGTTGTTGGTCATGTTGGCCGGAGCGTTGCCCTCCTCATGCACATCACTCTCCATAATGGCGAGCGTCTCATATTGGATGCTATCGCCTTCGGCGGGAATGAAAACCGGACCTTCGTAATACATCACATAGAGGGTATCGAGCTCCGCAACTTCGGGGAAAAGCTCTTTTCCTGCCTCTGTAAGGGTAAATTTAGCTATTCCGTGTCCGCGGTTGTCGTGCTCAATATCGATTGCCTGGGCACCGTTGAGCTGCATACAGGAATATTCAGGAGTATTGGAGAAAAGATAAGCGCCCGCGCAAATACCCACGGCTCCGCCTCCACGGGCCACGAACTCTTTGATGCGCTGTTGATTCTCAGCGCCCAGATTGAGGTACTGCCGGCTTCCGCCACCTCCTGGGATAATAATGGCATCAAGCTCATCAAGCACATTGTTAGCAATATCGGCGGTAGTAACGGTGCGAACGGTCATTTCAGCATCCAGCTTTATCGCCGCCAGCGCCTCCCAAATGCAGGTCTGCGCCCCACCGTGCCCCTCAAACACCCCCACACACATCTTATCGGTTTGTGTACTCGTCGAAGAAGCGCATTGGACAAATAGCAACAATGCCAAAAGAAGAAGAATCCGATTGTGTAATTTCATGGTGTATGGGTTTAAAATGGTTTTTAAATGGTTATAAATGATTCTAAATGGTTATTAGGTGGTTATTAGATGGTTATTAGATTAGATAGTTTTTAAATGGTTATAAGTGGTTTCAAATGATTACAAACGGTTATAAATGATTATAAATTGCAAAACTGACTCAGCCCAAAGCCAAACAAAGATAAAAAATTATTACGGGGAAAGTTGTATATTTGTGGTGGAGAGTATATTAGTTTAAATTAAAAGAAAAATATATGAACTTTAGTGAAGTTGAACAAAAAATAAGGTCAATAATAGTTTATAAATTAGCAATTGACGAATCAGAATTAACTCCGGAGACTAATTTTGTTGATGACCTAGGTGCTGATTCTTTGGATACAATTGAGTTATTAATGGAAATGGAAAAAGAATTTAATATAAGTATTCCAGATGAATTAGCTGAAAAAATGACAACATATGGAAAAGGGATCGAAGCTTTCATTGATTACTATCCAAGATATTTTTTGTCTAGAATTGCAATAAGAGTTTTAAGTTTCAGATTTCTAGACAGTGGAAAAATACAAGTATCTTTTAGATTTGAGGATGGAAGTTGGAAATATGCCGATGGGAGTGAAAGACTACCAAGCAATATTTGTATTTTATCTTTCTCCAGATGGGCGAATATTTTAAAAGAATTGGAAGATATTATTAATGATGACAATGCAAAAGAGGCTGACCTCCAAGAATTTTTTGAAACTTATCCCGAACTAATTGCCGGAAATGATTATGATGTTGTTTTACCCCAAGCAGTTATTGAGAAAGATGATAATTCGAATTGGAGACCGGACTTTGTGCTAACGCCAAAAAACCAATATGAATTTGCTAAAATAATTGACTTAAAAATTCCTTCAATGCAAACTACAATAAGGCCAAAGTCAGGTCATTATAATTTCTCTGCTAAACTCTATAATGCTATTAACCAAATAAGGGATTATAGTAAGGAATTTGATAAACTAAGTGTTCGAGAAAGATTTAAAAATAAATATCAGGTTGATATATATAAGCCAGATTTGCACTTAATTGTTGGCAGAAAATGGGATATCAAAATTTTGGATAAAATGCGAGAACTGCAAAGAGAAACATTAGTTAAAATTGAAGACTGGGATACGGCATTAGAAAGACTTAAAAGGAATTACACTTAATTATTTTAGGTTTTCAAGACTAGGACGAGTTATTGAAAAATCTTAGTTGTTTAAAGAGCTCTGTACCAAAGAAACCTTATCGTAAGCAAATAGGTTTACCACAAAAACACACATTAACTCTTAGCATTTTTAGTTCATAGCAAAACTAAATCCCTGCAAAAAAATAATAATTAGACTGGATTTGTTATTATTATATTTCAATATTTATAGTCTACGATTAATACATAAATGCGAATATAATAGTAGCAAAAATTAGAACAGTAAACAGATTAAATATATTCAAGTGTTGTATACACTATACGTTAGCATTTTGACTTTAAGAACAAATCTAAAAACACACATAATATATGGAAACCAAATTAATTCAAGCAAAAAATATTTTAAAACTAACGGAAAGTGACTTAGAAGAACACAAGTTGCATTTAGCCTGTTGGAACGGCTATGACCACCCATTAAATGTCTATCTTCAGGACTGGAATACATGGGTTGGTTGGAATACGTCGCGTAGCAAGAAGAACGACTTTAACCGCAAATACATTTTTAGTTTAATTCAGTTTTATCATGAACCTAACAAATGGCTATTTGGTGGAATATTCCAAGTTGTAAAAAGATTTGATGACTGGGCAAAAACCGGGGTTGGATATGAGCTTGAATTAATTGACTTACATAAAGAACTTATAGGCCGTCTAATAATTGATTTTTATCGCAAACCGGGATTACGGGGACGGGCATTTCTACTCGAAAATCATTATAAGGACTTTACCGTTTCAGAGATATTAAAAAAACCATTTGATGGCATTAACTTCCCTGGTTATGAAAACATAAACATTGACTTCCCTGAACTGGAGACAGTTTATAAATTCCAAAAGAACGACTGGAAAGGAGCATTGGAAAATGTAAAAGGCGTCTATGTGATTGTTGACAAATCAAACGGAAAAAAATATGTCGGTTCAGCATATGGAGATTTTGGTATTTGGTCAAGGTGGGCAGTTTATATTAGTACAGGACATGGATTTAATGACGAACTGACCAGATTGATTTCAAAAAATGGAATTGAATACGCAAGACAGAATTTTAGATTCTGTTTATTAGAATATCGCTCAATGAAAGTTGACGACAATATCATTATAAATCGTGAGTCTTTCTGGAAAGAAACATTGTTAACACGTGGTGAGTTTGGATACAATAAAAACTAGATGAGAACTATGGTAAAAATACTGAATCGTTTCAACAATATTATATGTACGAACATAGTGAAATAAACTTATTGTAAGATGATAGAGTCAAAAATTGCCAGAAAATTAAAATTCTGGTATTTTTTTGATTTCTGAATTTAGAAAACACATCACGACAACATTAGGAAATTTAAAATTGCCCGCGGTTTTACCGATAAAACCGCGTTAAATTGTTAATTTTAGATTTTAATAGAAGCAAATAGAGTTTTTTAATAAAAATTTATGGCTAAGAAGAGCAAAAAGGTTACTCAAGCCGAGGAACCTTTAGAAAAACAACTTTGGAAAGCGGCAGATAAGTTGAGAAAAAACATTGATGCTGCCGAATATAAACATGTCGTTTTAGGATTGATTTTTCTAAAATACATTTCCGATGCTTTTGAGGAATCATATGCTAAGCTGAAGGCTCAAGAGGCTGAGGGTGCCGACCCCGAAGATAGGGACGAATACAAGGCCGAGAATGTGTTCTTTGTACCATCCGCAGCCCGTTGGAGTTCGCTCGTATCAAAAGCGAAACAACCCGAAATTGGCAAATTTGTAGATAATGCCATGGATGCCATTGAGAGAGAGAATCCTTCATTAAAAGGAGTTTTACCAAAAGTATATGCTCGACAAAATCTTGACCCTACAAGTCTGGGAGAATTAATTGATTTGGTGGGCAATATTGCACTTGGTGACACTAAAGCTCGAAGTGCCGATGTTCTCGGACATGTTTTTGAATATTTTCTTGGAGAGTTTGCCCTTGCTGAGGGCAAGAAAGGCGGACAGTTCTACACCCCTCGCAGTGTTGTTGAGTTGTTAGTCGAAATGTTAGAACCATATCAGGGACGCGTTTTCGACCCTTGCTGTGGTTCGGGTGGTATGTTTGTGCAGAGTGAAAAATTCGTTGCTGAACACCAAGGAAAAGTTAATGATATTTCAATTTATGGACAGGAAAGCAATCAAACTACCTGGCGTTTGTGTAAAATGAATCTTGCTATTCGTGGTATTGATAGTTCACAGGTAAAATGGAATAACGAGGGTTCATTTCTAAATGATGCTCACAAGGATCTCAAGGCTGACTACGTTATTGCCAATCCACCTTTTAACGATAGCGATTGGAGCGGTGAATTGCTTCGCACGGACGGACGTTGGAAATATGGTGTGCCGCCGGTTGGTAACGCTAATTACGCTTGGATCCAACATTTCCTTTATCATTTGGCACCTAATGGACAAGCAGGATTTGTATTGGCTAAAGGTGCACTTACTAGTAAAACATCCGGCGAAGGCGATATTAGAAAGGCATTAATTGAGAACAACCTGGTCGATTGCATAGTAAACCTTCCTGCAAAGCTCTTTTTGAACACTCCAATTCCCGCCTCACTTTGGTTTATGAGTCGTAACCGCACAAACGGCAAATACCGCAATCGCAGTAACGAGATTTTATTCATTGATGCCCGAAACCTCGGACACTTAATAAACCGTCGCATTCGCGAATTTTCAAAAGAGGACATTCAGCAAATTGCAGACACCTACAATAACTGGAGAAACCCTAATGGCGAATATAAGGATATTGCCGGCTTTTGCGCCGCCACCCCAATAAGCAGAGTGGCTGAATTAGATTATGTACTTACTCCCGGGCGTTACGTCGGCTTACCGGAGGAAGAAGACGACTTCAATTTTGAGAAACTGTTTACCGCCCTAAAAGCAGAGTTTGAAGAACAGCTAAAAGAAGAAGCACGATTGAACGAAAGTATTGCTGAGAATTTGAAAAAAATAAGGATGTAATAAACATGGGGGATATAAAATACATAAATATTACTAAAGAAGAATTTCTAAGTAAAAAACTACTTTTCAAGTATATGCCTTTAGAATTTGCTCTAGGTACAATTAAGGAAAAATACCTTTGGTTATGTAATCCTATTATTTGGAAAGACCCATTTGAAAAAAGGTTTATCGAAGCAAAGTATAAAGTTAATAATAAGGAAGAGGATTTTCCATTAAAAGGTAAGTTGTTTTGTTCATGCATGACTCAAACTCCTACGAGTGAAGCACATTGGAATAATTATTCTAAAGGTCAAATAGGTATTTCTTTTAAAATTAATAGAGAGAAATTGGTCAAGGTTTTAGAAACACACACTAAGCAGTACGATGTATATATCGGTAAAGTAAAATATATAAAAACTAATGATTTAAAAAAGAAAATTTCTGAAATTCCTGGTATTGGAACTATACAGCCATTAACACTATCCAATCATGAATTATTGATCAAATTGCTCTTACTTAAAAGGATTGCTTTTAAATATGAAGATGAAATTCGGATTATAATTGTAAAAAAGCATAAGACAAAAGAAAACGGTATAAAACTAGATTACACAATCAAACCATATGATTTGATTGATACTATCACGATAGATCCCAATGTTGGTCAAAATATTGAAGCTATGTTAAAAGACCTTTTTAAAAAACAATATGGATTTGAGAAAGTATTTAAGTCGCAGTTGTATTCCATGCCAAAAGATATTAAGATTGAGTTATGAGTGAGTGGAAAGAATATAGATTAGGGGAAATTGCCAACATTATTTCAGAAAGCGTTGACATTTCATATGCAACAGAAGATAATTATATATCTACTGAAAACATGATTAATGATTTTGGTGGCGTTGTAAAAGCCAAAAAAACGCCAGTTGCCTCTTCTATAAACAGTTTTATTCAAAACGATATTTTATTCTCAAATATTCGTACTTACTTCAAAAAGGTATGGCTTTCAAAATTTAATGGCACAGTATCTCCCGATGTACTTGTGTTTAGATCAATAGAAAAAAAATGCATTAGTGAATACCTTTACTATTCGCTTTGTAATCCGGATTTTACAGAGTATTCAGTTTTAACCTCTAAGGGCGCAAAGATGCCAAGAGGAGACAAGGATGCACTTCTAAATTATGTTATCCAACTCCCACCTCTCTCCGAACAAAAATCCATCGCTTCCGTTCTTTCCAGTCTTGATGATAAAATAGACCTACTCCACCGCCAAAACACCACCCTAGAAAAAATGGCAGAAACATTGTTTAGACAGTGGTTTGTGGAGGAGGCAGAGGATGAGTGGGAAGAAAAGCCATTAAGTTCTATTGCTAATTTTTTAAATGGTTTAGCGTGTCAAAAGTTTTTACCTAAAAACGATATCGAGAAACTTCCTGTATTAAAAATAAAGGAATTAAGAGAAGGAATAACAGAAAATTCCGATTGGGCAACGACTGATGTAGAACCTGAATACATTGTGAAGAATGGTGATGTGATTTTTGCATGGTCAGCTTCACTAATGGTAAAAATTTGGAATGGACAAGATTGCATTCTAAACCAACATCTATTTAAAGTTACATCTGACGATTACCCAAAATGGTTTTATTTTTTATGGTGCAAATATCATTTGGATGAGTTTATTGCAATAGCAGCGAGCCATGCAACCACAATGGGACATATAAAAAGAAGAGATTTAGATGAGGCAATAGTATTGGTTCCTTCAACTAATGAGCTGGAAGAGATGAATTCGATAGCAGATCCACTAATTAATAAAATAATCGAAAACAATAAGCAAATAAGATCCCTCACCGCCTTGCGTAATACTTTATTGCCGAAGCTGATGAGTGGAGAGGTAAGAGTGGAAATATAAAAACATTTAAACGTAAAGGATGATAAAGAATTTTCGAGAACAGCAAAAGGAGAACCAAATAAATTGGTGGAAAAATCATTCATCTCAACTCCAATGGGAAAATGAAAAGGAGAAGTGGGGCAAGCATGGAGACAACAGTTACTCACATATCACTAAAGTTGATTTGCCGGATTTATTATGGGAAGGAATAGCAGAAGAGTTACCAAAATACATCAAAGACAATCAGATAACAGTACATTCAGCTTTTAAACACCTAAATAGCTCATGGGTTGCTGCAGCTAATTTGTATTTTCCTGCTCGTTCTAATCCTGATTTTAGAAAATTGCTCCTTGATTTTTTGCGATCAAATATTTCAACAGATATTATTGATGTAGTTGATGTAGAACTTGAATTTGCACTAGAAGGTGATTTGAGTCCTGAGAGATTACTGGGAGAAATAGGTGGCAGCAGAGGTTCGGGACAAACCTCCCCGGATGTTACATTTATTGTCACAACAAAACGAGATAAAGGATTAATTCTTACCGAATGTAAATATACTGAAGATAGTTTTTACAGATGTTCAGCTCGTAGAAAAAAGGATAGAGAAGACAAAACAGGGAATCGGCATCCTGAAAAATGTATGTTATCGGCCGCTTCATGCAATTATGAAGAAATACCTTGTCATCAAAAAGAATGGGGACGGAAATATCTGGATTATTTCAAGTTATCCGACTATGGTAAGTCTATTCTAACAAGATGCCCTGCAGCTACGGCAGGTTATCAACTTTTACGCCAACAAGCACTTGGAAACGGCATTAACGAAAGTGGTAAATATGATTTGGTTTTCTCAGCTGTCGCATTCGATAAAAGAAACACTAGATTAATGGGTTGCTTAAAGCGTACTGGTGTCAAGAATTTTCAAACAGAATGGGGTAAAATTTATCAGCCCGGTGCAGAGTTTAAAACTTGGTATCATCAGGATTGGGTAGAACATGTACGAAAACATCATGATAAGTCTAATGAAACAATCAAAAGTTGGTTGGGGTATATGGAAGAGCGGTATGGGTATTAATGCGAGAAAATAAATAATGTCCTCACTCTTATATACGCGACCTTTAGTTGATAAAATAGATAAATGGTGGAGAAGTGAGTGTAAAAAATGTTATATTTGAAAAAAACATAAATATGGCCAGAGCAGATTTGTTATTAAGCCTCGTTAAATACGGGGCAAGCGGAAATAAACAAATGTTTAAAAAGGTTGTAGAAGCAATTATAGCTGAAGAACGTGAAAAAAATCATCAGATTTTAGCTAATAAGCTTGATAGTGCTATTCGGTTGATACAATCTGAACAAAACGGTAATAGCAGTTCTTTTGTGGATGGAAGGATTGAAAATCTATTACAAGAAATTTCTCCTGACAGATCAATTGAAGATTTAATTCTTCCTGAAGATGTTATTAATCTGTGTTATGAAATCGTACAAGAACAGCATAGAGTTGATTTATTAAGATCATATGGATTAGAGCCAAGAAATAGGTTGCTGCTTATTGGACCTCCTGGAACTGGTAAAACTTCGTTGGCTGAAGCAATTGCCGAAATGCTTATTGTGCCCTTATATATTGTTCGATACGAGGGGATTGTAGGAACATATTTAGGTGAAACTGCCAATAGACTACGAAAAGTCATCGACTTTGTAAGCACTAGAAAATGTGTCTTATTTTTCGATGAATTTGAAACATTGGGAAAGGAAAGAGGAGATCTACATGAAACAGGTGAAATTAAACGAGTAGTTAGCTCTCTTTTGTTGCAAATTGATAATTTGCCAAGTCATGTAATGGTAATTGGTGCAACAAATCATCCTGAGTTATTAGATAGGGCTGTTTGGAGAAGATTTAATGCTAGAGTAAATCTCCCGCTACCTTCCAGAAGTAGAATAGAAGAATATTTTGAAAAATTTCAGATAAAACATAATATAAACTTTGAATATGCTACTAGTACTCTTGCAAAGAAAATGTTTGGGTGTGATTTTTCTGAACTTGAAGAATTTGGAATTTCTGTGTTGAGGCAATATGTCTTAAATATACCTAATTCGGATATCAGAAAAATTGTAGCAAAGGAGTTGAAAGGTTGGGATGATAGGAATATTAAAATTCAAAATAATCTTATTGGAGAATAGTTATGCCTGAAAGACCATTATTATTATTTCCTGAACCAGAGAGTGCTTCAAGAACAAAAAGGCAGGGAGGGCCAGGAGGCTATTATTACCCTTCTCATGATTCGCAAGGAAGAAGGTTGTCTCCAATATTTCAAAATCTACAGATCGCCTTTCGACAAAGAAATATAGAGATTCAGCAGTCCACTGCTGGAATTGACCCAGAACAGGTTCTTATAATTGAAACAATTGGTAGTGTTGAGCAGTTTGCTAACGCTGTAAGAAAGATTAGTGGTTTAGAGTGGCTAGGGGAAATTGAAGTTGATGAAATTGAACCAAACGAATATTTCTATGCAGATGATAAAAGCAAAAAACTCAAAGGTAGGCTTTATTTAATATTATCAAACTATCAAGCTCTTCAAGAAATGCTGAACTTGTGGACTAGATATACTAAAAATCCGAATATGGTTTTCAGACATGGATTAACAAAATTCCGGGATGTTTTTAAATGCCTAAAGGATATTAGAAGGTGGAGCGTGGAAGATAGATTAGATGAATCTGGAATCATTGAATGTTGGCAAAAATCTTTAATTCATTTTCCTGACGATGTAAAAAGATTTGAGATAGAGCTTTGGTATAGAGAGTCTTCGTTTAAAAGGAATCAATCAAAAAATAGATTAGAATCAATTATAAATCAAGCAGGTGGGCAGATAATAACAGAATGCACAATAAAGGATATTCGATATCATTCTATTCTTGCAGAGTTGCCAGCGAGTGAAATTGAAAACATAATAAGAACAAAAGATACCGAACTCGTTAAATGTGATGGAATTATGATGTTTCATCCCGTTGGACAAATGTCTGTAAAAATCATAGATCTTAACGAGTCATCTGATACAAGCATTTTAGATGAGCCTAAAGAAACAATAGACAAACCAATCATTGGATTATTGGATGGACTCCCTGTAAGTAATCACCATTTATTAAAAAACAGGATTATTATTGACGACCCTGATGATTGGGCCCAATATTATTCCGTAAAATCAAGAATTCATGGAACAGGAATGGCTTCATTAATTATAAACGGAGACTTGAATAATGGTCAAGATTTAATAAAGCAACCTATTTATTGTCGACCAATAATGAAACCAAATAACTTTAATTCAGAAGAATGTGTTCCTGATGATATTCTAATTGTTGATTTAGTACATAGAGCAGTAAAAAGGATATTTGAAGGAGATGATGGAGAGGAGGCCGTAGCTCCTTCAATAAAGGTTATTAATTTTTCTATTGGAGATCCAAGTAGACAGTTTAATTCTTCATTAAGTCCTTTAGCAAGATTAATTGATTGGTTGAGCCAGAAGTACAATGTATTGTTTATCATTAGTGCAGGTAATAGTAGTGATGATATCTTATTGGATATCTCGAAAGATGAGTTTTTAAGAAAGACAGAAGATGAAAAATCAAAAATAATTTCAAAAAAAATACTACAAGATTCAAGGAACAGAAGATTGCTTTCTCCGTCTGAAAGCATTAATGCAATTTCTGTTGGAGCATTACATGATGATAATTCGCCTGATAATTGTAACGGTTCTTTGTACAACTGTTATAATTATTCTTTTCCAAGTCCTTTTTCACCATTTGGAAATGGATACAGAAGAGCTATTAAGCCTGAAATATTATATTCTGGCGGGAAACAACCACTTAGAATACCTGTCATTTCGCAAGGTAATCTTAAATTAGAATATCCTAGAAATTATTCTGGTGCTCCAGGAAACAAGATTGCAGTACCAGACCCATTGGGAAAATTGAACAAAACAGCCTATTCAAGAGGAACAAGTAATGCTGCTGCATTAATTAGTCATAACTGTGCAGTATGTTACGATACACTACAAAACATCTTCTATAATCAGGGAAATCCTACAGATTTCGAGGAATATTCTAGCACGATTTTAAAAGCAATGATTGTGCATGGTTCAAGATGGGGTAAAGTTGCTGAAAAAATAAGAAGCGTTTTACAGGAAAATGATAAAATTAAAGAAAAAAATTGGATTGGAAGATGGATTGGGTATGGAGTACCTGATATTGAAAAGGTACTAGATTGTGAGAAAAACAGAGCCACTGTTATAGGTTACGGAGAATTAGGTGATGGAAATGCACATATATTTAAACTTCCTTTACCGCCAAGTTTTTCTTCCTTATCAGGGTTACGACGACTCACAATAACTCTTGCTTGGTTTTCTCCTATATCTTCACAGACACAAAAATATAGGGACGCATCTCTTTGGTTTGAAGTAAAAAATAACGATCGGATTGATAGCAATAGAGTAGATGCTGATTGGAACACAGTTCGAAGAGGCACATTACAGCACGAAGTTTTTGAAGGAGATGTGGCTTCTCCATATTCTTATGATGAAAACATTGAGATTAAGGTAAATTGCCGTAATGATGCTAACAAAATAGTAAAACCCATTAAATATGGATTATTAGTGACGTTTGAAATTGCAGAAGATATAGATGTTGAGGTCTATGAAGAGATTAGAAGTAGAATAGCAACTACAACTACAATTCAAATTCAAAATTAAATTTAATGAGTCACAATCTCACCGAACACGCCATCGAATCCTTCGCCATTACGTTATTTATAAAAGAACGACAAGCTAGGAATCATTTAACTGCTTTAGTAGATAATGGTTATGCTAAAAGAGTGGGCACAAAATATATTTGGATTGAATAAATCGGCAATTTCGGCAATGCCGATTGCCGATTTTATTGCCGTTTTTCAATTTGACATCAAATCGGCATTGCCGATTTATGCTTAAATTGCCGAAAGTTACATATGACAAAAATTACCGAACATAGCATCGAATCCTTCGCCATCGAGATATTTAAAGAACTCAAGTACGATTATATCTATGCGCCGGATATTGCTCCCGACTCTCAAACACCGGAAAGGGATAGTTTTGAGCAAGTGCTTTTGCTGGAGAGATTACAAAATGCCGTTAAACGCCTAAACAAGTCTATTCCTGCTGATGCACAAGCCGAGGCAATAAAAATGATTCAACGTTTTGCCTCTCCTGATCTTTTAACCAACAATGAGACTTTTCACAGACTATTAACTGAAGGAATTCCTGTTACAATTCGTGTTGATGGCATGGAGAGAGGCGACCGTGTTTTGTTGATTGACTTTAATAACCCCAAAAACAACGACTTTCTAGTTACCAACCAGTTTGTGGTGGTTGAGAACAATCAAAACAGGCGTCCTGATATCGTTGTGTTTGTCAATGGCATTCCGTTAGTGGTTATTGAATTAAAAAATGCCGCTGACGAAAACGCCACTATTCGATCGGCATTCAACCAAATTGAAACCTACAAATCCGTTATTCCGAGCCTATTTACCTACAATGGTATCGTTGTTATTTCCGATGGTTTAGAGGCCAAAGCGGGCTCTATCTCAGCAGGATATAGTCGCTATATGGCATGGAAATCGGTTGATGGGAAGATGGAAGCATCACATTTGGTTAGTCAGTTAGAGACCCTTATTATGGGTATGCTCAATAAAAAAACACTTCTTGACTTAATTCGCCATTTTATTGTATTTGAAAAGTCAAAACGGGAAGACCCTGAAACCGGAATTATAACTATTAATACTGTCAAAATACTTGCAGCATACCATCAATATTATGCCGTAAATCGTGCAGTGGAATCCACATTGCGAGCATCAGGCTATTTGGAGAAGGAAAAGAAGTCACAGCGCGCATTATTAACAGCACCGGAAGATTACGGCTTACCTGGAGTAAAGAAACAATCTGTTGGCGACCGTAAGGGAGGTGTAGTGTGGCATACACAAGGCAGTGGAAAATCGCTTTCAATGGTGTTTTATACGGGTAAAATCGTTTTGGAAATGGATAACCCTACCATTGTTGTGATTACCGACCGAAACGATTTGGACGATCAACTTTTTGACACATTTGCTGCATCCAAACAGCTGCTACGTCAGGAACCGGTACAAGCAGAGAACAGGAACCACCTGAAAGAGCTATTAAAAGTAGCTTCAGGCGGTGTGGTTTTTACAACAATTCAAAAATTCCAACCGGAAGAAGGCAATGTTTACGATTTACTCTCCGAAAGAGAAAATATTGTTGTAATTGCTGACGAAGCACACCGTACTCAGTATGGATTTAAAGCCAAAACCATTGATGATAAAGATGAGGATGGAAATGTTGTCGGTAAAAAGATAGTTTACGGCTTTGCTAAGTATATGCGTGATGCTTTGCCGAATGCCACTTATCTTGGTTTTACGGGTACTCCAATTGAAAGTACAGACGTAAACACCCCAGCTGTGTTTGGCAATTATGTAGACATTTATGATATCGCCCAGGCCGTCGAAGATGGAGCAACCGTTCCTATTTATTACGAAAGCCGCTTGGCAAAAGTACATTTGAGTGAAGAGGGCAAACAGTTAGTCGAAGAATTAGACGACGAGCTTGATCAGGAAGATTTAACCGAGACTCAAAAGGCAAAAACCAAGTGGACACAATTAGAAGCATTAGTAGGTAGCGAAAGACGAATTAATGAGATTGCAAAGGACATTATAGAACACTTTGAGATACGACAATCTGTTTTTGAAGGCAAAGGAATGATTGTAGCTATGAGTCGCCGTATTGCAGCAGAGCTGTACGAAGCTATTATAAAGCTAAGACCCGAATGGCATTCCGATGACCTAAGTAAAGGTGTAATCAAAGTAGTAATGACTTCAGCATCTTCCGATGGTCCCATGATCTCAAAGCATTATACAACCAAAGAACAGCGCCGTTCTCTGGCCGATCGCATGAAAAATCCGGATGATGAATTAAAACTGGTTATCGTTCGGGATATGTGGCTCACCGGTTTTGATGTTCCATGTATGCACACCCTTTACATAGACAAACCTATGAAAGGACATAATTTGATGCAGGCCATTGCAAGGGTAAACCGTGTTTACAAAGACAAACCTGGCGGTTTGATTGTAGATTATTTGGGCATTGCAGCTGATTTGAAAAAAGCACTTTCGTTTTATTCCGATTCCGGAGGCAAAGGCGATCCTACAATTTTACAAGAGCAGGCTGTTGAGTTGATGTTGGAGAAAATGGAAGTTGTTTCAAATATGTATCATGGATTTGATTATGAGAATTATTTTAATGCGGATACTCCCACAAAACTTTCAATGATATTAGCCGCTGAAGAGCACATTTTGGGCTTGGAAGATGGCAAAAAACGCTATATAAATGAGGTTACAGCGTTATCAAAGGCCTTCGCTATCGCTATCCCCCACGACCAAGCGATGGATGCCAAAGATGAGATTTCTTTCTTCCAAGCAGTTAAGGCTCGTTTGGTAAAATTTGATACAATCCCAGGCAAAACCGATGAGGAACTTGAAACGACCATTCGTCAAGTAATAGACAAAGCATTGGTAACAGATAAAGTTATTGATGTTTTTGATGCAGCTGGATTAAAAAAACCTGACATTTCCATACTTTCTGAAGAGTTTCTTGCGGAGCTGAAAGGAATGGAACACAAAAACATCGCACTTGAAGTATTGAGAAAGTTACTCAACGATGAAATAAAAGCGAGGTTGAAAACAAACCTCGTTAAAAGCATCTCTTTCAAGGAAATGTTGGAAGAAGCTATCAGGAAGTATCACAACAAGATCCTTACAGCAGCCGAAGTTATCGAAGAGCTCATAAGCTTGAGTAAAGAAATTGTGAAGATGGACAATGAAGCGGAGGCAATGGGATTTTCACCCCATGAATATGCATTTTACACAGCAGTTGCAGATAACGAAAGTGCAAGAGAATTGATGGGAAAAGATAAATTAAGAGAACTTGCTGTAGTTTTAACAGAATCTATTAGGAAGAATGCAACCATTGATTGGACAATCAAAGAAAGTGTAAAAGCAAAATTAAGAGTTACTGTAAAAAGACTTTTAAGAAAATACGGTTATCCGCCCGACATGCAAAAGCTCGCCACCGAAACCGTCCTAAAGCAAGCCGAAATGATCGCAGACGAATTGACTAATAAATGATACGCACTATTATTCCTCACCCCCCCTTAAACCCCCACCCACATGAACGAAAAAGCATCAAAACCGTACACTATTAGACTATTCATACCGGATGGTGATCCGAATTCTTTTAAGATTATTGATAGAATGAACTGGACAGGAGTCGGATTGGAAGTATCAAGAGATTCATGGGATAGATACAAAAATAGAAAAGAATTTGCGCAAGCAGGTGTTTACATATTAATTGGATATGGAGAAGATCCTGACCTACCGATTGTTTATATAGGACAAGGCGATGGCGTTAAAGACAGGATTGAGTCACATATTAAAAACAAACTTTTTTGGGATAAGGTTCTTGTATTTATATCAAGCGATGGTGGATTGAATCGGGCTCATATAACATGGATTGAATGGGCATTGATTAAACAAGCTGATAAAGTAAAAAGATGTAAACTTGATAATAATGCCATTCCTAATGAGCCAACTTTAACAGAATCAGACAAAGCTGATACACAAGAGTTCTTAAATGAAATGCTTAGTATCTTCCCACTGGTTGAGATTAAGGTATTTGATAAAGCCAAGAAAATTGAGGTGGACTCTAAGCCACATGCTGGAGGATATAGCAAAAGGACAAAAGTTCAAGACACGATTGTTGTTCCGGCGCAAGAAGATGGGTTTAGAGAAGTTTTTCTTGGGGAAAACAGGTGGTATGCGATTAGAATAAGTGGAGGCAAACTAGATGACATACAATACATTGCAGCATATCAGACTGCTCCTGTTTCCGCTATAACCCATTATGCAGAGGTTGAATCAATTGAAGCGTACGGAGATGGTGGAAAATACCAATTGAACTTTAGAGCACCGGCAATAGAAATTGAACCCATAAGATTTGGCGATGCTAAATCCGGTTCCATGCAAGCACCCCGATATACCACTTTTGAAAAACTTTTTACTTCCAAAACCATAAAAGAACTTTTTGAATAATATGAAACCCCTCCTCCTCACCTTCCTCTTCCTACTGAGCAGCATTGCGTACGGACAGATCAATATGGCCGACTCAACTGCTCAGGTTGTTGGCTATTGGGATAAAAATGAGACACAGACCTATATTGTGACTCAGGAAAAGTACCTTGTTAAAGATTCCGATACTACTTCAAGAGTTCTTTTTAAATATACCGTAGATATCACGATTGTTGATTCTACTGCCAATTCATACACAATTGACTGGCATTATAGAGATACTGAGGTCCAATCTGAAAATCCGTTTACTCAAAAACTCTCCTTGTTAAACGATGGTATGCATGTGCTGATTCGGACAGATGAGCTTGGTGTTTTTGAGGAGGTGATAAACTGGGAAGAGGTGAGGGATTATACGATGGTGGGGCTCAATGTATTGGAAGAAGAGATTGCCGGTGTCCCTGATATGGAAAATTTCCTTAAGCAGTTTGAAGAGCTGTATAGTACAAAGGAAGCTATCGAATTATCAGCTTTAAAAGAAATTCAACAATTTTATTCTTTTCATGGGGCTGTATATAAGTATGGGGAGCCCTATTATACGGAGTTGCAGGTTCCAAATATGTATGGCGGCGACCCCTTGGATGCGGAAATGGTGGTTTGGCTCGATGAATTGAATCCGGATGATAATAATTTCGTACTCAGATTGGAGCAGCGTGTCAATCCCGAGCAGTTGTTGCACGCAGTCTATGGTTTTGTGACCAGGATGGCAGAGGCGATGGGAGTTGAGTCTCCGGAGATAGATGAAATAGAGAGTGTTTCAAATTACACATGGCTCTCTGCCATAATTCATGAATCAGGCTGGATTCTTTATTCAATAGCAACCATTGAAGCAGAAGCTGATGGACATATAGCGGTTGAAGAGAGAATAATTGAGCTACAGTAGCGGCGCCCAGCGACAGTCACTATCTTTAATCACGACATTTGCGCTAGGGAACACCGCAACAACTACTGAATAGACATTTCAATATGAGTCTTGAAGTCCCCATAATAATATTGATTCTTGCAATTCCGTTCTATTTCCTGAGCAAATGGGTTTTTAAGAAAATCAACCTTGGCAATGAAAAGAAAAGGAAATATTGGGCCATCATTCCGGCTGTCATAATGAGTTCCATTTTATATGTTGGAATTGTATTGATTGGGATGTTTTCTCTGACGTTCTATCCAAATATTGATTTCAACAAACAGAAATGGGAGGAAAATCAGGAAAAAAGGTATAAGATGTCAAAAGATATCATAAAGAGTGATATGTTGATCGGGAAAACAAAGGAGGAGGTTATTGAGCTTTTAGGGGAAGATTATCATACCTACGATGATAACCATATCGCCTATGATTTGGGATTTGTGCCCGAATTATTCAATATTGATCCGGATGTATTGGACATATATTTTGAAAATGGGATAGTTGTCAAAGTCGGACAACACAGAACATAAAAAATATTGCGCAGATAGTGCTATATTTGCCGACAATATCAATATCTGAACCTTAGCCTGAATTTATGCTTTTCAACTCGATTGACTTTGCGATATTCTTACC
>Ga0255347_1003792_pt1 | contig 19138 bp, 15 predicted proteins | sample wastewater_treat_2_FD_192479 | JGI IMG/M metagenome (GOLD analysis project Ga0255347, IMG submission 192479) | Wastewater microbial communities from Lulu Island WWTP, Vancouver, Canada - plant24 | ecosystem: Engineered > WWTP > Wastewater > Unclassified | place: Canada: Vancouver, British...
TTCAAAGCGCCTTTTTCGACTTGGTGCAGGGCAGGGATGACCGTTACCGGTCCTGGCTGACCTATCTCTAGTGTCGTGTCTCAGAAGTTCATTGTATAATTGATTGATCCATACGTGGTCATTGTAAACCATTTACTATGTCATCCTGAGCCCTTCGCCGGTCATCCTGAGCGAAGAACCTCCGTTGTTCGTTGAGGGCAGGCTCCGCGAAGAATCTCCATTATCCATTCAGGATAAACTCCAGCGGGAAGCCATAAAATCCAGCCAAAGATATTTGAATTAGAGTTCCCTTAACGTAGCCGCAGGCTTCAGCCTGCGCCACTACTTTTTCGACAACCCGATCACGCTTCCTCTCTATGAACAAAGATTGTGCTGCGCGTAAAAAGGCATTGCGCAGGAAGATCCTATCTCTGCGAGACGCGCTCCCTGCCGATGAAAGGTACAGGAAGAGCGCCGTCATTCAGTCCCGTCTGTTTTCCCTTCACGAATTTATTGCGTCCCGGACGGTCGCGCTGTTTGTCTCCTTCGGATCGGAAGTCTTGACCGAGCCCATCATCCGCAAGGCGCTTGCCCTGGGGAAGGTGACGGCGCTCCCGGTTACCGACCTCGCCCGGAAGCGGCTGACCCTTTCGCGCATCATCGACTACGATGATGATCTTGTACCCGGCACGTGGGGCATCCTCGAGCCGAAGCCCGACCGCATCCGCCCGGTAACCTCGGATGAGCTTGACCTGGTCATAACCCCGGGCGCGGTCTTCGAGCGGCAGGGCAGGCGGCTGGGATACGGGGGCGGGTTTTACGACGGCCTGCTTAAGTCCCTGACTGCCGGGAAGCCTGCAATTGCCCTGGCCTTCGCGCTGCAGATTGTCGATGAAGTCCCCTTCGATCCCTCCCATGATCAACCGGTTGACATGATCATCACCGAGGAAGGGATCGTTGATTGCCGGGAGGAGAGGACCGACGGCTGGCCGTGGTTATTTTAAGGTGATGTCGGTCGCGAAAGAAGGACAGCGGGCAGAAGAAAGTATTGCCCGGGGAACCGCCGCGGGCGAGGGTTCAGGGCAATGACTGGAACAATTGAGATAGTTGGGGGTTGACCCCGCCGCCCTGTTTCAACGCTTCTGCGTAGTGCCTGCGCGCCAGGTCATACTCTTTCTTTGCGTAGTAGGCGATTGCCAGATTGCTGTGTGCGTTTGCATTGGCGGGATTGAGCGCCAGTGAGCGTTGGATTGCCCCAATGGCGTTTTCCACATCACCCTCCATGAGATAGGCGCTGCCGAGGTTGTTGTAAGCCTTCGCGTTACCGGGGTTGATTGCGACCGCATGCTTAAAAGCGGCGATCGCCTCATCAAGCCGGCCCTGCTCAACGTAGATTTTTCCCAGATTGTTATATGCCCTGGCGTGCCTCGGCTGCAGCCGGAGGGTTCGATTAAACTCAATGATTGCCTGATCTTGCTTGCCGTTCTGCAGGTAGGCGTTTCCCAGATTATAATGCACCAGCGGATCGCTTTCCGGAAAAGGAAATATTGTAACCACCCTGGTCCACAGGCTCTCGGAATCCCTCCAAACCGATATTTGCCGCCGGCTTGCCAGCATCAGCATGCACAGGCAGCCGGCAAGTATGAGCGTGAGGGCGGTTCTGATACCCCGGTGCAATCCAACCGGCTTTCTGAGCAAAATCCATGCTATGCCTGTTCCCATAAGCATAAAAACAGGGATGGTGGGAAGATAGGCATAGCGATCTGCGGCTGATTGGCCGCCCACCTGTATGATCCCCAGCACCGGGGACAGGGTTACGCCATAATAGGTCCAGGCAACCGGCAGGAGATAGTTTCTCCTGCCGGCCCACCACAGTGACAGGCCGATTATGACGGCTATGAACAGGAAGGATAATCCGTGGTGAAAATCAAGCCAGTGGCTCTGCCTGGGAAACGGGTAAAAGGGCGCCAGATTGATCGGTACGATCGTCTTCTCAACATAGAAAAATAACGACCTCACGGCATTGAGTATCCGTGCGTCGGCGGGCATCTGTTCCAGGCTGCGGATGGTTCTGCCGTAGCTTTGGGCGGCAATGGTTGCGACAATAGAAGCGCCGCTGATCAAAAAAAGCGGCACTTTCTCCAGCAGCATTCTCCCCTTTTCCCCTTGCGTGCTTCGCGCTCTCGCAAGCGGATACCAGTCCAGGAGAAGCAACACCGCCGGCAGGGTTACGGCCATGGGCTTGGCTGCCAGGGCAAGCAGGAAGAAGACGGTGGTGCAGACAAACCACACCCGCCGGTTGCCCGCCGACGGCGGAGCATGGTAATGGAGATATGAGAGCACACTGCAAAGAAAGAAAAAGGCGCACAGGAGATCCTTGCGCTCCGCCACCCACGCCACTGACTCCACCCGCAATGGATGCAAGGAAAAAAAGAGGGCGGTAATGGCTCCGGAAAGCACCCCGTAGCTGATGAGGGCGGGCGGTTGCTCGCCATTGTTTTTTCCCGCCCCCGCCACCACAACAAGTTTTATCACCAGGAAAAACACCAGCAGGCCGTTCAAGGCATGTATGATAACGCTGCTTACATGATGGCCGGAAGGCATTAATCCAAAGAAGTGATAGTCGACGGCATGGCTGATCCAGGTAAGCGGGTGCCAGTTGCTTTGATAATAGGTGGTGCACGCGTCCGTCAGGGCATGCAAATTCAGCGAGCGGATGCGTTGATTCTCAACGACGTATTGCGCATCATCCCAGACAAAACCGTTTTTAAACGATGGCGCGAAGGTAAGCAGCGTGAGCGCAAAAACCAGGAGAGCGGCCGCACCTGTCTGCAGTACCAGCCGCCCTTTACATGAAAAACGGTTACGACTATCTGCTGGTCTTTTCATCCGCATGAAAATCAATCCGCCGCAGCCCCGGGCGGAGAAATGCGCGCGACCTCAATTTTTGTGCCACCTTTCACCTCAGAGATCCGGGGCTTGCTCCATCCACCTCTTACGGCAATGCCTTTGTCCCCGGCACCAACCGTGTGAACCACCGCAGGTGTATACGATGCGGGTTATTCCTTGAAACACTCGAAGATGGCTCGTCTGGTTTGATCGGTCACTTCACCGCCGGTATCGGCGTCAAGCTGCCTGAAGATAATGCCATCCGGCACCGGGAAAATCTGTATCTCGGTGCCTTCCAGCACCTCCTGCATAAAGCGCAGCCATATAGGGCTGGCCGCCACCGCTCCGGTTTCACGCTTTCCCAGCGGTTTTTCAATGTCGTAGCCGACCCAGGTTCCCGCGATCAGGTCGGGCGTATACCCGATAAACCAGGCGTCGCGCATCTCGCTGGTGGTTCCGGTCTTCGCGGCGCAGGGGCGATTGAGGGCCCGCACTCCCCTGCCGGTGCCTTCCTCCACCACGCTTTGCAGCAGGCTGGTTATCAGGTAGGCAGTCTGGGGGCTAATGGCCCGACCGAGCCGGGGCTTGTTTTCCTCAAGGACATTTCCGTGGCGATCAACGATTTTGGTTACGAAAATGGGTTCAGCCAGCATCCCCTGGTTGGCGAAAACCGCGTAAGCCCTTGTCAGTTCCAGCAGGGACACCCCCGAAGAACCGAGCGCCAGGGTGAGATTCGGCTCAAGCGGTGAGCTTATGCCCAGCTTTTTCGCATATTTGACAGCGTAGCCGACCCCTATATCCTGCAAAATTTTAACCGTTATCACGTTGCGGGAATGGCTGAGGGCGTGCCGGAAGGTAACCGGGCCTTCAAATTCCCGGTCAAAATTTCGCGGTTCCCAGAACGCCTTGTTCGATCGCGAGGGAAAGACAATGGGGGCGTCTATGATAATCGACGCCGTGGTGTAGTTCTTATCCAGGGCCGCCGCGTAGACAACGGGCTTGAAAGCCGAGCCGGGCTGTCGTCGCGCCTGGATAACCCGGTTAAACTGGTTTTCCAGAAAACGCAGTCCGCCGACCAGCGCCTTCACGTAGCCGGTCCGGGGCTCCATGGCCACCAGGGCGCCCTGTACCCGCGGCTCCCCCTTTTTGACCCCCTGCCGCTTTTCGAAAGCCTTCAGGCCGGCCTCCACCGCTCTCTGGGCGGCGTCCTGCATGAGAAGGTTGACCGAGGTATACACCTTGAGGCCTTCACCGTAGAGCGCCGCGTTGCCGTACTCGGTCTGCAGGTATTGCCGTATCTGTTCGGCAACATACGGCGCAACCGTGATGTTTTTGTTCTCGGCCGGGGTGATCTTGAGCGGAAAGGCCAAGGCCGAATTCGCTTCATCCACGGTGATATAGCCGCTTTTCACCATTCTCTCTAAAACATATTGCTGCCGCCGCTTGGCCCTCTCCGGATGGCGTATGGGCGAATAGGCGCTTGGCGCCCGGGGCAGCCCCGCCAGGAGCGCCGACTCCGCCAGATTGAGATCGGTGGCGGGCTTGTTGAAATAGGTCTGGGCCGCCGCTTCCACGCCGTACGATCGCTGCCCGAGGTAAATCTGGTTGAGGTAGATGCTCAGGATATCAGTCTTGCTTAGGGATTTTTCAATGCGGTAGGCCAGGATGGCTTCCTTGATTTTGCGGGCATAGCTTTTTTCAGGGGTGAGCAGCAATGACTTGGTCACCTGCTGGGTAATGGTGCTGCCTCCCTGAACGATATCCATCGATCGCAGGTTTTTGATCAGGGCGCGTATGATGCTCAACAGATCAATGCCCTGATGTTCAAAAAACCGCTCGTCCTCGGCGGCAATGAAAGCATCGATGAGCACCGGGGGCATCTCATCCATGGATATGACGTACCGCTTCTCGACAAAGTATTCTGCGATGATATCGCCGTTTTCAGAGAGCACCTGGGTGACGATCTTCGGCTGATAGTCCTTGACTGAGTTGATCCGGGGCAGATCGCTGCTGAAATAAAGATACAGCCCGGCCAGGGCGAGCAGGGGAAGAACTATCATCGAAACAAAGAGAAAAGCGACGGGCAGCCACAAGGACCTTCTCTTTCTCTTTTGTGCCGCAGGTCTTGCTTTTGTGCGCATGTGCAAATCCAACCAAATCTATTCGAAATTTTGGCAGGAGCGCCTTCAGGCGCCATGCATTCGCCGAGAAAAGTCGCTTCTGCCGGTTTGGGGTGTCTTGCCATTTAAAACCGGGAACGCGGTCGGATCATTGGAGGGGCGACCGGTAGCCCCTCCCTGAAGCTTGGCTCCCGGGCACGATGATGACACCGTCTTGAAGAGAGGAGTATACTCCCATATCCGCATTTCCGCAAGCAATCAACGCAAACAACTTGACGGCAACGGCTGGCCGTAGTAAATATTAAACAGTTTAAGAATAACGCTTTTCGCCGAAAAGGAGGACCAATATGAAATGGACAAAAGAAGCTGAAGAAGCTCTGGGCAACCTCCCGCTCCCACCGGTAATCAGCTCATATGCCCGGCTTGAGTGTGAGCGCCTGGCCCGCCTCAAGGGGGTGGCCGAGATTACACCGGAGATTGTGGCGGAGGCGGACAAGCGCTATGATCTGGCCATCGGTCGCGACGTCATGCGCAAGCTCCGGGCCATGGCGCGGGGTGAAGGGGATGGGGTAACCATACCCGAGGAATTTTTCGCAGAGGGAGAACAGGAGCTTTTTAGCATCGCTATATGTCCCAGCCAATACGGCGCGGCGTCCGACGTCAAGATCGACAATATGAAGCGGCTGGTCCCGGCGGTTAGGGAAAAGTTGAAGGCACTGAAGGTAACCGATCTCATGCTGGACCTCACCACCACCGCGGTGATGCCTCACAGCGAGTTCAGGGTGAGTGTCGCCGGTTGCACCAATGCCTGCCAGTCCCCCTATTTCTCCGATTTCGGCGTCCTCGGTGTTTACGATGTCGAGCTCATTGCCGATCGGTGCACCGGGTGCGGACGCTGCGAGAGCTATTGCAGCCTCGGCGCCATCACCATGCAAGACGGACTGCCGGTCTTCGACAAGACAATCTGCATCCGCTGTGGCGGCTGTGAGGAATTCTGCCCGGAATCCGCCGTCGCGGTCAAACAAATGGGATACAAGGTGGTGGTGGGAGGCGCCGGCGCGCGGCATCCCCACATTGCCGACACGGTGACCGAGTTCACCGACCTTGAAGGCGTCCTTTCCATACTGGAGAAGACCATTGCCTTGGTGCGGGCCAACGCGAAGCAATCGGCGCGGGTTTTTACCCTGCGGAATCTGATTGCCCGGACCGGCGTTGACGCGCTGAAGTAACGATGATTACCCGCTCGCCGGCAGGCTGTTGAAAAAGCATTTTCCCCGAGATGTTCAAAGGCTCACCGGGCCCCGAATCGGATGGGTCTTTTTCAACCCCCCCGCGGCCGGTGGATCCCCGGCTTTGAACCGGCAAGCATCTACTATATGGAGTCCGCCATGAGAAAAGTGCGATTGGGAAGAACCGGCCTCCAGGTCACCCGGTGGGCCTTGGGCGGCATACCGCTTTCCACCATGATGGGCGGCAGGGACGAGGAGACCATCAACCGGGTGATCAACGCCGCCCTCGATTACGGCATCAACTTCGTTGACACCTCACGGGTATACATGGATTCCGAGGCCAACATCGGCGAGGTGATGAAAACCAGAAGGAAGGAATGCCTTATCGCCAGCAAATCTCACAGCCGCGAGTATGACACGGTCATGGCGGACCTGGAAGAGAGCCTGAAGGCCTTGCAGACCGACCGGATCGACATCTACCAGGTGCACGAGCTTTACCCCAGGGAAGTTGAGGGGGTGATGAAAAAGGGCGGGGCGCTTGACGCCTTTAAAAAAGCCCGCGATCAGGGCATGATCGATTTTATCGGATTGACCAGCCATCACGTGAGCGTCATGCTGGATCTGGTCAAAACCGGGGAGTTCGACACGGTGATGTTTCCCTTAAATGTGATCGAGCGCGAACCGGAGAAGGAACTGCTGTCCCTGGCCCGGGCCAAAGACGTGGGCACCCTGGTGATGAAGCCGCTGGCCGGCGGCGTGTTCACCAATATTGAAAAATGCTTCAAATTCTTAAACGGGTACCCGGTTGATGTAATTCTCAACGGCGTTGCCAGCCTCGATGAATTAAAGGAAGATCTGAAATGGGCGGAAATGACGGACCCGCTGACACCCCGGGAACTGAAGGACTTCGAGACGGAGGTCGCGCCGCTGGGTAAGGATTTTTGCCGGCGCTGCAGCTACTGCCTGCCCTGTCCCAACGACATCCTTATCCCGGTTATGATCAATCTGCTCTGGCCGCAGGTTACCGGACGCCGCTACCGGGACCTCACCGACAAGCAGAAAGAGCTGGGCAACAACCTCATGATATGGTGGCAGGCCTGCGTGGAGTGCGGCCAGTGCGAGGAAAAATGCCCCTACAACCTTCCCATCATCAAGCGCAAGCAGGAGCTGATGGAGATCTTCTCTGAAGGAGCGGGCGCATTGGGGGGACGCCCTTAAAATTCTAAGATTCTCATTTGATTAACTGATACTTGTTGCTGCGCGCTATCTTCTCGCCCCTTACCACCGCGTATCCCACCCCTGGAACGCTTATTCCCAGATATCTGGCCAATTCAGTAAGGGAAACTTTTAGCTCCTGGACTGCCCAGAAACAAAAAAGACTCCTGGTTTTTACTTTTAGGGGCTGTTTTCCCTTTAAAAAGATATCTTCCTTTTCGATGCCGCAAATTTCCGCTACTCTTCTTGCAACCCGATCCAGGTCGTAGCCCAAACGTTTTAATTCGGATTTCCTCTCAAACCGCTCATGCGCTTGGGAAAGAATGTCGGCAACAAAATCAGATCCCCCCAAAATTCTTTCATCGCTCTTCTTGTGTTCCTGTGTTTTCAAATCCTGCACCCTTACTTCTGCCCACCCACCAAGGCTGCGTATCAAACCGCCTCCCCTCAAATCATTGCGTCGACCCTGATCAGTACCAGCCTTTATATACGCAAAATAAGTCCTTCTCGCTTTCTGTAAGGTGTCACCAAAATAGCCAAGCACATGATCAACCCCCTGCCAGGGATGCTTAACTCTACCGATTAATGCACAATGACCGCTGTAAACATAGTGATTCAATGCATTGAGATTTTCCAGGATTCCTGCCCGGATAGGATTCAGATGAATATACCTCACCAGTTCCAGCAGATATGCTTCCTCTTGACATACAATCGACTTATAGCGATTTTGAAAAAGCTGCCCCTGTCGTTTATGGCGTCGGTTGAAATTTACGACATACCCGGTAAGCAACCTCCTCATGAGCGTCGCAAGAGGGATTGCGCCGCTTTTAAAAAGAAAGTGGGCATGATTGGGTAAAAATACCCAAGCGTAGCAGGCAGTTTCAGTTTTCGGCAGCAAGGTTGAGAGGCGAGCTAAAAAATCCTCCCGGTCCGTATCGCTTCTGAATATCCGTCGACGCTCTATTCCTCTGATCATAATGTGATGGACAACACCCGGTGCATCAAGCCTGGCTGATCGTGGCATACCTTTATTCACCTGCCGATGGTACTATGAACTTAGAAACTTAAGGGCGTCCCCCTTACACCAGGGCACGGTCGAGGCTGCGGTACTGGATGGCCTCGGCGATGTGGTGGGACTTGATGTGCTCCTCCCCTTCGAGGTCGGCGATGGTGCGGGAGACCTTGACGATGCGGGTGTAGGCACGCGCGCTCAAGCCCAGCTTCTCCATGGCCTGCCGGAGCAGCTGCTGGGAGTCTTCATCGATCCGGCAGAACTGCCGCACCTGGCGCGCCGCCATCAGGGCGTTGCAGTAAATCTTCATCCCGGCGAAACGCTTGTGCTGGATGGCGCGGGCCGCCACCACCCGCTCCTTGATCCGCTGTGAGCCCTCCCCCAGCCGCTCCGCGCTGATCTCGTGGAAGTTGACCGGCGGCACCTCCACCTGGATGTCGATGCGATCAAGCAGCGGCCCGGAGAGCTTGGACTTGTACCGCTGCATCTGCGGGAGGGTGCAGGTGCACTGCTGGCGGGGATCGGTGTAGAATCCGCATGGGCAAGGATTCATAGCCGCCACCAGCATGAACCGGGCGGGGTAGGTCAAGGAGGTGACCGCGCGGGAGATGGTAACCTTTCCGTCTTCGAGCGGCTGGCGCATCACCTCCAGGGTGCTCTTCTTGAACTCGGTGAGCTCATCCAGAAAAAGCACTCCGTTGTGGGAAAGGCTCACCTCCCCCGGGCGGGGAATCGGACCTCCGCCGATGAGCCCCGCATCGGAAATGGTATGATGAGGGCTGCGAAAAGGCTTATGGGTTACCAGCGCCTGGTCCGGCTCCAGCAAACCCATCACGCTGTGGATCTTGGTGGTTTCCAAGGATTCTTCAAAGGTCATGGGCGGCAGAATGCTGGCAATGCGCTTCGCCAGCATGGTCTTCCCGGCCCCGGGAGGCCCCACCATGATGATGTTGTGCCCTCCCGCCGCCGCCACCTCGATGGCCCTTTTAGCGTATTCCTGACCCTTGACCTCGCAGAAATCAACCGGATAGGCGGCCTGCCGGTTGAATATCTCCTCAATATCAATTTCCGCGGGCTTAATCGACAGCACCCCGTTCAGAAAATCAACCACCTGGGAAAGATGCTCCACCCCCAGCACCTCTATGCCGTTTACCACCGCCGTCTCGGAAGCATTGTCCTGGGGAACAATAATTCCCTTCCGTCCTCCATCGCGGGTGGCCACCCCCAGCGGCAATCCTCCGTGGATGGACTTAATCCTGCCGTCCAGAGAAAGCTCCCCGGCAATGAGGTAGTCCTGTGTTTTGTCCCGCCTCACCACATCTGACGCCACCAGGATGCCGACGGCGATGGGCAGGTCGAACGAAGCGCCCTCCTTGCGTATGTCCGCCGGCGCCAGGTTGACGGTTATGCGCTGGGAGGGGAAATTGTAGCCGCTGTTCTTGATGGCCGCCTTGACCCGGTCCTTGCTCTCCTTGACCGCACCGTCGGGCAGTCCGACGGTGGCCAGCGCTGGCAGCCCCAGCGCAATGTCCACCTCCACCTCCACCAGGTAGGCATCGATCCCCAACAATCCGCCGCTTATGACTTTCGCTATCATGGCAACACTAATTAGCAAGTACTGTGCCTATGAGCACAAGTCCGCAACACGGCGTCTTCGGATATCTCACCATGACGAAAATGCGGGCTTGTCATTAAGATTTAAATAAGTTATTGTTAATTGCGTCGGGGAAAGGAAAATTGTGCATGGGCAGATTGACACATGTTGATGATAAGGGCAAAGCGCGCATGGTGGACGTGTCGGCTAAAAACATCACCTTAAGGGAAGCGGTTGCCGCCGGGACCGTCTTTATGAAGTCTGAGACATTCCGCATGGTGATGAATGCCGAAATGGCCAAAGGGGATGTCCTGGGTGTTGCTAAAATAGCCGGTATCATGGCGGCAAAAAAAACCAGCGAACTCATTCCACTGTGTCATCCTTTGGATATTACCCATGTGGATATACAGTTCCATCTGAAGAAAAAGCAAAGCGCCGTTACCATTGAAGCCGCTGTCAAGACCCTCCATCGAACCGGCGCGGAAATGGAGGCGCTGGTTGCGGTCACCACGGCGGCGCTCACCATCTATGATATGTGCAAAGCCGTGGACAGGGCCATGGCCATTTCTGATGTAAGGCTGCTCAAAAAGAGCGGGGGGAAAAGCGGAACCTACCGGCTCAAGCGCGCCTAAAATTTTACTTTACAGCAGCCGCACATTGTTATACAAGTGATGCAGAGGGGAACATTTGGTGGAATCATGGCGATGAAGAAAGACAGACTGGAATTTTTCAAAACATTCCTGACCAGTCAGCGCGATACGCTTGTTTCCGAAGCGATGAAGACGGTCGGGGATATGAGTGAGGAAGAGGAAACCTTTCCGGATCCGACCGACCGCGCCTCACTGGAATCGGACCGGAATTTTCTTCTGAGAATTCGCGACCGGGAAAGAAAACTCATCGTAAAAATCAACGAGGCCCTGTCCCGAATCGAAGACGGCACGTTCGGCATCTGCGAGATGTGCGGAGAGGATATATCCGAAGAGCGCTTGAAGGCAAGGCCGGTAACCACGCTTTGCATCGACTGTAAAACGGTAGAAGAGGAAAAGGAAAAAATCGGAAGCTCCTAGCACGGTTGTACAATAAAAAAGTTCGGCCACCGCCCTCTTCCGGATCACCGCCCTCCCAAAGTTTTTGTCCGGCTAAAGCATTTTCCAACTGTCGAGGTTTCTTACTGTTCATCACCGCGGGTTCACGATTGATATTTGTCGCCCCATGGCGATAGAAGACCCAGCAACACATCTAACGCGGAGCGTGGCGTGCCCGAATTAAGAAAAGACCCCATTATCAGCAGGTGGGTTATCATTTCAACCGAGCGCGGGAAAAGGCCCTCCAGCTTCAGCCCCCCGGCAAAAAAAACCCACGATGATTTTTGTCCCCTCTGCCCGGGCAATGAAGACAAAACACCGCCCGAGGTCTTTGCCCACCGGCCGGCCGGTTCGCTTCCCAACACTCCGGGTTGGAGCCTGCGGGTCGTGCCCAATAAATTTCCCGCCCTTCGCATAGAGGGCGAGCTGGACCGCAGGGGCGAAGGCATTTATGACATGATGAACGGCGTGGGCGCACATGAAGTCATCATCGAATGTCCGGATCACGCTGCCACCCTCGCCTCGGTCTCTCAAGAGCATTTTGAAAAAGTGCTCTTGAGCTACCGGGACCGGATGAACGAACTCTACCGGGACCGGCGGTTCAAATACATGGCCATTTTTAGAAACCAGGGAGAGGTGGCCGGGGCATCGCTGGCCCATCCCCACTCCCAGATCATCGCCCTTCCTATTGTCCCCCGGCGGGTGATGGAAGAGCTGGAGGGCTCAAAGGCATACTTTAGCTATAAGGAACGGTGTGTCTTCTGCGACATCATCCGTCAGGAAAAAGAGCAGGCGAAGAGAGTGGTAAACGAAAACCGGGAATTTATCGCCCTGACGCCTTTCGCCTCCCGCTTCCCTTTTGAGGTCTGGATTCTCCCCAAACATCACAGTTCGGCTTTTGAGGACATTCCTCTTTCTTACTTTGCTTCCCTGGCCGAGCTTTTTTCCGATACATTAAAAAGGCTTTTCCTGTGCCTGAACGATCCGCCCTACAATTTCATGCTGCATACCTCTCCCGTCGGTGAAAAGCTGAACGATCACTACCACTGGCACTTTGAAATCATCCCCCGGCTCACCCGCATAGCCGGATTTGAGTGGGGCTCGGGGTTCTACATCAATCCCACCGCACCCGAAGACGCCGCCCAAACCTTACGGGAAACGCCGACGGTTCCCGCGGCAGAGTAGTTGTGGCCTGCCTTTCCTGATTCCGCCCATGATAGCATAGCCATTCCGCCTCTCCAACTTAACCATGGCATGCTTTAACGGAGGGACGCGCTCTGTCGCGTCCTTCGTTTTTTTTACGGCCACGATGGAGCGCGGCCTCCAAAGCACCCCTTCCAGTTTTTGTTTAATCGGTCCTGCGAGCAAATCGCGGGATGACCGAAAAATTTACCGCAGCTTTCTCTTCCTGTTTCCATCCTCCCAATCCCGGCACATCAAGGCGCTTATAAACAATCCTTTCAAAAAAAGCTAATCAACTCAAAGCATATGTCCGATATGACAAGATAATTACGGACGTCTACCATATCCCTTCGCATTGGATGAGAAGGAAAACAAGCCGAAGTAAGCCGGGCTGCTATTTGCACAGCTATTAAAATAGTTAATAGCAGGTGGGCGGAAATGACCTCCGCACGGATACGGGCAACGCGGCTGCATGACCCGCCCCGGCTTGCGGCAGGTCTCAAATAACCACAATGATTTCATGTGGTTGTTCCGTATCGGGCATGACAACTGGTATGCAAAATCCTTTTGGTACGATGCTTGCTCTATTAACCGTCGCGAGGCCTTTTCAAGCATTGTAAGGCTGAGCATATTAAAGGAGTCACTGCGATGAAATCTCCGAGCAGAGGATTCACCCTTACCGAACTCATGATTGTCATTGCCATCATCGGCATACTGGTTACCATCGGCGGCGTATCGTTCACCCGGGAGCTGCCTCACTACCGGCTGAAAGGGGACGCCGGAACCATTCACCGCAGCTTCATGACCGCACGGACACAGGCCACGTCATCGGGCCGCCAATTTGCAATCGCCTTCAACCTTGACGCAAACCCCCAGGAGTATTTCCTCCAGGAGGGCAATGCCAACAGCGACTCCACCGCCTGGACTACCAGGGCATATCGCAAAAAACTTTCCCCCACGGTACACATCGCCCGGGTGGTTGACGACGGCGGCGCCAAGACCTCGGGTACGGCCCGGATCATTTTTAATCCCAACGGATCATCCGGCGCAGGTGATGTGAGATTGGGAAGCTCCGACCATGGCTACCGGATTTTCCTGACGCCGACCACCGGCCGGGTGCAGACCCGTGAGGGGTGGTCATAAGAGAATGTTTGGTGCATGTCATTCCCGCTGAAGCGGGAATTCCCCGATCAAGTCGGGGAATGACAGGTTTCGTTCTGAAAGAACGGGTGTAATCATTCAAAAAGGAGGAGTCGCAATGTCAGTACAACGCACCGGCAATAACCAGGGCTTTACCGTGGTTGAACTGATGGTTGCGGTGGTCATAGTCGTCATTGCCTTTGCCGGGCTGGCCACCATGGAAATAGCCTGCGTCAACGGCAATTCCATTGCCGGCAACGTCACCACCGGCATCACCCTGGCCCAGGACAAGATGGAAGAACTGAAGAGCCTTAACCTGAACGACCCGAAACTGAACGACAACAATGTCAGCAACAACGCGGATCTTCGGGCGGGAGTTAAAAACTTTAGCAACGTGGGAAACAGCGCCACCGCCGACGACGGGCACCGGGAAGAACATATTGACGCAAAGGGCAATCCGGGTGGCATGTATACCCGCTTCTGGAACATTGCGGACAACACCCCCATTGACGGCCAAAAAACCCTGTTGGTGGTTGTGACTTGGAAAAACAGCACGGTTACGCTTTCATCGATAATCTAACCAATGGGAACTTATGCAGGGCCACGATCTGTCGTGGTCTGAATAAAAACCGGCGGCGACGGAGCTCGTCCCTCCAATGAAGCGCTTGATGAATGGAAATAGTCGGCAGGAGCGGCTTTAGCCGCGAAAGCGTTACGGAGGAATGAATGAGGATTTTGTTTGCGATCGAAAAACGAAGGGGAGCACTGATGAAAACAAATGCTCGGAAAAACAGGGAACAGGGCATCAGCCTGGTCGAACTGATGATCGTGACCGCCCTGCTCGGCCTGGTGATGGCCGGCATCTATAACATGTTTGTCCACCAACAGAAAAGCTACGCCGTGCAGGACAATGTTTCATCCATGCAACAGAACGCAAGAGTGGGTCTCGAGTACATGGTGAAACATATCCGGATGGCCGGATACATCCCCGAAAGCATCCCCTTTGATCCGGATGATCCGCCGGTGCCCGCGCCGCTGAAATCGACCCCCCCCCTCGCCGATGTTGCCGGCCAGCCCTTTACCGACGGTAACAGCGAGGCAGTTGAAGAGGCCACCGCCCACAGCATCACCTTCCTGGCCGATATTGATAATGATGCCCGAACCGAAACCGTCCGCTACGCCCTAAACGGCACCGATCTCACCATGGAGGTCTGGCGGTGGAATGCGTCGACTTCCACGTGGGGCAATAGCACCGGCCCCCAGATTATAGCGCAGGAGATCGAAAACCTGGTCTTTACCTACGCGCTGCTTGCCGATGACCATGGGCTTAACAATGACATTGATGACGATGGCAATGAAGGCGCTGACGAGGAAGGGGAGATCAAGATCTGGAATTTCGCCACCGACGGCGTCCTGGGCAGCGCGGAGCGCAGACATATACGGCAGGTGTCGGTCAATCTCACCGTGCGGTCCGCGACGAGAGATCCGGTTTACCGGGATCCGGTGGTGGGGGATAGCTACCGGAGGCGGACGCTTACCTCAAACATTAACTTGCGCAATATTACCTGATGAATGCCCCCTCACCCCGCCATCTCCCCGGAGGGTAGAGGGGACCAACGTCTCATCATTGCCTGTGGCATTGAAGAAAATTAAGGATGATCCCTCTTGGTTGAGGGTAGAAAAAACTGTAACCTTCTCCCGTTCCCACGAGGAGTGAAACAATAAATACGCTCGCCTCTCCCCGAGGGGAAAAGAAGTCAATATTTTTCTCCCTCTCCCCCGGGGAAGAGGGTTGGGGTGAGGGGGAAAACACTGCATTACGAGGAGGCCATACCATGGTACAAAAATCAAACAACGAGAGCGGCGCCATCATCGTGGTGGCTGTTTTTGTCACCCTTGCGCTGAGCGTGCTCGGCGCCCTCGCCAGCATGCTCACCAACGTGGAGCTGGACATCGCCAGAAATGACCGCTTCGGCAAAGAGGCATTCTTCGTCGCCGACGCCGGTATCCCCATCGCGGCAAGGCTGATAAGAGATATGGCGTTAAACGAAGGTGTGGACTCCTCGGACTATTCGGGCATTGCCATCGATGACAATCTGATAAATGAGGTACGGAATTATTATAAGGGCGAAACGGACAAAAATGACAAGAATACCGACTCCCCAACCCACAATCCCGATCTTGCGACCTCGGTGCTGGAACGAAATGTCGCTGTCGATATCGACTGGAGGGTGAAAAAAGTGGGGCCGGGCAGTTCTCTTCTTTTCGCCATGGGTTATGAGGGTATCGGTGCCGATCGCAGCCATGGCGGGATAAAATTTTTCTATGACATCGATTCCATCGGTTTTGCACCGGGTAACGTCGCCGCGCGGGTCGGCGCCGTGTATCTTTATCAGTAAAGGAGGACACCTCCAATGAGAATAATACGCCCCCTGTATTTATTATTTCTTACCATCCCGATTTTATCGCCTGCACCGGCAGAGGCACAGTGCCCGTGGTGGTGGCCGGACTGCCCGTGGAGCACAACCAGCACCACCTCGGTCAGGCCGACCACCACCACCTCGGTCAGGCCAACCACCACCACCTCGGTTAGGCCGACCACCACCACCTCGGTCAGGCCGACCACCTCAACCTCGGTCAGGCCGACCACCTCAACCAGCTCCACCACCACCTCGGTCAGACCGACCACCTCATCCAGCTCCACCTCTACCTCGGCCAGGCCGACCACCTCAACCAGCTCAAGCGCCACCACCTCAATCGCGGCCTCGACTACCATCCCTCCCGCTGATATGGCGATGTACCAGTGTTCCCCTCTCTTTGCAACCACGGAGGTGACCCCCAATATCCTGATCATCCTGGATAATTCCGGCAGCATGAACTATATGGCCAACGGGTATATCAAGACCGGCAGTGACGCCGGGTTCTACCGCCCCGACGATTTCGACCCCAATGCCGTCTACTATGGATACTTCGACTCAGCCGCCCGTTATACCTATAACGGCACCAGCAATGAATTTGTCAGGGACAACGTGTCCGGCGCCTGGAACGGAAACTTTTTAAACTGGCTCGCCATGCGACGGGTGGATGTCGCGCGAAAAGTTCTGGTGGGAGGCAAGGCCGGCTCGCGTACGGGAACCGGAGAAACCGTCTTAAGCGGTGAAGTTCCGGCGCAGGATAGCAGAAAGTTTTTTAAATTTTACTCCGGAGCGGGAAGCTATACCCCTTACAGCAACCAGTATGTCTACAAACTTTCCAAGGGTTATATTGAAAGATACAAAATTGACACCCCGGCCAATTTCAACTACGCCTCCAATTTCAAGATGTACTGCAATGATTTCAACGGGCATGATGCCTACTTTGAGGACGCGTACTTCGATTATCAGGGAGCGTCCGGCGAAGATTACAAGAGCTACCGCGTCTACAGCCGGAAAGCCGCAAGGGCGAACGGCGCCTGTGACATTAACTATTATGACACCGGCACAATCCGCACCACCCTCACCTATCAAGATCGCTTTGCCATTAAAGTGCGCAAAAAAGCGTCCGAAGAACCGAACCTGTTTCTCGATGGCAATGTCGCGGGAATTTTGCAGCGGGTGGGCAACCGGGCCCGCTTCGGCCTGGAATATTATAACTATGATGAGGGCGGCAGAATCGCGAACTACATCGGCAGTCCGCTCCCCGCTCTCATAAAAAACATCGAGGACGAGGGGTGCAATAACTGGACGCCGCTTGCCGAAAGCCTCTATGAAGCGGCACGTTATTTCAGGCAGGACCCCCCGTATTACAGCAGCAGTGATTATACGGTGAGCAAGAATAACGATCCCTACTACTTTCAGAACGAGGGGGTATATGTGGATTGCGCCAAAAGCTTCATTCTCCTGGTAACCGACGGCGAATCCACCAAGGATTTAAATATTCCCGTCGCGTTAAGAGACTATGACCATGATGGACGTGACCCGGGAACCTATCCCGACGACGGATCCGATTACCTGGACGATGTCGCGCTGTGGGCTCATACCACCGACGCGCGCACCGGTGCCAAAGACCTGCCGGGTGAGCAGATACTCAACCTGTACACCATCTTTGCCTTCGGCAGCGGTTCTCAGCTCCTGAAGGACGCCGCTATGAACGGGGGATTTGTCGACATGAACGGCAATCGCATGCCCGATCTCGCCATCACTGCCGAATGGGATAAGAACGGCGATGGCATTCCTGATACCTACTTTGAAGCAGCCGACGGAAACCAGCTTGAGCTGAGGATTGCGCAGGCCATTACCCAGATTCTGCAAAGGGCGGCTTCCGGCACGTCCGTATCCATACTTTCCACCTCGGCCGAGGGCGAAGGCTCCCTCTACCAGGCGCACTTCAGGCCGGTGGTCTTCGACGGCATGAGAAAGGTCGACTGGCTGGGCTATCTCAATTCCTTGTGGGTAGACCCCTATGGAAATCTCCGCGAGGATACGGTACAGGATGACGCCCTGGTATATGGCGACGATGCCATCATCAAATTTACCATTGATCCCGCTTCAGGGGAAACCGCCATCGCGCGCTATCACGACCACACCGGTCCCAACGGTGAGCCCGACGGGAAGGCGGACAGCGACACCCCCTATGAAACGGTTCTGGTATCCGAGCTTAAATCCCAATGGGAGGCGGGCCGGAAACTGGCGCTGAAGGATGCATCCTCCCGGGCCATCAAGACCTGGGTTGATCTCAACGGGGACGGCAAGGTGGATACCGCCACTGAGTATATCGACTTTACCCTTGCCAACGCCGCCGTCCTGCGTCCCTTCCTGGGCGTCACGACGGTCGCCGAAGCGGAAGACATCATTTCTTTTATCAGGGGTGAGCAGGTGGCGGGTATGCGGGACCGCAACATCACCATCGGCGGAACGGAATACGTGTGGAAACTGGGTGATATCATCTATTCCACCCCCACCGTGGTGAGCAAACCGATGGAAAGGTATAACGTTTACTACGGCGACATCGCCTATGCGGAGTTTTTCAAGCGCTGGAAGAATCGAGGGGTCACCGTGTACGTGGGCGCGAATGACGGCATGCTCCACGCCTTCAAGGGCGGAACCTTCACCGAGGGAGACGACCCGGATACGACCAAGGTAGAGCACGGCTTCTACAGCAAAACCGAGGATCCCGCCACCGACGAGGATCTGGGAGAGGAACGATGGGCCTATATCCCCCACAATCTGCTGCCTCATCTGCGGTGGCTGACCAGCGTGGAGTATCCCCATGTTTATTACGTCGATGCCAAGCCCAAGGTGACCGACGTCAGGATATTTGATGATGACGCGGATCATCCCAACGGATGGGGAACCATACTGATCGGAGGCATGAGGATGGGGGGTGAAGCGATTACCCTCGTCGATGACTTCAACGGAGACGGCACGGTGGATGCGCCGAGAACCTTCCGCTCCGCTTACTTCGTCCTGGATATAACCAATCCCTCCCGCCCCACACTTTTGGGAGAACTCACCCACCCCGACATGGGCCTGACCATCTCGTATCCCGCGGTTGCCCGGCTGGAGGCAAGCCATGGATTCGACAGCCCTGAAAATGACGAGTGGTTTGCCATTATGGGTTCCGGTCCCTTTGATTGCGACGCCGTCAGCAACCAGAAGGGCCGTGTCTTCGTGTATCACCTGAAACTGAGTGATGGCACCATAGACATGGACGGC
>Ga0255347_1003793_pt1 | contig 19135 bp, 16 predicted proteins | sample wastewater_treat_2_FD_192479 | JGI IMG/M metagenome (GOLD analysis project Ga0255347, IMG submission 192479) | Wastewater microbial communities from Lulu Island WWTP, Vancouver, Canada - plant24 | ecosystem: Engineered > WWTP > Wastewater > Unclassified | place: Canada: Vancouver, British...
TATGGATATAAGGTTGATAAATGGTATGTATTCAAGAGGAAGAATGTCGGCGACGGGCATCGTAAAGCAATGTAGAGCTGCTATGAAAATTGCGGGATATGAACCATGTAAAGATTTACAGGTAGGATACGTTGAATCTGAACGTAAAAGGAAAGCTCAATGAGTCATTCACGAATAAATCCTTTATCTTATCACATCAGCAGCATTGGAGTCCAGTTTTATAGCTTATTTTCATTATCCTTTTTAGGGGGTGAACTGGTAAATTGTACTTGGAGGTATGATGCCAAGGATATTTGATAACATCAATGAATCATTACTTACCTATCTACTTGATACACTCGATCACTCGTATAAAGCGGATTTCTGCGTAGGTTTTTTTAATCTGAGGGGATGGTCTAGCATAGATCGCAATGTAGATAAATGGGACGGCCTGGATGGATCCTGTGCTAGGGTCCTGGTTGGAATGCAGAGATTACCTATTGATGAGCTAAAAGCTGCATTCAGGACTTATGAGAATGGTATCCTAATGGATACTAAAACTGCTTCTTCTTTAAGAAAGAAATGCGCTGAACAGTTTAAAGATCAACTTATTATTGGGATTCCTACTAATAGCGATGAAGTGGCACTCAGAAACTTATCGTCTCAGATCAAAGCAAAAAAAGTAATCGTTAAACTACACCTATCTTTTCCTCTTCATGCTAAGCTTTACTTGATGCATAAGAAGGATAAGAATACTCCAATAGTCGGAGTAGTTGGAAGTAGCAACTTGACTATGTTCGGCTTGGAACGGCAAGGAGAGTTAAATGTTGATGTACTGGATCACGATGCATGCATAAAGCTCCAAAACTGGTTCAATGAGAGATGGACCGATCAATACTGCCTGGATATATCGGATGAGCTTGTTGAGATTATTGACACTAGTTGGGCTCGGGAATCAGTTATTCCTCCGTATTATATCTACCTCAAAATAGTTTATCATCTTTCCCAGGAAGCAAGAGCTGGGTTGAACGAGTTTAAAATCCCTAAAGTGTTCAGGAACAAACTTTTTGCATTTCAACAGGCCGCCGTGCTTATTGCAGCGAAAAAGCTGTATAATCGCAATGGGGTTTTCATTGGTGACGTGGTAGGACTGGGAAAAACCTTTACTGCATGTGCTGTTGCTAAAATATTTGAAGAAGATTACTATTATTCAACTCTGATCATCTGTCCAGCAAACTTAATCGAAATGTGGAAAACCTATATAAACGAGTATGACCTGAAAGCAGAAGTGATTTCTATGAGTGCTGTTCAGAAAAACCTCAAAGACAAAAAACGCTTCAGGTTAGTGATCATTGACGAAAGCCATAACCTAAGAAATAATAAGGGCGAGCGTTATAAGGCAATTCGGGCATATCTTAGTGAAAACGAAAGCAAGGTAATTTTATTGTCAGCAACACCTTACAATAAAGAATACAAGGATTTGTCTAACCAGCTCAGACTTTTTATCTCTGACGATCAGGATTTAGGTATTAGTCCTGAGCGATACATAGAGAGCATAAATGGATACCATCAGTATGTCATGAAGCATCCCGATACGCCTATTCGCAGTATCAGGGCATTTGAGAAAAGTGATTTCCCTGATGACTGGAGAGAGCTTATCAGACTGTATATGATTCGTAGAACGCGGACATTTATCAAAGAAAACTACGCTATCGCTGATGATAATAATGAACTGTATCTTGAGTTTCCTGATGGCAAGAAATCGTACTTCCCTGTAAGAACACCCAAAAAACTTGGTTACGAAATGCCAGAAGAGGGTAAACAGGATCAATACACAAGATTGTATAATGAAGAGCAGGTAGATAAGATAGGTTCCCTAAACCTTCCTCGCTATGGTCTTGCAGCCTATGTAGACGAATCAAAGTGCAAGCAATTGAGCACCTCCGAACAGAAAATAATAGAAGATTTATCCAGAGCAGGAAAACGATTGATTGGATTTTGTCGCACAAATCTATTCAAGAGATTGGAGAGCAGCGGATATTCCTATCTGCTCTCTCTTTGTCGTCATATCCAAAGGAATTACATATTTATCTATGCTATTGAGAATGAATTAGACCTTCCAATAGGAAAGAACTATACGGATATGGTGAGTTCATTCCTCGACCTTGATGATACTGACGATTTTGAAGACGATGCTGATCAAGTTTCGATTATCGAATTCAGTCACGATCCTAATCTTTACAGCCAAAGAGCGATAAAATCCTATGAGTACTTTATGCAGCCTAATATTCGTAAAAGATTTGTTTGGATATCCAGCACTTTGTTCACTAAGGGGCTGATAAAAGCTCTCCAAGAAGATACAGATATTTTACTGAAAATTGTCTCTGATAATTTTACTTGGGATCCCAATCAAGATCGTCAACTTCAAGCATTGTATAAGCTGATTACAAAAACTCACTCTGAGGACAAAGTGCTTATCTTTACCCAATTTGCCGACACTGCCCAATACCTTTATCAACAATTAAGTAATATGCATGTAACTCATATTGCTGTGGCCACAGGGGCCTCTGATAATCCAACGGAAATAGCCAGAAAGTTTAGTCCTGGTAGTCACAACTTACATCCCACATCGAATGATATAAGGGTTCTGATTGCCACTGATGTTCTAAGTGAGGGGCAAAATCTACAAGACTGCCATATCATGCTAAACTACGACCTGCCTTGGGCAATAATTCGGCTGATTCAAAGGGCTGGCCGTATAGATAGAATAGGTCAAAATGCCAAAGAAATCCTTTGTTATAATGTCTTGCCAGAAAAGGGAATTGAGAAGATTATCAATGTCCGAGCCAGGCTTAGTAAGCGGATTAGTCAGAACGCCGAAGTTTTCGGCTCTGATGAGGTGTTCTTTGCTGGTGATCCGACCAGTATTATAAATCTCTATAACGAAAAAGCTGGAATTTTGGATGATGAACAAGATGCAGAAATTGATCTTGGTTCGTATGCTTATCAGATTTGGAAAAACGCAGTAGATAAAGACAAAAATCTTGAGAGACTAATCCCTGAACTCCCCAATATAGTGTATTCAACCATGGAGTCTCCTGAGAAAACTGATGGAGTCATAATCTATGCCAGAACAGTGCATGATAACGATGTCTTAGCTTGGGTGGATTTGGCTGGAAACCTGATTTCACAATCTCAAAAGAGAATCTTAGAAGTGGCAGCTTGTGAGCCGACCACCAGAGCCCTGCCAAAACATGAAATACACCATGAGTTAGTCGGAAAAGGAATCTCAATCATCAATACATCAGAACGAGATACGTCTGGTAGTTTGGGCAGAAAGAGCAGTATCAAACGACAGCTCTATACAAAGATGGACGAGTATATTAAAGAGAATGACGGCACCATATTTGTTTCTACGACCCTCAAGAAAGCAGTAGAAGCTATCTACCGATACCCGCTGAAAGAGGATGCAAAAAACATTATCAGCCGATACTTAAGAACGAATGAACCGATTGATTCCTTGGTTAAACTAGTGGAATCGCTATGGGAAGATAACAAACTCTGCACTGACCCTGATGATAGCAACTACTTTGATGAGCCCCAAATCATCTGCTCGATGGGATTAGTGGAGAAGAAGGTTTAAGTGGAAAAAAGCACATTTACTCAGTTAGTAAAGGGATTTAAGTTTAAAGAGCTCTTCAACCAGATGGGATGGGACAATGCTTCTGGCGCTTTTCAAATTGAACTAAAAGGCACCATCTATACCATCAGTGTTATATGCGAAAAAAGTGGATTCCGCTTCTTACAATGTACTCCTCCTGCTGGCTTGATAATTCCTGCCAAGAATGAGAGAATCCGCATCCAATCCATTGTAAAACGTAGATACTATGAGCATTTGTTGATTTTCATAGATGATCTGCGGCAGAAACAAGTTTGGCAATATGCTTACAAACCAGCAGGTAAGCCAATAAAGACTATAATCACAGAGTATCTTATCACTCAAGATCCCCAGTTATTATTCCAACGCACTAAAGGCTTGGTTTTCAGCATTGATGAGCATGAGAACATTACCTTGGTCGATGTAACGAAACGCATGAATGCTGCTGTGGATCAGAATTCAGAAAAGGTAACCAAAAAATTCTACGATGGTTTCAAAAAACAGCACACCAAGTTTTTATCTTGCATGACCGGAGTTACGGACGAGATTGATCGAAACTGGTATGCCTCTGTGATGCTAAATCGGCTCATGTTTTGTTATTTCATACAGAAGCGAGGATTTCTGGATAATGATGTGCATTATCTGTTAAACAAACTACAAGATGGACAATTGGTACATGGAAGAGATAAATTTTATAGCTTCTATCGAAGCTTCCTACTTCAGCTCTTTCATTATGGACTTGGTTCACCAGACCGCGAACAATTATCATCCGAATTTGGCAAATTACCCTATTTAAACGGGGGAATATTCTCTGTTCATGAGCTAGAATCCAAGTATGAAGGCCAGATACAAATAACTGACGAAGCATTCGAGTCGCTCTTTAGATTCTTCGAAGAATTCAATTGGCATCTCGATACCAATATAACAGCTACAGGAAGAGACATAAATCCAGATGTTATTGGCTATATCTTTGAAAAATACATCAATGATCGGGCACAGATGGGTGCATACTACACAAAAGAAGATATCACCGATTACATCGGGAAGAACACAATCCTTCCCTATCTCTTCGATGAAGTCCAACGTAAACTCCCTGATGCCTTTAAACCAGAGGGTGAAATCTGGCAGAAACTTAAATCCAGCGATGATCAGTATATCTATAATGCAGTTAAATTCGGAATAAATCCTGATGATATCTGGCATGATCTCCCAGAGGACATTCGGGCTGGGCTAAATCCAGAACAGGAGAATCTGGTAGAGCTTAGGCGTTGTTGGAACAGACCAGCTCCCTCTGATATTGCCTTACCTACCGAGATCTGGCGGGAAGTGATCACCCGCAGACAGCGTTATCTTGAGGTAAAACAGTTAATAACAAATGGAGATATCTCCCAGATAAACGATTTTATCACTTACAACCTCGATATCCGTCAATTTGCACTTGACCTCATTAATGAGACTGCTGATCCCAAACTAGTTTATCAATTTTACAAAGCACTGAAGTGCATTACAATTCTCGATCCCACTTGTGGTTCAGGTGCTTTTCTCTTTGCAGCCATGAACATCCTAGAAGACCTTTATGAGGCTTGCATTATCCGAATGCGGGAATTAGTAACAGACAATCCAGGGAATAGCACCAACCACCTAAAGAAAGAGCTTGATATTGTCGATCACCCATCTCACCCAAATCTAGAGTATTTCATCTACAAAAGCATCATCTTGAACAATCTCTATGGCGTGGATATTATGAACGAGGCTGTTGAAATAGCCAAGTTAAGACTCTTTCTCAAACTCATTGCCTGTGTAGATCCTGATCCCCAACACACAAACTATGGCTTGGAACCTTTGCCTGATATCGACTTCAACATCCGCTGTGGGAATACCTTGGTTGGCTTCGCTAACTGGGATGAGATAATCCAAGATATTGAAAGTGATGCAATATCTGCTTCCGAAAACAAAGAAATTATTCCGGAAATGTGTCAAAAGGTAGCAATGGCATTTAATATCTATAAAGAGATACAATTGGAAGGGTATCAAAACTATGAGAACTTTATTCAAGCAAAAGAAAAACTCTTAGAAAACCTGAAAGAACTAACTGCACGTTTAGATGGAATGTTACATCAGTATTCGAGAAAACTATCCTTCGACAAATGGAGAGAGACACATCAACCATTCCATTGGTTTGCTGAGTTTTATGAGATCGTACATAATAATGTAGGATTTGATGTGATAATTGGTAATCCTCCTTATGTATCTTATACTAAAAAAGATAGAGTATCTGGCATTTCTGTAGAAGATGTTTACAAACTTAGAGGCTATCGAACACTATCCACAAACAACTTGTATGCTTATGTAGCTGAAAGATGTATGATGTTAGTGAAAGATAATGGTCGTATTGGTTATATAGTGCCTATAGCCTCAATTTCTACTGGTGGCATGGATAAACTGCAGAAATTATACACTAGTAATAACTTGACTCAGTGGCATTCTAACTATGCTGTGAGGCCAGGAAAACTTTTTGCCGACGTCGATATGAACCTCACAATTTCATTATTTGGAAAGGGATATAAGAGAACTAACAATTATGTGTCTGGATACACTAGATGGTATGAAGATAGCCCTTCAAATAGACCGTATATTTTCCAGCTTTTATCATACGTAGATTATTGTCCCGAATCTGAAAGACCTAACAACTTTCCCAAGATCAGCTTACAAATCGAGCTTCAGATTCTGAACAAACTGTTTTCGACCAAAATCAGTGTGAACTCGTATTTATCTAAGTATGGAAAGCCGATCTATTATCACTCTGGCGGTCGTTACTGGAGGAAGGCAATTCTGCACAAATTATCATCTCATTATAAAGAGATTAGGGTCGTAAGCACAGAACACTCGACAATTATAGCTCTTCTGAACAGTCAGCTTTTCTACTGGTACTGGATTATAAACTCCAACTGTATGGACGTTGTTTCAAGAGAAGTTCGATTTATGCCCATGTTTATTGCAACAAAAGGAGATGGAGACCAGTTTGCGGATTTAGTGAAAGAGCTACTTGCTAATTACAATACAAACTCACAAGTGATCGATCGCAATGGAGAACAGATTTCAACCACTGAGACTAACTATGATGTAAAAAAAGCAAAACTTGTATTGGACAAAATTGATAGTCTGTTGGGTGAAAAATACATGCTCACATATGAAGAAATAGACTATATAATCAACTATGACATCAAGTATCGTCTAGGAAAATGATAACATCAGTGACAGGTAAACTTGGCGATGATAAGATATTGTCGTTGTACAAAACGGGATTCCTCTGCAGCAGACACATATCAGCTACATGCGTGTTACGATCATATGATTGGGCTCTTGCTCAAAAAAAGGCAGGCAATTGCGTAATCGGAGGTTTTCATAGCAAGATTGAAAAGGATGTACTTGATTTTCTACTCAATGGGTCTCAACCGCTAATCATTGTACTTGCCAGGGGATTTTACAAACGCTGGCAACCGGAAATCAGAGATAGATTGGATAGAGGCAATTTACTAATAATCAGTCCTTTTGACGATTCCGTAACATCCGTTACTGCTCAAACCTGCTTGATCCGTAACAAACTAATTGTAGAATTAGCCGATAGAATCGTTATTGGTTATGCAAGCCCTACCGGACAGCTCTCCAAGCTTCTTTATGATTTGGATAAACCACTTGAGTTGTTAGATTACTCCAGCTGATACATATCGTCTCGATCAAGCTATATGTAAATAGATCATTATTAAACTTACAGAATCGAGGAAGTTATGATTGATAAGACAATATCTACTTTAGCGTTGTTAAAATCACTTTATCAAGAAGGCATGCATATTATTGATTGCTACATACCCTTGATTAAGTACATAATTGTAAAGCACAATATCAACCAGATAAGCGAGCAAAATTGTGAACTAATAGAAGATGCCTTTCTGTCTGAGTTTGGCTTATCCGTTCCGTATTTTGGGATCGTAAAGATCATTAACCGGATAGATAAGAAATTTGTCCGTAAAGTAAAAACGGTTTATTCGATTGATGTAAGAATGCTGTCTCAAGAAAAATCGATAGACCTAAACAAAAATGAAGCGGATAATAGAAAATTCATCGATGACTTTAAATCATTCTCGTCTGAGAGGTTTAACAATGTTCCTACCGATGACGACATTAATTGTGCTTTTTTACAATACCTTACTTTGTACAGTAATGAAATTGTTTATACTCTTCATGCTGGGGGGACACTTCCCACAATAAAGCAGACTACGAAGGCAAAGCAGATTTTGTTCATTCTAGGTGAATATTTGAAGTCTCGTATTGCTGAACCAGGTTTTACAGATTATATGACAGACTTAGCTTTGGGGGTAATTATCTCTGAGAGCTTATTATTAGATGGATACGATCCATATATCTGCAATTACCAAGGGTTAGTAGTCTATCTTGATGTACATTTTTTGTTTTTCTTTGTCGGCGTAGGTGGAGAGTATCTACAAAGAACATATAAAAACTATATTATGGCACTAAAACAGGCCGGAATTATTATTAAAGTACTTGATCAAAATTTAGACGAGTTCTATCGAAACATGGATGATTGCGCAACTTGGATTGACAATCCGTATTTAGATGTAGAAAAGGCAAGTAGAACATTGCTCTACTTCTATGAAAAGCATCTTCATAAGAGTGACGTGCTATTGTTTAAAGCGAGAATAACCGACATATTCAGTGATCCATATAATGTCATCGAGATTAAATGTGCTGACGTTCCTCAAGTTCATAACTTGTATATAAATGAAGAGGAACTTCAAGAATTGATATGCGAAAATTACAAAAAGAAAAAATTACATATTGATTCAAAAACGAAAGACATTATTTATAGAGATGTGAATGCAATCAGCATAGTTTACAGGTTACGAAATCGGGCATATATCAGAAACATAAAACAAGCTAAGCACATTTTCATTACTGGAAATGAGACATTAGCATATTCTGCGTATCAGTACCATTCAAAATTCGAGAATGAACTAGGAAGAATACCAGCTTGCATTACTTGTCAGTTTATGAGCAACCTGTTATGGTTAGAAAAGCCTGGTAAAAGTGAAAAGCAAACTATTAAATTACAAGTAGTTGCGAACATAATGCAGCTTACAGAAATGAGCCAAACGATATTTAGAAAATTCGTACATGAGCTTAAAATACTCCTTGAGCAGGATAAGATAACTGCTGAAACACTTGCTAACTTCAAGCATAATATGGTCATACACCAGTTACTTAAGGATAAGACATTCAATGATTCTACAATGTTTACTGGTCAAACTACTCAAGAGATAATACAGGATTATAAAGATGAAGTAATAGCTCCGTATCAAGAACTAATTGAACAAGGTTTAAGAGATAGGGACAAGTTAGCAGAGGAGTTAGAAAGGGAAAAAGAAGAGAAAGATAAGGCCAATGGAAAAGAAAAGAAAGCCCAAGGAACACTAGATGCTATGGAAAGCGCACTTGTAATATCTTCAATAAAGAAAGCAAGAAAATTTTCCAATGCTATATACTGGGTATTCGTGGGATTAATCTTTGGTTTTGCTATAATTTCCATTCATGAAAATCTAAAGAGTTGGTCTTGGATTTCAGGACTTCTGACGATACTTACATTAGTAAATAATTGGACATTAAAGGCGGGCAAATTGCAGATATGGAGATTTTTATCAAACCACTTTATCAAAACAAGATGTTGCGAGCAGAATATTGATTATAGTGATTTATATAAAAAATACCATTGTTTAATAGATGCTATTAAGTGATGATTTCCGTCGTCGTTCTGCACTTCCAATGAAATGGCGGGAACGGTGTATGCGCACCTGAGACACCTACCGGATTCATCTCTGAGTCATACTCGATCTGATCGTCTTTAATCCAGGGTGCGAGGGCTTTGATGTATTCCCTGGCATCATCCAGGCTGTTGGACTGGGTATCCAGTGCCATGAGATTATCCATCACTTCGATTGCATCGTTCAGGGGATAGATCTTATCTTGGGCAGCCAGAGCCCGACATATATCACTCGTACGGTCATCCATGATCACCACGAGCTTGTAGTACTTGGCTTGGGCTTTTTTGCAGCCCTGAAGCCTTCCGAACTCTCTGATTCTGAGTGCAGTATGCTCTGCCAATCCCTGCCAGTAATGGGATGAACGGTTGGCGAGGTCATTGAACTGGTCTTTGAGGGTATCAGCAAGCATCTCTTTAGTATAGCCCTGCTCGATAGCTTTAGATAGGGTATCTGCAAAGTTCTGCCGGACATCTGCTTCAAAGTGATTCCCGATCCAGAACAGCTGCTGCTTCTGGATGGTGGATGATAAGTGTTGATCTTCTATGCCCCAGAGTCCGATACTGGTCTTGGTAGGGGCTTGCACTTGGGTGTCTCTGAGTCCAAGCCGCACACAGCGGTCTATTATCGCCTTGGTGGGCTCATTGACCAGGGCAGCAAAGTCATCTCCCAATTGAGTATTAATGATGCCCATAAGCTTATCTATGGAGCTCTGGTTGAGTTTCTCTGCTCTTGGCATGTCACTCAGCATCTGGATCGCAAGTCGTGTGGCATCTCTGATCTCGGTTTTCCATGCATTATTGAGGACACGATAGTATTCTAACATAAGCTGATCATAATAGTTCATCAGAAGGAGAATCTCCGGACCCGGACTCTATTCCTGCCGATATCGTATTCAGAGAAGCGTTCTAAGCAGCCCGCCAGAGCATCACAGCCATCGATATAGCCATCAGGATAGGTAAGGAACTGACTGATTAGTGTTGGAGTATCCTGTCCATCCGGAAAGAGCACCTTGGCTGTCTCGATGATGGTCTCGGTTCTCTCTATGCGCAGGTTCTTGTTATCCTTGTTATCAATGCGCTTGATTCTGTGACTGATGGGTGGCAGATGGTTATCTTGTGCCCACCTATCGAAGTCAGCCAGGATGCGAGCTTGCCCGTAAGTGGTCTCGCAAGCTGCTCTTGCTTTCACTCGATAGATTCGATCCAATTCATGATAGGCATCATAGTAGTATCGGAAGAACTTGGTGTTCTCAGTCTGTCTTATCCAGACATGGATTACGTAGAACCTGTTACCATCATAGCCAATGGAGATGATGGCTTTGAAACAGCCCTTCTCTCCCCAGGCAGGATCGGCATAGAGCCAGACCCGTTTCATCTGGGATGGCTCAGGTAGAGATCTATACTTGGTGAACCAATGATTCTTGAAGATGTTACCTTCGATTACCGGCTGTCCGAGCATCTCTCTTTGATATCCGGTTAGACCGAACTTGGCTCTGAGATTTGGCAGAGTGGCAGTGGGGTATTGATCCTCCCATATTGACTTGCCCTGCTTATCTTCGAGAGAGAAACGCAAAATCGCCTTTTGGTGCGTTTTCAGAACTGACTGGTATCCCAAGTCCAAATCAGGATTATCTGCTCTCATTTCGCTTAATATGAGCTCATGAAACTGGCAGATGGAGTAATTGGGATGTACCAGGTTACCGAGCCAGACGATCTTGCCATTTCCCTCCGGTGAGAGAGCTCCGGCAAGCTCCTGGGTGATCTTCTCCATGCGTCTTTTACCAATGGACTGGTTACCCATGTTCTCTTCTTTATCGATATCGTCACAAACTATCAGTCCGGGACGCTTGGCGGTCTTGGGATTGATAGTTCCTCTATGGCTCTGTTTGATAGAACGTGCTCTGATTCTCGCTTTATTCTTGAGATAAAAGTCGAGATCAAAGGCATCCATAGGTTGCAGCTCCGGATAGTCGATGGTGAGCCGTTTATTGTTCTGCAGCTCGTGCAAGGTGAATGCTGTCCTCTCCTGTGCCAGATCTACGTCTGCGGCGGTATGGATCACGTAGCGTTCACCTTTGATGATCCTCCAAATAGGATAGACCACTCCCATGAGAACCGTTTTGCCCAGCCCCCGAAAACCGGTGATGGCGATGATGCCTGAGCCCTTATCGGTCTCATCGAACATAGTCTCATGCGCTGGGCAAAAAGGTAGGGGAAAGATATGCGGGAAATAGGTATGGCAGAAGAACGAGAAAGCATCCCATCCTTCACCAGTGGTGCGCCTTATTCTCTCTGCTTTAGCTTCAGGATTATCGTCTATAAAAGGCAAGACGGAGATCGTCTTGGATGCGATCTCCGCCAGTGCCTTGTTATGCCGCTGAATGAACTTCTTGGACATAACTCAGGGTCCGGAAGGATCAGCGGAGCCGGAGGCGGCGGCACCGCTTGATCTGTTGGTTTGGAGGGTAGGTAGGTTGTGTATGGAAGCAACCATGTCCGTGGCTGTAAATCTATCCATTTCTTGTTCTTAAATACTCGGCCAAGTCAATCACGATGCTCTGGAACTGCTTGAGCAGTGTCTCATGCCCCTTCTCGATCATGAAGTCAGTCACCTGATCCAGGAAGCGAACTATGTAGTCGTTCAACTCCTTGGAAGGCTCGGAGTCCTTCTGGTTCTGTTTGATCAGGCTTACGAGACTCTGCAGGGCGGTATCGGCAGGATTCTTGGCATATTCACGCAGTGCCTGGATGAGTGCCTTCTTGCGGGCTATGCTGATCTCATGGTCGAGCTTACGCTCTTCCTTGAACATCTCGTCCCACTTACCGGACTTGATCCACTTGCGGACGGTGATATCGGATACTCCGAAGATCACCGCCAGCTCAGTGGGATCGGTCTTGCCGTTCAGATAGGCTTCTTTGCAGTTATCCCGCTTGATGCGGAACTCCAATGCATTACTCATATTCAGGGCGTACCTTGTGTTTTGTCAGGTAGTCGTTCAAATCTTTTCCGGCACAGCGCAGCTGTCCGTTATCTTTGGTTCTAAAAGCAGGCAGAGGATCGAGTATATCCCTGATCCAGCGATATACCGTGTTACGGCTGACCCGGAGCGTGGAAGCTACTTCATCGGGCCGATAATTTCGATCATTATTGAATATGCTCATTGTCTCCTCTGCCGCATTCATATTTATTGATGCCATTATTTCTACTCCCTTGCTGTTATCAAATCAGGATGTATAAGGATGATACAGTATCAAAGAGCACTGAAGTTCAGCACGATGCGGTTGTAGTTACCGGCCTCGTCTCTCACTGCGAAAGAGATGTACTGCTTGGTGGATGTGACCAGGATGGCCTTATCGATCAGCTCCATAGCTTCCTTCCAAACCGGGTCCTTGATCTTATAGCGGCGCAGAGCGAAGATGCGATATCGTGCCAATTGCCCACGCTTATCGACCTGGAAGGCTTCGTTGATGATGGCCTTGAGATTGTCACTGGAGTCCGCAGACCAGGCTTTGATGCACTCGTCTATCTTCTGCTTGGCGAGTTGCAGCTCAATCCCGAACTGAATTTTCTCCCGGAAGCGCATCTCAATCCGGTATTTCTCATCGAAGCTGATGAGCAGGGCATTACCCTTCCATTCGAGACCATTCCTGCGAGCAGCGTCGTTCAGATAGTTCTCGATAATCTGGATCATTTTTTGTTTGTCGGAGATGATACGTTCTTGCAGTTTCATGGCGCAGTCCATCGCTTTCTTGACTGCGGTATCCTTTTCCAATATTTCGGTGTGTAGCACCTTCACAGGGATTTCCCTACCTTGAGCATCGGTTAAGGTGCGTTCTTTGACTGGCTTGCTCGCTTTACTCATTTGAATCCTCCTTAGGATCACTTTGTTTATTTGGTAATTGATTGATCTCTTGTTTCTTGATGTAGGACTGGAACATGGCGATGACCGCCCTGCGTTCTTTCTTGGTGAGCAGGTTCCAGTGGCTTTTGGAATAGTGACTGATCGTGAATGCCCGCAGCTGGGACTCGGTCCAGCCGGCTTGCTTCATCAGGGCGTGCATATACTTGCCCTGACGGTCGAAAGTAAAGATTTGGGGTCTGCCATGCTTACGGTACTTGAGCAGAAGTGCTTTCAATTCAGTTAAGCGATCCTCCGGCAAAGCCCGGAGTGATTCGCCATAGCCCAAGCCCTTGATGATGAACTTGAAGTCATTTAGGGTCCAGTGAAACTTCTTGACCCGCAGGCCATGTATCTCTTGACGTAGTTTTCGTTCTCGTTGTTCCTGAGTCATAGAATGCCCCCGATTGGCTTGTCTTACAGTGCTTGCTGTAAGTGTTGATTCATGCGCTTCTTAGTTTGGTAAGGCGCTTTTTGCTTGGGTGGCATCCCAGCCTTGCTGCGCAGTTCGCCCAGGATACCCTTGATCACAATCGATCCCACCATGGGGATTTTCTGAGGGTCTAATACACAGTATCCGCTTTTATCGATGCCAATCACCTTAACCGAGGCCATCGCCTCCAGATAGAGATAGATCCACTGCCTGCTGCGTCCATAGATCGCAGCAAGTTGACGGATGCTGCGGATCTTCTGGCTGGCGATGACCTTAAGCAGTTTATCGCACTCCATCTTACTGAAGTCCAGCTTCTGCGAGTGGGTGTTGACCAGCTTGAAGTCGTAGCGATGGGCATAGACATAGATCTCTTCATTCTTGCAGATACGCTTGATGTTGCCTTCAGCAAGCATCGTGCGCATCACCTCGTTGACGATCTCCAGGGGAGCGTCCGTCATCTCGCAAACCAGTTTCTGGTTGAAGGGACGTTTAAACTGAAGCATGAAGCGGCGTACCAGATCTTGCTGTGTCATAAGGACTCCCTCAGCACCAGCTCCGATAAGGGGGTCTCTTTGTCAGTGCGGGTTTCCAGGATATGCATGACCTTCATGGCCTGCCGCAGGTTGCCCTTACTGTAGTTCCAGACTAAGTCCGTGGTGGTCTTATCGACCGGATCGGTCATCACTTTCTTGGTGACTTTCATAATATCCTCCTTAGTATTATCTTGGAATTCGTAGAAGTAGTTGCAGCGGTCAAAGTAGTGGGCATCGATGCGGGATAGCTTATCCTTGGCTTCCTGCATCCCGATCAGCAGGATCACAGCCAGGGTCTCGTCGGCCAGGTCCCGGATCGAACCAAGTAGTTGGTAATAGCGGAAGGCATAGTCGATCTCATCGATGATGATCACCGCGTCCTGCTGTTCACATAGGACTTGGATACACTGTTTGAACAGCGTGTTGGTCGACCCATGCGGGATATAATCGCCATAGCCGTAGTTACGGTACAGGTTGGTCAGCAGATCTTTGGCGAAGGTCTTGGGAGTGGAAGTGGCTTCCAGGCGCAGGTAAGTATAACCATTGCGGAAGGCCGTTCTGGTGGCGAAGGTGGTTTTACCGAGTCCCGGTTTGCCATACAGCATGCCCAATCCGACGATCTCCTGCTTGGGTCGGGTGAGCAGGAAGTCGATGCACTGCTGGGCTCTGATCACATTGACGGTTTGAATGAGTTTGCCTTGTTCCATGATTATTTCCTCTCTACTCCGATCCGGTTCAACATCTCTTTCAGGCTGATATCCGACTGGGGATGCTTAGCCTGGTTATCACTATCTGCTTTGGTCTGCTCTTGGATGATCTCAGCTTCCAACTTCGCCATCTCTTCCAGCGGCTCCGGAACTTCCTGTGCCACTGGATTCTGCTCGTGGATGACTATCTGTTCCAGCCTGGCGATCTCCTGTTCAGGACCCGGCAGGGGAGCTTCCAGCATGGGTGGTTGGATGAAAGTGGGATTCGCAGTGGACATCAGCAGCGGCCTGACCAGGCTCTCAACCACGTCAGAGCTCTTGCGGACGGTGAGTTTGGTGCGCCTTTCGATCTGCTTGTGGTAGCGTTTGATCTCTCTGGTTTCCTTGTTCAACTCGGTCTGGGAGATGGGATTGCTCTTATCGAGATGCACGAAGGGGTTTTGCGACCTGCGCACCTCGGCTTGGCAGATAAAGTTGTCTTGCAGGTCATAGACTACGATCCAGCGCAGATCTGCCATATCGTAGCGGATAATGACTTCCTTGCCGATGTGTTCCATCAGCTTCGTATCCCAGTACATCAGCTTGTTGAGGACGATACCGTTATTCCGTAGGGTCTTGCGTTTCTCAGTCAGCATCAGGAAGTTGAGCCGCTTGGCTTCGATTCTGCGCTCCGCTGGAGGCTTGACTGCGCTATACACTGACCAGGGAGTCTTGCCTCCCAGTCCGCTGTGAGGTGTCTCGCCATACATCTTGCGGATATAGAACCCGATCATCTGCATAGCCTCTTCCAGAGTGGGAGGACTCGCTTCATACAACTTCTTTGCCCACTTCTCGTTGCGCATCAGCGTGGCAGGTTTATCGGCTATATTGGCTCCCCGGAAGCTGCTGATGAAGCGCTCGAACTGCTCTTGGAAGGTCTTGAAGAACCGTTCGATGATCTTGGCTTTGGCATTGTAGCTTTCGGCGAAGGCCACTTCGATGCCGAGCCTGGGGAAGATCCCGGCCAGGTCACTGGTGAGATCGTGATCCTGCCATTTCTCATTGAACAGCTTAGATCGGAAGGCCTTGCCGTTATCAAGATAGACGTACTTGGGAACTCCACCCCAGTTGAGAATAGCGTTTCTGAAGGCGATCTGGATATGCTGGCTGTCCTCGGTGAAGGCGAGCGTGGCTCCTACCGGATAGCGGCTTGCCCAGTCGAAGACCATGATCATGGTCATGCGTTGCACTTTCCCGGTCTTGGGATTGATGATATCAAAGGCGAGGGTATGTCCATCGGCTACCCAGACCTGACCCACTTCCAGTAGCTCGTTATCCCTTTTGATGGTCTTGACTATCTCTTCCGCCACTGCCTTGCTGCCTTGTCTGGCCTGAGTCCAGACGGCCGGATTGTTGCGCATATAGTCCTCGCACCAGCGTCTGAGGGTCGGGATCGAACTGGGTGATTCCAATGATCCCAGTCTGGCATAGCTCTTGAGAGTCACGATGGCGGAACCGATCTTGATCTTCTGGGGTGAGAGCAGCAACTTCATCAGGAAGTGCTGTTCCAGATAGGTAACCTTGCGTCCTCGGGTCTGGTTCTTGCTCTTGTGGATCAAGGCGAACATATCCCGGTTACTTTCGGTGTACTTCTCCACCCATAGCCTTAATGTGCGTTCCTGGCGTTCTCCTTTGATCGCTTTCAACTCGGGCACCAGGAGCCCTGCATTGTATTCCTTGGCAATCTGCTTCCACTCTTCCAACTTGGCTTCGGTCTCTGCCAGGCGATTCAGCACCGTCTCGCAGAACTGGGAGTGGAGTTGAGCCTCGCCCATGCAACTGAGCAGTTCCTTGCTCTCCGGTTCAAGATTCAGAATCTCGCCTTGCTCAGGTGCTTTCTCAGCTTCGGTCTTCTTTATCTCCTCTTCCTTATATATAGAAGAGGCGATCTCAGTTGCTGTTGACGCTTCCTGTATGTTTTCGACTGGAGCAGATGTGATTCTGCCGACCTTCTTCGCTTTTATTTCCGTTTGGATAGTTTTATCTGATCCAGCGGCATACTTCGTAAACTTGACCGGGACTCCGGACTTGATCAGTTCCGCTATCCTCCGGCAGTCTGCATCATACTCTGCTCTGTCATACTGGCCGATGATCTCTTCCAGTGTTTCCATTACTCCTCCTTGTATCCTATTTTGATATAGGCTGTGATGAACCGGCAGTCCCGTTTATCGGAGCCCATGTTCATCAGCTCCCGATCCAGGCATATTCCCTGCTGGTTCTTGCTCTTGCAGTCGGCGATCTCCAGATCGAGAAGCTCACCTGACGCCAGGACAAAGGTCTTGGTGGTATGGCTCTTCCCACTGGGCACCAATCTGTTTACCGCAGGCAGGTTTCCTTCTTTTACCATTCTGCGGACTGTCTTAATCGACTTGCCTGTCAGTTCGGCCACCCTAGCAAGGGGCAGCCAGATCATCGTAAAATCTCTCTCCATTTCATATCCTTCCCATGATATCCGATTACCTGTAATTGGACTTGGACAAATTGTAGGTGCCGGACTTGGACTTGGACATGGACATTCGCCTGGACTTGGACATGGACTTGGACATGGACTTGGACATTTTCCGTAGCACTTGGACACAATTTCGCCCAAAGAATGGATATTGTGCCCGGATACTATACGCAGTGAGAGCTTGAAGCTGTTTTGTCCAAGTCCAAATGGATAGGGTTGGACTTGGACATTCTGCACTTGGCAGGCTTCGCAGCTCGATTTTTTGCTCTGTTTCGCTGTCATTTTCACCTCTCTGGCTAGTTTTAACGGGGTGCTAACTACCTTGCATCCAATATCTTGGGAAGTCCTTTCTGCAGTCCGGCGGATTTTTCCGGCACTTTTCTGAAGGGTGCCAAACTCGCTGGCACGAATGCCATTGAGATAGATACCCTCCGAAAATAATCATTGACACAACTATACGGCTATATATTGATGTTCTGAGTTCATTATAAATCCGTATGGAAATATGTCAATGGCAAATTGAATAATGGAGGTATTATGGCAGCCCCTGAGGTTGGACAACGATTGGCTATGCTGATGAAGAGTATGAAGTTAAAAAACTATCAGTTCGCCAAAAAATATGGTATCTCGGCCGCCTCATTATCGAGGTATAAAGCCGGAGAACGCTACCCAGATCCCGAACTTTTGCTCAAGTTATCCGAGTCCGAAGTGAATGTAAATTGGCTTCTGACTGGCAAGGGTACGACCCGGATCGTGCAGGATTTTGATGGTTGGATGAAGGAAAGACTGGAGGAGAAACTCAAGGTCGTCGACAGCAAGACCGGGCTAATCCAATCCCCTACAATCGATTACACTCGCACCGTGAACCTCACGATTATCGGCGATATTTCCGCCGGACCCAGAGAGCACATCATAGACTGCCGGGATTTAGGCGAGAATATTGAGCTCCCCCGTTCCTTGCTCCCCGGGCAGACTGATAAGTATATGGCATTTAGAGTAAATGGACACAGTATGGAACCCAATATCCTGCATGAGGACATCGTGGTCATCAAACAGGAGCTGGATTGGGAAATTGCCAATGAAAAGGTCTGTGCGATCAGAGCCGACGATGGAGTCACACTCAAGAAAGTGGAACTCGATCCCACCAATAAACGTATTATTTTACAGCCATTTAATTTAGACTACAAAGTCCAGATTATAGACTCAGATCAGGGTCTCGAAGCATTTCTGATTGGAATTTTGTCACTTCAGTTGCGGCTTTTTTAAATCGGCATTTTGGGCTGGAGCTGGCGGATGTCCAAGTCCAGCCCAAAATCAGCCCTATTTGCAATTATCACTGATACAAAAACGTCCAAATACGTCCAAAACAGCCGATGTCCAAGTCCAAACCTAGTCCAAGCTATCTCTCCACCTCATAAAGCTTTATCACCACTTGTCCAAGTGATACTGGCTTGCAACTTTGGGTGATACTTTATAGCGGAGGATGATCCCATGCTTGGCCACATTTTTCTTGACAGTTTTGTTTTCCCACCGAAACTGCACCACAGGTGTAATAGGTATATGCTACAAGAAATATAGGCGTGAGGTATATTATGGCAGATA
>Ga0255347_1003796_pt1 | contig 19120 bp, 9 predicted proteins | sample wastewater_treat_2_FD_192479 | JGI IMG/M metagenome (GOLD analysis project Ga0255347, IMG submission 192479) | Wastewater microbial communities from Lulu Island WWTP, Vancouver, Canada - plant24 | ecosystem: Engineered > WWTP > Wastewater > Unclassified | place: Canada: Vancouver, British...
CCGTCCTCGCCGAGTCCGGTCCAGAGGCTCCAGAAGCAGCCGTCGCCGTCGTGGAGGCAGGAGACGACCCCGGTGGCGCCGTTGACGAGATAGAGCTCGCCCAGGTGGTCCTCGGCGAGCGAGAAGACCCCGAACGGCCCGGTGAGCCGTTGCGAGAAGCTCCACCCCGACCCGCTCGGGGTGCCGCCCCAGAGATCGCCGTGGCAGTAGTCGGCGAAGAGGTAGTCGCCCACCGCTTCCGGCACCCGTGAGCCGCGGTACCGGTAGCCGCCGATCACCGAGCACCAGCCGTCGGCATGGTCGCCGGCAAAGAGCGGATCGACGAGCCCGGCGCTCGCGGGCGGGCAGTTCGTCTGCGAGCAGCTCGAGGGGCTCACCGAGGAGGCGACGAACCCCTCCCGGCAGAGCCAGCCGTAATGGTCGCCGCCGGGGGTGCCGAACGGCCGCCAGTCGACCTCCTCCCACTTCCCCTGGCCGACGTCGCCGATCCAGAGATCGCCGGTCGCGCGGTCGAAGCTGAAGCGGAACGGGTTGCGCAGCCCCCGGGCCCAGATCTCGTCGGCGCCGAAGAGCGGTCCGGCGAACGGGTTGTCGGCGGGGATGCGGTAGTTGCGCAGCGGGTCGGACGGGTAATCGTCGCCGCTCACGTCGAGCCGCAGCAGCTTGCCGAGCAGGTAACGGCCCGGATGGGAGGCGGCGGGGCTGTAGTGCGAGCCGTCGTAGCGCCAGGAGTTGCCGGCCGGGAAGGTGGGGTCGCCCACCCCCGCCGCCGGGCCCGTCGAGTCGCAGCCGCCGCCGCCGTCGCCCGTCGAGATCCAGAGGTATCCGTCGGGGCCGAAGGCGAGCCAGCCGCCGTTGTGGTTCGACGAGGAGGAGTGCGGGATGTAGAGAACCACCCGGGCCGAGGCGGGGTCGGCGACGAGCGGGTTCGCGGCGCTGCGCGTGTACCGTTCGATCACGACGTCGCCGGCGGCGAGCGGCCCGGCGCCGTCCCAGTTCGTCGCGGTGTAGTAGACGTAGAAGTGGCCGTTGCTCGGGTAGTTCGGATCGACTGCGAGCGCGAGCAGCCCCCGCTCGGAGCTCGCCCCCGAGGCGAGCACCTTCCCCTCCCCGGTGGCTGTCGAGAGGTCGAGGAACGGCGTGGCGGCGATCCCGCCGGGTCCCCAGGAGAGGACCCGGCCGTTGTGCATCACGATCAGCCGGTGGGCGGTGCCGTCGTCCGGATCGACGAAGGCGATCGGCGAGTCGCCCGCGTATGCGCCGGCGCCGAGGCCGGTGACGAGCGGCGCGAGCTGGAGCGCGGCTGTGGCGGGAGTGGCGAGAGCGAGGAAGGCGGCGAGCAGCGCGGTCGGCGGCGAGAAGAGTACGGCGATCCCGCGCCGCGGGCGCGGACGGATTCGTGTCATCTGTCGGACCTCCTGCCGGCGAGCGTAGCGGAACGCCGCTCGGGTGGCTGTGGAACCGGCCACAACGGGGCGGAAACGGGCGGAGCGTGAGAGAGTCTCGGGCACCGATGCGTGCGTCCCCCCCTGCGCGGCTGCGCTCCGGTCCGGCGACGCGGGCCCTCGCCGGGCTCGCCGATCTGGAACGAAGGGTACGGCGGGCGGTGCGTGCGGGCCTCGAAGCGGGACCGCGGGCGGCGTTCGCGGCGCTCGCCGCGCGGGCGCCGGCGGGCCCCGCATCCGGCGCGCCGCCCCGGGGCGCCCCGGCGCTCCTCCTGCCCGCGGTCGGCTGGGAGTACCGGTTTCAGCGGCCGCAGCAGCTCGCCCGCGCCTTCGCCGCCGCCGGCCGGCCGCTCCTCTATCTCGATCCGTTCGCCCGCACGCGGCTCGGGCCGCGCCGGGCGGTGCGGCCGCTCGGCGGCGGCCTCGATCAGCTGCTCCTTCGCCTGCCGGGGCGCCCCGATCCGTACCGCACCGGCCTCGCGCGCGATGCGGCGGCAGAGCTCGCCGACTGGCTGCTCGCGCGCCTGCCGGCGCCGCCCGCCTGGATCCTCGTGCAGCTGCCGTGCTGGCTCGAGCTCGGCCTCGCCCTCCGGGAGCGGTGCGGCGCGCCGCTCGTCTACGACTGCCTCGACCACCACGCCGCGTTCGCCGCGATCCCGCCGCTCGTCGGCGAGCTCGAGGAGCGGCTCTTCGCGGCGGCCGACCTCGTCGTCGCCACCTCCGGAGAGCTCGCGGCGCGGGCCGGGGCTCGGGCCCGCCGGGTCGAGATCGTGCGCAACGGGGTGGCAAGCGAGGAGTTTCGCGCCGCGCCGCCGGCGCCCGCTCCCCGCCGGCGGGTCGGCTTCGTCGGCGCGCTCGCCGGCTGGGTCGACGCCGAGGCCGTGGCGCTCGCGGCGCGCTCGCGGCCGGAGCTCCGGTTCACCCTCGCCGGCCGGGTCGAGGATCCGGCGTTCGCCCCGCTCTCCCGGCTCGCGAACGTCCACCTCCCCGGCGAGATCCCCTACGCGGCCGTTCCCGCCTTCCTCGCGGCGCAGGACCTCGTCCTCGTGCCGTTCCGCGACACCCCGCTCACGCGGGCGGTCGATCCGGTAAAGCTCTACGAGGCGCTCGCGGCGGGGGTCCCGGTGGTCGCCCGCCGCCTGCCGGAGACCGCGCGCTGGGCGGCACAGGTCGCCCTCTACGACGACCCCGCCGCGCTGCCCGCGCTCCTCGACCGCGAGCTCGCCGCCGACGACGAGCAGCGGCGGGCCGCCCGGCGGGCGGCGGTGGCCGCCGAGAGCTGGGCGGCGCGGGCGGCGGCGATCGAACGCCTCGTCGCCGGGTTGATAGGCTTCGGCTCTTGATGAGCTCTCCTGAGCCCGCACTCGTTTCCGCGCGGCCCCGCATCCTCGTCGTCTACGGCACCCGGCCCGAGGCGATCAAGGTCGCGCCGATCGTCTGGGCGCTCGCCCGCCGGAGCGAGGTCACGGTCGAGGTCTGCTCGACCGGTCAGCACCGGGAGATGCTCGCGCCGGTGGAGGCCGCGCTCGGCCTCGTGCCCGATCACGACCTCGATCTGATGCGCCCCGACCAGACGCTCAACGACCTGCTCTCGCGGGCGGTCGTGGCGGTGGACCGGGTGCTCACCCGGAGCCGGCCCGACTGGCTCGTGGTGCAGGGGGACACGACGACCGCGATGGCCGGGGCGCTCGCCGCCTTCCACCGCCGCGTTCGGGTGGCGCACGTGGAGGCCGGCCTGCGGACCGGCGATCTCGGCCATCCGTTCCCGGAGGAGGCCAACCGGCTGCTGATCGACCGGCTCGCCAGCCTCCTCTTCCCCCCCACGGCGCGGGCGCGTGACGCGCTCCTCGCCGAGGGCGTGCCGGCCGAGCGGATGCTGCTCACCGGCAACACGGTGGTCGACGCCCTCGAGCGGATCGCCGCCGGCCTGGGGCCGCCGGTCGAGCGCGACGAGGTGCTCGTCACCGTCCATCGCCGGGAGAGCTTCGGCGAGCCGCTCGCCCGGATCTTCCGGGCCCTGGGCGAGCTCGCCCGCCGCTTCCCGGCGACGCGGTTCTTCTATCCCGTCCACCGCAACCCGAACGTGACCGGGCCGGCCCGTGCGGCCCTCGGCGGCCTGCCCAACGTCGAGCTCGCCGAGCCGCTCGACTACGTCGCCCTGGTCGAGCGCCTCCGCGGCTGCCGGCTGGTGCTCACCGACAGCGGCGGGATCCAGGAGGAGGCCCCGACCTTCGGCAAGCCGGTCCTCGTCCTGCGCGAGACCACCGAGCGCCCGGAAGGGATCGAAGCCGGGGTGGCCGCCCTCGTGGGGACCGACCCCGAGCGGATCGTCGCCACGGCGAGCCGCCTGCTCACCGACGCCGCCGCCTACGCCGCGATGGCGCGCAGGCTCCAGCCGTACGGCGACGGGAAGGCGGGGGAGCGGATCGCGGCGGCGCTCGCCGGTTGAGGGCACGGATCAGGCGGAAGGCGTTCCGGCGGAAGTCGCGGCAAGCGCCCGCAGGCGTGCCACGAGTGCCTTCGCCGACCCCTCGGGCGTGTATCGCTCCTCGATGAGCGCGCGGGCGTTGGCGCCGAGGCGGGCGCGCCGTGGCCCGTCGGCGAGCAGCTCCAGGAGCCGCTTCGCGGCGTCGGCCGGCTTGTCGGGGGTGAGGAGCAGACCGGTTTCGCCATCCGTCACGAACTCCGGGAACGGACCCATCGCGGGAGCGGCGACCGCACACTGCCGGGCCATCGCCTCGGCCACGGTCATGCCGAACGCGTCGCCCCGGGAGGTGGAGACCACGACCCCGCCCGAGTCGCGGACCGCATCGATCCAGGCCGGGAGGTGCTCGTGGGGGAGCTCCCGGAACCAGCGCAGGCGGGGCAGGATGCCCTGCTCGCTGGCCAGGCGCCGGATCTCGCCGGCGACGGCGGGCTCCACCGGCTTGCCCGCCATCCAGAGCTCGCCCGGGAAACCCCGCGCGAGGAGCTCCCGGCCGAGCTCGAGGAAGCCTCGCCAGTTCTTCAGCTCGTCCATCCGCCCCACCCAGGCCACGACCGGGCGTGGTGGCGGTGCGGGGAAGGGGCGGACGGGGTCGAGAAAGGCCTGCCGGATCGGATTGGGCAGCACCTCGATCGGAAGCGGAACCCGGCAGCGCGCCGCGACGACCCCGCGCTGAAAGTCCGTCGGAACCCAGATCTCGACCACGGGCGGGCTCCGGAGATCGCCGAGGTAGCCGAGGTTTTCCACGTAGGGCGAATGACACTCCACCACCACGGGCAGACCGGCCGGGAGCGAGAGGTCGGTGAAGAGCTCGGGCGAGTCGAAGGTGGTCACCAGGTCGTAACCCGACCCTGCCAGATCGGCGGCGAGCTGTGCCGGCGAACCCACCCGGATCCGTTCCTCGCAACCCCGGAAGACGCTCTTTCCGCCGAGGTCGCGAAAGAACCAGGCGTGACCATCGATGCCATGCGCGGGCAGGGCATCGAGGCGGGCGCGCAGTACCGTCTCGACGCCGCCGACCGTCAGAAACTTGTAGACGAACAGGACTTTCACCGCTCGACCCTCATGAGCGCCCGTTTCTCGGCGACCCGCTGCTCGCCGCGATCGATCGCGTCGAGCAGCGCATCGGCACGATGAGCCCAGGTGCAGCCGGCCGCGAACCGCTGCCGGGCCGCCTTCGCGTCGGCCCCCTGGTGGCGAGCGGCGTGCGCGATCGCGGCGAGGAAGCCGTCGACGCCCTCGGTCCGGGTGACGAACGCCTCGCTTCCCGGTGGCGGGTAGACGCCGGTGACCACAACCGGAAGCCCCATGGCGAGGTACTCGTAGGTCTTGATCGGGTCGGCGCCGGCGGCGAGCCGTTCGGGTTTGAAGGGAACGAGGGCGACGTCCCAGTTGGCGGCGTACGCCGCGAGAGCGTGCTGAGGCTGCTTGCCGAGCAGGACGACGTTCTCCGGCAGGGTGATCTCCTCCGGCGCGCCACCGTAGCCGATCAGGTAGAAGCGCCAGTCAGGACGCTTCCGGGCCGCCGCTGCCAGGAGCGCCCAGTCGAACCAGGCCCCGGCGAGATAACCGAAGTAGCCGGCCGTGACCTCGCCCCGCGCGAGCGGCCGGGGCGAGAACACCTCCTCGAGCCCGGGCCGGAAGCCGTTGCCGACCACCGCCACCGCGTCGCGACCGAGCTCGCGCACCCGCTCGGCCAGCACGTCGTTGACCGTGAAGACGGCGTCGGCACCGGTGAGGAGATGGCGCTCGAACGGCTCGTCGTACCAGACGGCCTGCCCCACCCGGTGGAACTCCTCCCAGTCGTCGAGCACGTCATAGACCACGATCCAGCCCGCGGCGTGGAGCGCGGCGACCAGCTCGAAGAAATCGGGATGGGGAAAGGCCACGATCGCGATCCGCTGCCGGTGGCCCGAGAACGCCCGTACGAGCCGCTCGGGATGGGCGAGCACGAGGTCGATCGGGAGCTGCACGATCCCGGCATCGATCCGATCCTGCACGGCCCATTCGTGGGGCCACCAGCGCCAATAGCAGAACGCCACCGGCAGGCCGCGCCGGGCGAGCTCGAGAGCGAGTTGCGTCGGCCGCTGCCCCTCGCTTTCGAGGAGCCAGACGGTGGAGAGGATGGCCACGGCGGGAAGGTGCGTCGCGGTGACCTGCTCCTCGATCGCGTAGAGCTCCGGCCATGGATCGTTCGCGACGGAGTCGTCGTTCCCGCCGCGTTCGAACGACTCCGGTGTCGAGGCGGCCGGTCGCGCTCCCCGCAGCCGGCGATAGAGCCGCCCGCGCCAGGAGCCCGGCGGGGCGAGACGGCGCATCAGCTTCCAGAAGAGAGCGAGCAGCCGGTAGCCGGCCGAGGCTTCGATCTCCGCCAGCCGCCGCAGAGCGGCATCGCGCTCGCTGAGCGCCAGATCCCGCTGCTCCCGGAGCCGCTCCCGCACCGGATCGCCGGCTCGGGACTCTCTGTCCGGAGGCGTGGTCGAGGGCGTCTCGGTGGGCATCTGGAGATTATGGCTGAAACCGTGCAGATCGCACCGGCGGTGCGGTGCGATCGAAGATAATGCGGCGGGAGAGCCACGCATGGTGCCGGAACCATCCTTCCCATCGCGAGACCGCACATCGCGCTTCCGGCTGTCGGGAGCCGCCGGATCGAGAAGGTGTGATCCGGGAGCACCCGGCGGGAAAGGCGGGTGGTGAAAGACTCCTCGCCCTGGCCGCACCCCGGGCCGCCGAACGATCTGATCGTCCTCGGGCTGCCTCGGGAAGACTCCCTGGCTCGGGTACGCCGGGGCCTCCTCCGGGCCGCAGCCCGCCAGGGATGGCGGGTGATCGTGGTGATGCCTGCCCGGACCGGGAGCGTCGAGCCCATCCGGGAGCAGGAGCCGGGACTCTGGGAGGTGACGATCCCGGCCGGTGAGGGCGAGACGGCCGAGGAGGTCGGCCGCGTCCTCGAGGGGTTCGACCGGCCGCTCGGTTCCGGGCCGGTCACCACGTTCGTCCAGTCGCCCAGCTGGGCCGTGCCGGCGCTCGCCTGGCAGCGCGAGCGTAGCTGGCCGGTGGTCTACGACGCGCTCGCGCTCTGGGAGGAGCAGGAAGGGATCCCGTCCTCCTGGACCGAGGCCGAAGGCGCTCTCCTGGCCGGCGCCGATCTGGTGCTCGCGGCCGATGCGCGCCTGATGCGCCGCTGGCAGGACCGGGCAAAGCGGCTTCTCCTCGTTCCGGCGGGCGCCGAGGCGGCCGGATCCGGTTTCGTCCTGCGGATCGGGATCGCCGGCGCGCTCGGCGAATGGCTCGACCTCCAGCGGGTCGTCGAGCTCGTCGAGGCGCGGCCGGACTGGTCGTTCGGAGTCGCTGCCCTGGCACCGCTGCCCGACCCCCTGCGAACACTCCGCTGGCGACCCAACGTCGAGCTGCGCACGGTCGCGACCGGTGCGGACCTCGTCGCCCATCTCGCCCGCCACGATCTCTCGGTGCTTCCGCTGCTTCACCTGCCGGGGGTTCACGGGGCGGAGATGAGCGATTTCCTGACCGCCCTCGGTGCCGGACCGCCGCTGGTGGCCACCCCCCTCGCCTCGCTCGCGCGGTTCGCGGGCCGGTTCGTTCCTGCGCGGACGGCTGCGGAGTTCGTGACCGGAATCGCCGGGCTGGGAGCGGCGGCGGAGCGGAACGGCACCTCCGCCGGGGTCGCGATCAGCGAAGCCGAGAGCTGGAATCGGCGCTGGCAGCTCGTCGTCTCGCACCTGCCCGCCGCGGCCGGCGCACCGGAGTCTGATCCCGCCGGCTGGCCAGCGGAGGCGCCGGACTCCGACGAAGAGGCCTTCTGGAGACGGCTCGCAGAGCCCACCCCCGCCGAGCCCGCGCGTCACGAGATCGTCTGGTGGGCGTCGGGAGCGGAATCCTCCCGCTCCGGACGGGAGCGTGCGGCCGGGCTGCGCGAAACGCTCTCGCGGCGTGGCCATCGCCTTTTCGTCGTGGCCGCCGAACGCCGGCGCGCGGGTCCGGTTCTCACCTGTGCGCCCATCGGGGTGAACCAGATCGCCATCTCGTTGCGCGAGACCGAGGACGGTGCCGCGGTCACCGCCAGCTTCGATCGTCTGCGCCGGGAGCTCGGGATGGGGGCCACGCTGCAGGTGCTCGAATCGACTGCGGCAGAGGAGCTGGCGGCGGAGTTCGAGAGCACCCTCGGCTGGCCGGTCGTGACGCTTGCCGACAACTGGCCGCAAGCGACGGACTCGGCGGTGCCGGACCGGAACGTCCCGCTCCGCCTCACCCCCTTCCTCGCTCTGCCCGCGCCGCGTATGGGGGCGCTCCGGAGGGTGGCGATGGTCGGCCTTCCGGATCTGCCGATCACGGCGGACGCGGTGCGCGTTGTCACCGCGCTCCTGCCGGCGGCCGAGATCGTCCTGCTCGGGCCGCGTGAAGCGGTACCGGACTGGACAGGGGGCGCCGAGCGGCTCGAGGTCGTGGACGAGAGCGGCGACGAAGAGCTCGCCTCCTGGCTGGGTACCGTGCAGGCCTGTCTGCTGCCGCTCGCCGGCAGCCCGGCGCCGGAAGAGGACGCCGTCACCGCCCGCCTCTGGCAACTCGTGGCCTCGGGCCGGCCGGTGGTGGCGGGATCATGGATCGAGAGGTTCGCGGCGGCGCCTCATCTCATGAAAGCGGGCTCACTCGCCGAGCTCGGTGGCCTCCTGACCGACGGCAGCATCGCGGCGGCAGAACAGATCGAGGCGGCGCGGGCGGCGGCGCGAGCGCGGAGCTGGGAGGCGCCGGCCGAGGCGCTGGCCACGGCGTGGGCGGCGGCGTTTCCACGCCTCTCGGTGGTGATCGTGGCGCACGGCAATCGCGAGCTCACCCGGGCGTGCCTCCAGAGCGTGGCGGCGCGCACCGAGTGGCCGAACCTGGAGATCGTCGCGGTCGACAACGGTTCGGAGGACGGCACCGCGGAGATGCTCACGGAGTGCGCGCGCACCCTGCGGGAGCTCCGGGTGATCGTCAACCCCGACAACCGCGGTTTCGCCCGCGCGACGAACCAGGGCCTCGCCAGGGCCACGGGCGACTATCTCGTCCTGCTCAACAACGACACCGTCGTGAGCCGCGGCTGGGCGACGGCGCTCATCGGTCACCTCCGGCGCGACCCCGGCCTCGGGATGGTCGGCCCCTCGACCAACCAGATCGCCAACGAGTCGAGGGTCGAGGTGGGTTATGACTCGCTTACCGGGATGCCCGGCTGGAGCCGGCAGTTCGTTCGCCGTCACGACCGCGTCCGGGTAGATATCCCGATGCTGGCGATGTTCTGCGTCGCCTTGCGCCGGCGCGATCTCGAGCGGGTGGGTCCGCTCGACGAGAGCTTCGAGATCGGGCTGTTCGAAGACGACGACTACACCACGCGGCTGCGCGAGGCGGGGCTGGAGCTCGCGGTGGCGCGCGATGCTTTCGTCCACCATGTGGGCGGGGCGGCGTTCGCTCGCCGGGACGAGCACGAGACCCGGATCCTCTTTGCGCGTAACCGCGAGCGTTACGAGCAGAAATGGGGGGCGTGGCGGCCGAGCGAGGGGTTCTGGCTCGTGGAGGATCACCGGCGCGAGCTCGCGGCGCTGGGGGCGCCCGGCTTCGTCTTCTTCGCGGTGACCATGCGCCACCAGAGCGAAGAGTGGGAGCGCAACCGCCAGATCGCACGGGCGCTGGCCCGCAGCGGACGGCGGGTGGCGATCCTCGATCGCTCCGGAGCCAGCGACGAGGAGCCGCTCGGCTTCTCGATCCTCGAACCCGGTCTGTACGGCTTCCGCGGCAGCCTGGAGGTGTTCCGCGGAGTGGCCGGCGGCGCCGTCTGGGTCGGACCGTGCAACGCGCACTTTGCCGACCGGCTGGCAGGGATACCGGTGATCTACGACCTGACCGCGCCGCCGGCGAACCACGGCTGCCGGCCCGAGGTGGCGAGGCGCAACCACGACCGGATGCTCGCGCGTGCGGCGCTCGTGACGAGCGGCGACGAGGAGCTTCTGGCCCGGTTCGCTCCGGACCGTGCGGTACTCGTCGACCCCGAACACGACCCCACCTGCAGGGCGCTTCTCGAGGCGCTCGCGACTCTCCTGCCGGATGCGGCCGGCGGCGGCGCCGGCGACGGGGACGAAAGATGAAAACGCCGGCCAGCTCACGGCTCCTCGTCGCTGGCTACTACGGTTTCGGCAATCTCGGCGACGAGATGATCCTGGCCTCGCTTCTCGCCATCGCCCACCGCATGTCGGGGTTGCCGTCCGCCCGTGGAACGTCGGGGTCGATCCGGCGGCCACCGAGGCGGCGCTCGTGGGGGCGCTTTCCCGTCTCGTCGCGGAGCGCGGTGCGACGATCTCGTTCCTCTCCATCCGGCTGCTGGGCGAGCGAACCTGAGAGCTCGAGATCACCCTTCCCGAAGCGGCCGGTCGGCCTGCCGAGCCGTTCCCGAAACGGTTCGTCGCCGGCGCGAGCGCGGCACTCTAGGCGCTAGCCGAGGAGCGGGGCTCACCGCTGGGGCGTAGGAGCGCACGAGGTCGAAGCGGCCCTGGTCAATGATGCCCATACTGAAATCTGATTTCGCAAGATCGAAGGGTTCAAGCCCGGTAGGATTCCAGCGCTAACAGAAAGAGTCGTCTAAAGCCCGAAGAAGAATGTGCGAGCACGCTGGTCGGCGATAGTGAGTACGCAACGGCGCTTTCGTCGGCCAGCCGCCGAAGCGAGATATAGGGGGGCACCATGGATCTTCCGGCAATTCCATTGAGCCGGCTTTGCGTGCTGCACATCGGCGGCTACTGGCGTGGCGTCAACGACATGGTGCGGATGATGATGCTCGGTCTCGCTCAGACTGGCGCCACCGTGGTCGAATTCGATACCGATCGGCAGCGCGAGGCGCTCGATACCGAGGGGAGCGTTTACGATCGGGGGACAACTGGTCCGGTCTGGTTGCGCCCCGAAGTCGTGTTGCCCGCAATCGAGGCGGCGTCACCCCACCTGATCGTCTGCAACGCGGGCGGGCTTGGCTTTCGACCCGAGATCGCAGCTCAACTGCGCCGGCAGCACTGCCTCGTGGGCATCGCGCTCTCCGATCCGGACGTTTTCGAGCCGTCGACCCGTCACATCGCTCCGCACTTCGACCGATTCTTCACGCTTTCGGCAGAGTGCCTGCCGCGCTACCGCGCGATCGGGGCGAATGCCGAGCTCCTGCGTCTGGCGACCAACGACGAGTTCTATCGTCCGGTGCCATCGCGCCCCGAGCTCCTCTGTGACGTGACGATGCTGGGTCGCGCTCACCCCGACCGGGTGGAGCCAGTACGCGCACTGGCCGCCGCCTTCAATCTTCATCTATATGGCGAATTCTGGGAAGAACACGGGATAGCCAGTCGCGGATTCGTCTTCGGTGACGAGCTCCTGGCGGTTCTCGCCTCGGCTCGAACGACGGTCGTTTTCAACCGCACCAGCGGTGGCTTCCGCTTGGTGAAGGTGCAGCTCTTCGATTTTCTCGCGGCTGGAGCGCTCGTCTTCACCAACCACGACTCCGAGCTCGCTGACTACTTCCGCTTGGGCGAGGAGCTGGCGGTATTCCGCACTACCGAGGAACTGCTCGCACTCGTCGGACGCGCGCGCGCCGAGCCCGAGTGGGCGGCGACGCTGCGCCATGCGGGCCGCGCCCGTGTCCTTGCCGAGCACACTTGGCGACGGGTCTGGCCGGAGGTGTTGATGTGCCTGCGCGGAAAGAACCAACGCAAGAGGTGGTGGACGAGGTTGGCCGCTGACCTTCTGCCTTCGGGTCGGCGCCGTGGAAGCTTCTCGGGACGGAATCGCTAGATGAGCCGATTGGCATCCACGAATGGGCCTTGGCGGAGTTCTTGCGCGGGTTCGGATGCCTATTTGACGTAACCGAGAGCGCGCAGACGAGAAAGAGTCTCTTTCGCCTCGGCGTCTGCTTCCGGAGAGCTCGTCGAAACTGACTCTTTCCACCAGTAGATCCCAGGCGCCGGTTCGGAAGTCGGTTTCTTCCTCATAAACGCCAGGCCAGAGTCGAGAGCCGAGAGTTGAACGGTCTGGAACCGGGCATCGGACATATCGGATACGAGAAGAGCTCGTGGTACACCATCATCGAGGATATCGATGTATAACCCGTCCGATCGAGTAACGAAGTGATCCGTTTCGGGCCAGAAAATGGGCGAGATCTGCAGGGCGAAGAGCGGACGGGATGAGAGCAGCAGCCCGAGTCGTGACCCGGTTCCTTGACCTCGTACCACGGCCCAGAGACCACCTGATCGACCCGCAGCGTATTGAGCGGCCAGTGTTCGCGCCCAGACGAAATCGTCGTCCGAAGGTGGCTCTTTTATCTGATCCCATGGTTGATCGTCGGTGAAACTGTAGCTGGCTGCCGACGGGGTGTTCTCCGCCACCCAGCGACCGGGGAATTCGAGAACGGGCATCTCGCCCGGCATTCGAAAGCCCTTGTTGAAGAGAATGACCTTGCGTTTGCCGTCGTTGGCATACCAACGCAGCGGTCCCTGGGCGAAAGTCTCTCCCATCGCAACCAGCGCCGGCATCGGTTTCTCCCGGCGTATCGCGGCGGCGAGAGAGACTCCGGCCCAGGAGTTCTCCAGCTGAGGTTCGGCTTTCACCGAAAGAAGATCCAGGAGCGTCGGGAGAGCATCAACCAGGCGGGCAACCTCGTGAATTCGGAATCCGGCGGGAAGAATTCCGGGCGAGGAGATTATGAAGGGAACACGAATCACCTCTTCAAAAAGCGTTAGTCCGTGTTTTAGAAATCCATGCTCGAGGAACTCCTCTCCATGATCAGAAGTCACGACGACGATCGTTCGGGCGCGCACCTCCGGCTCGAGGGTCGCGAGCACGCGTCCGATTTCACGATCGACATAGGCTACTTCTTCTTCGTAGAGGGCATGCCAGCCGTCAACCTCTGTGGCGGAAGGCATGGGAACCTGACCGAGGTAGGCTGGATCGGGCTGGCCAGGCCAAAGAGACGGATCGTCACCGCCGCGTCGTTCGGGAGGCGCATACGGATCGTGTGGATCCATCAGGTGAAGGTAGAGAAAGAAACGATCGGTCTGGTGTGTACCAAGCCAGCTGATGGCTCGGGAAGCGACTTCGGACGCAGGGGTGAATACGGAGTTCTCCGGAGGTGAGCCCCACCAGGAATCAAAACCACGACCGTAATATCGATCCTCCAGAACGGGGTTGGCTACGAAAGCGCCGGTTGTAAACCCAGATCGTCGAAGAACCTCAGCGATTGGAGTGGCGGCAGGGGAGACGCTGCGGATCGGTCCTGTCCACCCCGGGCTCTCCGAGGGCCAGAGGCCCGTCACTAGGGAAGATACAGAGGGCAGGGTCCAGGACGATTGCGCATACATCTTTTCGAAGAGAATTCCTTCGTGCGCAAGCGAGTCGATGATCGGAGTTGCGTTGTGACTCCCGTAGGCACCGAGGGCGTCGAAGCGCAGCGTATCGACGAGGATGAAAAGCAGGTTCAAATCCTTGGTTTTCTTGGATTCGACAACGAACCTTGCATTGCCCCAGGCACAGGCCTGGGGATCGACAGTCTCGTCAGGGCAGCCCTCGAAACTCAGGTGCAGGTCACGTTCTCTGGCTGCTGCTGGAAGATCGAGCGACAAGTCATGCCAACCCTCAGCGAAGGGCCCGCGCCGCGCGATGAAACCAGCCCCGAGATCCTCGATGACGACCGTTACGCCGGATGGAGTGGCACAGGGCAGAATGAGACGACCGGCCGCCGGTGGAAGCTGCCAGCGGAAAGATCTGGTACCTGGCCCTGACCAGGCCCACCGACGCTGATGATCCGCAAAGTGCTGCTCGTTGGGAGGAAGGACTCGGGTCGCCGGTTCGGTCGAATGAATGGAACCGGCAGCGAGGCTTCGGGCAAGAGAGCTCTCTCCGGGCGGTCGTGACGAGCAGGTCGTTGCCACGACGAGATACAAGGCAACGGCCCCAAGACGACATGACCAAAGGAGTAGACGTCGGCAGATATCGGTCTTGCACATTTCAGAAGGCGTGAAGGCAGGAGCAGTCCAGGGGAAGGTCAACGTCGGGAGAGAAACCGCCTGAGCCGCCAGTAGAGGTTGGCAGATCGCCAAAGGCGGGAGGAATGAATGGTCCTCAACTCGGTACGAAGTGCATCGATCTCGCCAGCGAGAGCAGCCAGTTCTCGGCGACTTGTCTCGAGCTCGGTCCGAAGCGTATCGCGTTCGCGCGCGATGGTGCCCATCTCCCTTCGGGCCACGGCAAGAGCACGGTAGTGGCCGACATCTGATCGTGTGGTTCGGTCGTAGGTTTCCTGCTCCATCTCATCCACTCGCCGCGCCCAGGTGTTCTCCTTGGCGTGATGGATTCGTGCTAAGACCGCCGCAGGGTCGTCTTCGGTGAGTGCCGCATCGAGCTCGTGAAGGAAGCCAGCTGCATCTGCGGCAAGGCGAACGAGAGGAGCGAGATGGACGATTTCCCGAATCGGGGTGGCGACCACCGGTTTACCGGAGCAGAAGTACTCGTAGATCTTGACCACATCCATCCCGGCGGTTGCGGATGAGACCTCGAACGGCACCAGGCAGACATCGAAGCGGCGGAGAAAGGCAGGCAGTCGTTCGTACGGCTGGTGACCAAGCAAGAGGACGTTCGGAAGTGAAGCGAGGGCATCTATCTCGGCGTCGAAGACCTCGCCGATAAGCACAAAAGTGACGTCTGGTCGCGCCGTTGCCACGGCGGAGACGAGGTTGACGTCGAACCAACTCGCGATCGCACCGAAATAGCCAGCGATGGGGTTCTTGACATCGGGCAGCGGGTCCTCTCCAGCACAGCCATGGAAATGGTCAAAATCAGCAGCGTTGCGCAGCAGCAGGAGGTCATCGCGGAGGGGTGCCCAGCGTTCGTGTATCGTGCCGCTCGAGACGACGACGAGACTAGCGCGGGTGACCAGCTCGCGCTCGCGAGCGAGGAGAGTGGGCTTGTCAGCGATTCCTGGGAAGGTCGCCCAGTCGTCCATGCAGTCGTAGACGAGATTCCAACCAAGCGTGTTCGCGGCCTCCTCGGCGACGGGAGTCCAGGTCGCGAGATCGACGAGTGCGATGGCGCGGTCGATCTCCTGCTCGGTCGCGAGCGCACGCAAGCCCGCGAGAAAGAGTTTCCTGGTTCCGGAAGGGATCTCTCCGTCGTAGATGTTGAAGGGTTCTGACGCTGCGAGAACGACTTCCCAGATGTTTTCGCCGAGCGGACGAAGCTCGAAGGCAGGGCCACCAGGGGGCAGGTATTCACCGTTCCGAAGGTAGAAGACACGCCGCCCGCGGCGAGCCAGCTCTGTTGCGATCTGCTGGGGCCGTTGCCACCGGAACTCCCAGTTGATGATCGAAAAGCAGACGACGTCCCAGGGGTCGTCCCGGGACGTTCGCGCGGGCAACTGCGGTGTCGGTTGCATCGAGATCAGCTCCTTCGGTGATCGGTCCCGGGCGGGAATCCAGCCGAGATCCACGAGCTCGCGCCGCCAGCCTTCCCGCCAGCGATCGAGGGAATGCCGCTCAGCGGTCGCACGTGCGGCGATCTGAAGTCGGTCTCGCAGCTCCGGCTCGTCGAGGCAACGCCGAACAGCCGCCGCGATCTCCTCGGCGTCGGGCCGGCAGAGCAAGCCGTTGACTTCGTGCTGGACGAGTTCACCGAGACCACCCACGTCGGTAGCCACCACCGCGCAACCGCTCGCCATCGCTTCGAGGCAGGAGAGACTCAGACCCTCGCTGCCGACGGTCGGGATGACGCAGATCTCCGCCTCACGGTAATGAGTAGGCATGACCTCGAAAGGAGCGCTCGTCAGCTCCAAACGGGAATCAGAGGCAGCGACTGCTCGCAGCCGCTCCAGCTCTTCCTCGTACCCGTCACCGAGCCAGCGAAAGCGGACCCCGCATCCCGCGAGAGCAGCAAGGATCGGCGCCACCAGTCGAGTACCCCGCACGATCTCCGCACGCCGGGGAAACAGCACGAGCGGTGGTCCCGGTCGCGACCCATTCGGGGGCCGGAAGAGGTCGACGTCGACCCAGCTCGGTATTCGGCGCAGCCGCGGAGCTGCTTCGGGAAACAGGGCCCGGACGACATTGAGGCTGTTGAGATCGACGGCTACCACCCGCCGGGGACGAGTGAAGACCCGGCGAAGGTGTTCGGTCCACTCCGGCGAGCGGAAAGCGAAGCGATCGTCATAGAGGTCGTGATCCCACCAGACGCCATGACAGACCACGATCGCGTCGCCACGTATGGGGCCCGAAGCATAGTTCGGCATCAGGTAGAGCACGTGATCGAAAGACCAGCTGCGTTCGAAGAACTCGGCGCCGACGCCCGTCTCGAACTCCGAGAATCGCTCTTCTCCGGCCAGCGGCACGACCGGGAAACCAAAAAACTCTCCGCCTTCCGGACCCCCTCTTTGAAAGAACGTGACGTCGAGGCCGAGCTCGGTGAACAAGCGTGCGAGCTCGAGGGCATAACGCTCCGCCCCGCCGTAACAGGGTTCTCCGGTCTGCCAGTCGAGAAGGCGGTTGGTGAGGATCGCGACCCGCGTAATGGGTCGCGCCTCCTCGGAATTCTCTCCGAGCAGGGAGTCGAGCGCGGCGGAGAGCTGCATGGGGCGCATGGCGGAGAGTTTTCGAAGGCGTGGCCGGAAAGTGTTCGTGAGGTCGGCTGGTATCTGGAGCGTCACCGGCCGAGGGAGGGCGAGGAGCTCGCGCACCATGTTGGCGTTCTCTTGTTCCCTGGTCGCGAGCTCCACGCGGCGAGCCCGGAGCGCGCAGCGGTCGGCATCGGAAGAGGCGTGTGCGCGGGCCAGCGCGTGCGCGATTTCACCAGAGGTGGTATCGGCAAGCGAAAGGGCATGTTCGGGACAGCCCCAGCTGGCAAAGAGGCCGCGCACCTTCGGATCATAGACGAGGCCGACAGTCGGCACACCGCCGGCTAGCGCAAAGAGGGCGCCGTGCAGGCGCATCGCCAACGCTGTATCCGAGCGGGCGAGCACCGCGGCCCGTTCCCGCCAGGGGCGAGTTGCCGGAACGTATCGGCAGGCGTCGTCATGAACCATTCGCGCGGCCACGCGCGTAGCCGCGGCGGCATCGTCAGCCAGCGGCCACGGGACCGCGCGATGCATGGCAACGAAGAACAGCGTCCCTCCGTAGGTTGCAAGATGCTGGTCCAATGCCGTGGCTACCGCCGCCTCCCATAGTGCGGGATCGATGCCGTGCTCCCACTGCCGGAGCGCGACGCCAAGCCAGGGTCGTGCGGCACCTTCGGTTTCCACCGGGAGGTCGACGAAGGTTCGCGGATCGAAGCGAACGACGGGATCAGCTGCGAGGCGGATCCGGGTTTCGGGAACCCGGAGTTCGGCGACGAGCCGGACCGATTCGGCATCGCGCAGGCTGAGGAGGCGAGCTGGTGCGAGGGCGAGACTGGACAGGAGCCGACCATCGGCACTCTCGAGCGGGCCCAAGCCGACGCCGACGGCGCCGAAAGGCACGCCACGGGCCGAAGCGAGCAGCGCGAGGCCAGCCCAGAGCGAGAGGCCTTCGTGACGAGACGTCAGGAGAGTCTCGGGTTCGGCTCCCCAGTAGTCGAAGAAGATCGAGCCGCCGCCAAGAAGCAGGAGGTCGGAAGTCGCGATTGCAACCTCGATGGCTTCGAGATCGGCGTAGGGGATCGCGGCGATCCCTTTGCTCTCGAGAAACCCTGCCGGGTTACTCGAAACGACCGCGAGTCGTACGCCCGGGATGGCCTCTTCGAACCCCTCAGCGAGCGCTTCGAGAATCGCCTCGTCGCCGGCGTTCGACCAGCAGCCGGTCGGAGCGCCGGCAAGGAGGATACGAGCTTTGCGCATGGCAAAGAGTCAGTAAAGTCGCGGTGAGCAAGGATAGCAGACCACCCCATGAGTCCAGATACGAAGAGGCCCCTCGAGTGAGGGGCCTCTGGTGTGCAGCGAAAGCAGAGGGTCCTACGGACCGACGGCGATGAACGGCAGTGCGAACTCCTTGCGAATGAACGTCGCCATCGCCTGACGTCCGACGTTGTCGCCGGGACAGAAGAGGGCCGGCGGTCCCGTTGCGCATCCGACGGTCAGGCCGGTCGATATCGCCTTGTTGATCCACGGACAGAAGGTGCTGGCGTTGGGAACGTCGGCAAACCCCGATGGGTTCCCGCCGCCACAGGCCGGAGGTTCCGGTACCAGGTTGGTCCTCTGGATGAAGACCACCATCTGCTGCCGGGTCACGGGGTTGTCCGGGCAGTAATTCGGCGGTGAAGACGAGCAACCTGCGGTGATGTCACGGCGGACCAGCTCGTAGATCCAGGCTGCGTAAGGGTGCGAACATGGTACGTCGTTGAAGGTTGGGGTCGTGCAGGCGGGAGGCGTATAGCCCGTGTTCTCAGAGGCGGTAAGGAGGTACTTTGCCATCTCCTTGCGGGTGATCATTCCGGTCGGGTTGAAGGTGCCGGGCGAAACCGGCGGAATGATCTCTGCGTGGTGGATGCTCTGGATCTCCGGGAAGAAGGGACTCGACTGCGCGACGTCGGAAAAAGGCAGCGCCGGCCCGATGTAGCCGCTGCGCTGGGAGACGAAGTCGTCGAGCTTGAAAGTGCCCGAGGTGCCGGAGTCGATGCCGGCGACCGCGCCCCAGCGCACCATGTTGACGACCTGGTTGCCGTTGGCGAGGTTCGTGAGGTTGCCGACCTGGACGCCGTCGACCCAGGCCTGGAGCACGCCGTTGCTGCCGCTCGGCGTGGAGGCCTTCGCCCAGTTGATCTCGATCGCCCGCCAGCCGCGCAGCGCCTTGCCGCTGAGCGTGTGGATGATCGGCGTCGACTCGCTCCCGTTGTTGAGCCGCGCGGTGAACTTGATCGTCCGGCTCGAGCCCGACTGGCCGAGCTCGGCGCGGATGATCGCGTTGCCGCCCGCCGCCGGGGGCTCCGGGTCGGCGCCGTCGTAGGCGACGAAGAAGTCGAAAGCGTTGCCGCTGGCCATCGAGAGGCTGACCGCCGGCGCGTTGGCCGGAGGCGCCACCGAGCTCTTGCCGCCGAAGTTGGCGTAGAAGCGCACCCGATAGGTGCCCTCGGCGGCCGGCGAGTTGTCCTGGACGTAGGCCGGGTTCGTGTCGGTGATGCTCACCAGCGAACCGCAGCTGCCGCCGAACTCGTA
>Ga0255347_1003799_pt1 | contig 19113 bp, 17 predicted proteins | sample wastewater_treat_2_FD_192479 | JGI IMG/M metagenome (GOLD analysis project Ga0255347, IMG submission 192479) | Wastewater microbial communities from Lulu Island WWTP, Vancouver, Canada - plant24 | ecosystem: Engineered > WWTP > Wastewater > Unclassified | place: Canada: Vancouver, British...
CTAACCAGATCGATCCCGCCTTTTTTGAAAACGCCACGCTCTTCGAAGAGGTCGGCTGTCCCAAGTGTAACAATATCGGTTTCAAAGGGCGCGGTGCCTTCATGGAGGTGCTGCCGGTCACGGACGCCATCCGTGAGGCCGCCGTGAAAGGTGCCCCAGCCGATGTCATCCGTACGGTTGCCATCCAAGAGGGCATGGCCACGCTGAAAGACGTTGGCCTGATGAAAGTCCGCGATGGCATCACCTCCCTGCGTGCCGCTCTCGAAGTCACCGGCAGCGAATAATCTTTCAGGAAAGGTCCCCCTAAATGTCCGCGAAAACGTCTAAGATTCCCACTCTCCGCGTCCAAGGTGTCGGCAAGATCATTAAGAAGGAGTTGATCCCTTTCACCCGGCAGACCGCCAGCATGCTGAATGCCGGCATGTCGATCCTGACGGTTGTCTCGACCCTGGAAGATCAATGCACACACCCAGGGTTCAAGCGCGTGCTCCGCGTGCTGCGCGAGAGTATCGAGAGCGGGATGCCCTTTTCTGACGGCCTGCGGCACTTTCCCCAGATCTTCGACGACATGTACCTCAATATGGTCGCTGCCGGCGAGAAGAGCGGCCAGTTCGCGGCTGTGCTCAGACGCCTGGCCGCCATGCTGGACGCCTCCGCCAGGCTGGTGCGCAAGGTCAAGTCTGCCATGGCCTACCCGACCGTCGTACTTTCGATCGCGCTGATCATCGCCGGCGGCTTGATCACCTTCGTGGTGCCGGTCTTCACGGAAATGTTCGCGGGGTTCGGTTCTGCGCTGCCGGGGCCGACCCGCATGCTGGTCAATATCAGCAAATTCATACGGAAATACTGGTATGTGCTGCTTCCTACCGTTGTGGTGCTCATCTTCATGTTCCGCAAGTGGAAGGCCTCCAAGGCAGGACGTTACCAGTACGATAAGCTTATCCTCAAGTTGCCGATCTTCGGCGATCTGGTACAGAAGGTTTCCATCGCGCGCTTCAGCCGCCTCTTTGCGCAAATGTTGGTCAGCGGCGTACCGATTCTCGACGCCATGCAGGTCGTGGCCCTTTCTATCGGTAATAAGGTGATCGAAGAATCGATCCTGGCCGCCCGCGCCGGCATTGAGCAGGGCAACACCCTCAGCGCTTCACTGGAGGGCAAGCCCTACCTGCCGATCCTAATGATTCGCATGATCGCTGCCGGCGAGAAGAGCGGCCGCATCGATGAGATGCTCGACAGCGTCGCCGATACATACGACGATGAGGTCGAGACTACCCTCGCCGCCCTGACGTCGCTCATGGAGCCGCTGCTCATGGTCCTCCTAGGCTTGATCATCGGTAGCATTGTGATCGCCATGTACCTGCCGATCTTCAAGCTCAGCACCGTGATTAGCTAGGTTCTGCCCGTCCTTGCCTTTCACGCCGTTTTTCCCTATAATGACCACCCGATGGATACAAATGGGCTTGGAGCTTCGGTTATGCCGAAAATTCTGATCGTAGATGACGAAGCGCGTATTCTGTTACTGTTGCAGAGTCTGCTCAAGGCGAACGGCTATGATGTCGTTACGGCCAAGGACGGTAATGGCGCGTTGGATGCTATAAAAAGTGATACCTTTGATCTGGTCATCACCGATCTGCGCATGTCGCCGGTGGACGGACTGGCGCTTCTCAAAGAGATCAATGCGCTCCAACCCAAGCTCCCCGTGATTCTGCTCACAGCCTACGCCTCGGTTGAAACCGCCATTGACGCCTTGAAAAACGGCGCGTTCGACTATCTTTCCAAGCCCTTCAAGGTCGATGAGATGCTGGACATTGTCAAGCGTGCCGTCGAATCCTCCAAAAATGCGGCTGCCGCCGTCGCCACCGACCCCAACGCCCCGCTGCGCTACCAGTTTGAAAACCTCATCGCCGCTAACAGCGCCATGTTGCAAGTCTGCGAGATGATCCAGCGCGTCGGCCCCACTGCCGCCACCGTGCTGATCAACGGTGAAAGTGGTACCGGCAAAGAGGTCATCGCGCGCACGATCCACAACACCAGTCCCCGTAAAGACAAACCGTGGGTGGCGGTGAACTGCGCCGCGCTGCCCGAAAACCTGCTCGAATCGGAGATGTTCGGCCACGTCAAGGGTGCTTTCACCGGTGCGGTCGTCGATAAAGAGGGACTCTTCGAAACCGCCGACGGCGGCACGCTCTTTCTTGACGAAATCGCTTCGTTGCCCCTGCTGCTGCAAGGCAAACTGCTGCGCGTCCTGCAGGAGAAGGAGATACGGCGTGTCGGCGGCAACACGAATATCGCGGTCGATGTGCGTGTGATCGCGGCCAGCAACTCCAACCTGGAGCAGCTTGTCGCGCAGGGTGCTTTCCGTGCCGACCTCTACTACCGTTTCGCGGTCATCACCCTCGATATCCCGGCCCTGCGTGACCGTCCCGAGGATATCCTCCCGCTCGCGCGCCACTTCATCCGCACCGAAACCGCCGACAGGGCGGTCCAGCCCTCGATCTCGCAGGAGGCCGCCGATCTGCTCGTGGCCTACGCTTGGCCCGGCAACATCCGTGAATTGGAAAACGCCATCAAGCATGCCGTGACCTTCCTGCAGTCCGACACCATCACCCCTGACCTGCTCCCTCCGCGCGTCGTCGCCCGCGCCAGCGAAGCCAAGGCGCAGCAGACATCCGCCCCGGCATCGCAAGCCAGCGCCTCGCTCAAGAGTTTCCTGAAGGCCAAGGAGAAGGAGTATCTGGAGCAGATCCTTGCTTCTTCCGACGGTAACAAAGAAAAGGCCGCCCAGACCCTTCAAGTGAGCCTGGCGACCCTCTACCGTAAGCTGGCTGATGACTCCGCGCCTCCCGAAAGTTAAGAGTTTTCTTGTCGTTTCTGCAAAAAGCTATCACTTTTGAGAAGTTCATTCGTTCATTAGTGCGTTCGTTCATTGGTTTGTTTGCGTCGGGCATTCGGCGTTCTTGTCCTTGCTGCGACCACACAGTGGTCCGCAACGACGGGTGTAAAGGCACCGTTCCGTGTTTTGTCACAGCGCGGCCAAGCACGGCGCGAAATCGTCGATGGAATCGAGAGAATCGATTGAATCGAATCATTCGAATCTTTCGATTTCCTCGAAAAAACCTCTCACCTCTCACCCCTTACCTATGACTTGTTACCTCTCCCCGCTATTCGCTATTAGTTATTCGTTATTCACTCTCCCTTGGCACAGGTTGTGCTCAATACGAGTCGAAAACCGACAGGATGCCGGTTGACCGACAACTACTAACGTCAGAGAAAAGAAGGGACAACCTATGAAAAAGAACCGTAAAGGTTTCACACTCGTTGAGATTATGATCGTGGTTGCGATCATCGGCGTCTTGGCCGCGATCGCCATTCCGAACTTCCTCTTGTCGCGCAAGAAGTCGCACATGAACGCCTGCGTCGCGAACCTGAAGCAGATCCAAGGCGCGAAGGAGCAGTCGCTGCTGGCCGGCGGCGGCGTCAATGCGGCCGACCTGTTCGGGGCCGACAAGTACATCAAGGTCGAGCCGCGCTGCCCGGCCCAGCCTGGTACCGCATATACCCTCGGCGATGCGAATACCGACCCGACCTGTAGCTACGCTGCTGATACGGGCTATGAACACAAGATCCCGGAACCAGCCGCCGCTACGCCGACTCCATAACGAAGGCGCGTGATAAAAGGGGGCGTCCTGCAGGGGACGCCCTCTTTTTATTTGCGGCCCGCAGCGGTGAGAGTAAAAGTCCTCCGCTCGGCTTCTCCGTCACAGTGCGGCAACGTGTGGCATAAAACCGCCGATGGAACCGAGAGAATCGATGGAATCGAATCATTCGACTCCCTCGAAAAAACCACTCGCTTGCAGGTGTGGCACAGGCATCTTGCTCATGTTACTCTCTTGGCACAGATTTTGCCCGAGTCAAAGAGGAAAGAAGGGACGCCCATGAAAAAGAACCGCAAGGGTTTCACGCTCGTTGAAATCATGACCGTGGTTGCGGTCATCGGCATCTTGGCCGTGATCGCCATCCCGAATTACCTCTTGTCACGCAAAAAGTCGCGCCAGAACGCCTGTATCGTGAACCTCAAGCAGATCCAGAACGCGAAGGATCAGTCGCTTATGGCCAACGGCGGCGTTACTGAATCCGACCTGTACGGGCCCGACAAATACATCAAGGTCGAGCCGAAATGCCCGGCTGGCGGCGTCTACACCATCGGCGATGCGGATGCCAACCCATCTTGCGATTATACCGCTGCTGCGGGTTATGAGCACAAACTCCCAACTGACTGACGACAGGCGGCAATAAAAATCTGTGGATAAAAAACCCGAGCAGTGCCCCCCAAAAAAGCCTCTGCGTTAAACTCCCAACTCCTAAATCCTAACTCCTAACTCCTAAATCCCAACTCCCAACTCCGCTGATCGCGCTCCGCGCGATCAGCGGTAGGTGTCGGCGATCATATCCATGTCGGGCGTCAGGCTGGTGGGCAGGCCCGCGATACGGCACATGTAGGCGACGAGTTGGTTGACGCGCTCGACACTCTCTGAGGCGAGGCGCAGCATGTCACGCTGCGAGGCGTTGAGCGGCCCCGCCTTGCCGGAACCGAGCATATCGATCACACCGGTCGAAACGGTCAGCGGCTGGACGATCTCTTGGTTCAGCTCCGCGTAACGCTCCACCAGTTCGGCGCGCGTCAGCCGGATGCCGAGGCCGCGCCGCCGCGCGGCGGATTCGATGCTGGCGATGGTCTGGCGGTCGGCATTTACCTGTTCCGCCAGGGCGGTGATGTGACGTTCCGATTCCAGAGTGACCTCTGTCAACGCCGCACGGATCCGGGCAATGGCCTCCCGGATCTGTTGCTGCCGCTGGTCGCTGTCCAGCCCCACGTCGTTTTCCAGCATTGTGGCGGTTTCACGCAGCAGGGTCGCCAGTCGCTGGATGCGGTCCTTTTGTACCACGGCCGGAATCACGGGCTCTTCAGGTACCGCGTGCGGCATGCTGAAATCGCGTGCCCAGGCGGCCACCAGGTCTTCAACGTTGGCGGTGACGGTTGACGGGGACGCGGTGATCGTAGACTCCACGGGAGGGTCGTCATCTGTGACACGTCGGTAGGCCACCTCCACGGCCTGTATACTACGCAGGCCGACCTGCTTCAGCGCGGCCTCAAAACCGCCCTTCGCCGCCAGCACGGCGGGCGGTGTGCCGAACAGTGCGACACAGGTCAGGAACTCATCGAGGTCGGCTGGCGGCAAAAAGAGCAACCCGCCGATCTTGTACAGGTTCATGCGGTCAGCCAGATTCCTGGCTGACGCGGCATCCATGCCGTCCATCGAGCCGTTCAAGAGCAGGTGGTTCTCCTTCAACGCGATTTCGACCGCGCCGTAACGCCCGACAATCTCATCCAACTCCGCGAACACACTGCGCGCTGCGCGCTGGGTGACATTGTGCGTAGGCCCGTAAACGCCGGCCTGATTCACCAACAGCCCTAAGGCCCTCACCAGCAGCGACACTTCTTTTTCTGGTATCTTCGCGTATGCCATTACGCCCCTCGCACAACATCCTCTACATGGTCCGGCTTAATGCCACGCGGTGATGACGACGTTGTCTTTAACACGCTCTTCCGGCGGCACCTCAAAGCCCCGGCCGCCTTCGCCCGGATAGAGATCGGCCGTGCCGTTGATACGTGCAGACTGGCCGACCAGGATCACACCGTGGATCTCCGCGTGACCATTGACCGTGAAGCTCGCGTTCGGGAACAGGAGCGCACCGTGGATTACCGCGTCCGCGTTGAATTTGACCTCGGAAGCGCTCAGCACGATCAACGCCGGATAGTTGTTGACGGATTCTATGTCGATACCGCTGCCCTGGAAGCTCACATCGCCTTCAAAGATGAAGCAGCCTTTGCCCTTCCCGCTCCAACCTTTCGAGCCGCCCGTGCAGTACGCGACCCCTCCGGGCGGCGCGTCCGGAATCTCGGCACCCGAGGCGTAGACCGCGCCGTTTTTCCGCGCATGCTCCTTAAGGGCATTGATAGCCGTAATCAGCACTGCGGTCACGATCGCCTGCGGCGGCTGATTCTCAAACATTTCGTAGGAGCCATCGATGTTTCCGGCTTTGATATCGATGCCCGCGGAGCTGAAGAACGATACCACATCGGCAAAGGTCGGGTTGCCTCTCACCGTGAGGTCTCTCAGGGCGTAGATGAGTTCGAACAGTGCCTCTGCGTTTCCCGCAAAATCCAGTTTCCCGCCCACCTGCAGGTCATACGGGAGCCGGATAAAGTTCGCGTCACCGCTCCCTTCGCTGGTTACGATCGGAATGTTCTCGAGGTCCGCCGACACCGTGGCCCTGCCGATCCCGCAGCGCCCTTCCGAGATGATCTGGGCCCGGTTGGGGTGCCCCCCCAGAGCCGTGACGGTCCGCACCGCATACGTGCCGTCCCCCAGCGTGCCGCTCTGGGCGCAACTGCCGATCTTCGAGAAATCGTTCTTGACCTCGTTGTAAGCCTTGTTGAGGCCCGACTCCGCGATCAGACGCGCTTTGAGTATTTCACGTGTGACCCTCGCTGCGTGCATCTGCTGGTTGGCCGTGTAGCACATCGCGCCGGCGGTGATGGTCACCACCGCAACGATCCCGAGTACAATGATCAGGGCCGAGCCCCCTTGTCGTTGTCTGCGTGTCATATCCACCTCCTGTCTGTTTGCATCATTTGCCGCTGTTGCGCGGCTCGACTTCAGCCGTCATCGCCGAGCGTAGACGCTCGCGCCGCCCCGTCTGGGTGCGTATGTCCTTGAAAATCTCGATCTCCATCGTGACGCCCTGCACCAGCTCACGTCCGTCCACATCCACTGCGAAAATTCCGCAATCCGGGCCTTTCAGCACCGTCGCCGAGACATCCACATACTTCTCTGCGCCGGGCCAGTTGAAGCACACGCGTCTCACGCGCGGCGTATCACGGCGGTAAGGCCCCGTGCCGGTCACGCCGCCCGCGCTGCTTCCCGCCGGATAGGTGCGGGCCTGCTGAGCCGTGAAGGCACAGCGGAACTGGACATACCGCCCCCCACTGCCCGTGAAGCCGCTTCCGTTCGCCGCCTCGCCGGTGCTCTGCCAGTCGGCAGCATCCTCGATGCCGAAGCCGTCAGCCGTCCGTGTGTTGCCGCCGCGTGCGTAAAGCTTGAAGGTTGATCCGGCCGGCGTGTCCACCTCCCACGACACGGTCTTGGTCGTCCCTTGTTCATCGCGCGTGTCAAAGACGGTCGAGATATATTCGCCCTCCTCCGCATAGTTGACGGTCATGCAGACCAGCCCCGGCAGGATGGCGGTGCCCTCGTTGCGGTAGAGCGGTTGCGCGCCAAACCCCGACCAGTCGTTCTGCATGGCGTTATCCGCGGTCGCCCCCGGCAGCACCCAGCAGGTCCACGCCTTGCCGGCCGCCGAGGTTATGTCGAACGCACGGATCGCATCGACGCCGGGCGCAGCGGGCTCCATGCGGCAGGAGAACATGAGGCCCTGTCCAGCGAAAACCCAGTCCAGCGGACCATCCGGCCGCAGGTCCACCCCGCCCTCGGCGCAGGAGGCCCAGTCAGCTTTTTTAACGCCGTTCTGCCAGAAACTCAGGGGGTGCAGCTGTATGCCGCTTCCAATCGAGGGGCCTGACAGGTTGGTGGTCACTGCATAGGCCGGATCATAGATCCGCAAGCCGCCGTTGTAGTGCGATTTGTACATCCGGAAGACAGGCCCGAACCCGTCGACGCGGACATACTCGCCGAAAACCGGAATGCGGACCGCATAATTCGTGTCCGGCCTGAACAGATAGTCCGCGGTGGCAGAGCAGTCGCGCCCCTCCTGATCTGGGTTGCTGTGCATCGCCGCCTGAACGCTGCCCCACCAGGCGGTTTTGTACTGTCCTTCCAACTTGGCCACGATGACGCCGTCGCGAAAGGACGCAGGCGCATTGGTCAGATCGAGGCACACCACGGTGTTGGAGAAACTCGCATGAGGTCTGGTGAAGATGCACTCCTCGATCATGTCGTTGTAGAGGGTCAGCGAGAGCGTGTCGCCATCCGCCGCAGTGGCGGCGGTCAGCCCGTAGGCGGCGGAACTGAGCCCCTGCCCCACGAAGAAGGGATCGGCACCGGGGCCCTCCGCGCTGCAATGTTCAGCCTCCACCGGCCAGCCCGAAACGCTGGCGGACACTTGATCCAAGCGCAGGCGGCGCGCGGAAGCGTCGGGATTTTTGCCGACGATTTTGAAATTCATTTTGTGAGCGCCCGGTGCGAGCGGCAGGCTGCCGAAGGTGATTTTTTCTGCAACGTTGGGCCGGGGCGAGTAGCCGTCGAAGCGCGCGGTGGCGTGCCACAGGCGGCCGGTGAACAGGTTCTGGAACATGACCGAGGTGGTCGCGCTCTCCCCGGCCAGACAGGCTCCTGCGCCCTCGCCGCTCATGACCACCGCCGCCACCTGATTGTAGCGGTCGGCATAGGAGGCATCCGGATTCCGGTTGCGGAAGAGGGTGCGGCGCATCTGGTAAGGCGAACGGTTCCAGACGTGGTAGACCACCGTCTGACGCCATAAGATGTTCGAACCGCTTGCGTCCATGTCCATCAACCCGTCGCCGTCGTCATCGGCGGCCAAGGCAAAGCTCACGGCCTCATAGGGCTCGCGCTGTCCGGGGTAGAAGACGATGGTCTCGCGCGCCGAGTTACGGACCTCGGTGCGGAAACGCTCAATCACGTTACGCACATCCATGTCCAACTCAGCCTGAGTGTTGGCGCGGAGCGACTTATACATGAACATGATCCAAAGCCCCACCGCGGCAACAACGACGAGCGTCGTGATGGCCAAGGCGATCAGCATTTCGGTGAGTGTGAATCCTTTTCTCACGTTCACCTCTCCCTGTACTGGGTGAAAAGATAGCACATCTCTTCGTGTTCCTCCGTGAAGCGGCATGCGAACGGACCGCTGCGGATCGGGTGCAGCGCTGTGCGCCAGCCCAGGCGCGAGCAACTGCAGATATCGGTGCGTACCGTCATCCGGGTCAAGCCGATCTCCGGGACATCGCGCTGCAGGCGCGTTGTGCGGCGGAAGCGCCCGTCTGGCGCGGAGGGGTTGCCGAAAGCATCCACCAGAACATCGATCTCTTCCCATGCATCGAGCTGTTCATAAGGCTCCGAGCGTGCGCGCTCGATGCGCCCTTGGCAGAGCGTGGCCGCCACGTAGTGGTCGCGCGCCATCTGAAAGCGGCAGATGATCTGGTCGATCAACGGCAGGACCGCCATCATGATGATCGCCAGCAACGCCATGGCGGTGACCGCCTCGGCCAGGGTGAATCCTTGCTGTCTGCGACGCGGTCTCATTCGGTGCCCTCCTCGCGGTCCGGCACCTCGCAGTGCGCCGCGCAAAGCAGCTGCCGCACGCGCTCCCGCAACTGGATTGCCGCATGGTAACACATTTCGATCATCTCTTTCCGCGTCGCCTCGTCGAGCGCGTCATCGATCTTCAGCATTTCGATGCTGGTCAAAAGCACGGTTGCGGGCTGCCCGAGCGCGTGGCACGCTGTAGAGAGACTCTCTGCCAACACCCTGCTGCGCTCTGCCTGCTGCTCCGCGATCTCGGCACGTCGCCGCTCCGCAGTGTCGCGGACCGAGAGCACCATGCCGCACAACTCCTCGTCCTCGTTCAGATCCGGGACGGCCGACACCTGCAACCACCCCGCCCTGTCGCCGCCGAACTGGCGCTGTTCGCCCAGCCAACCCTTGCCCGCCCGGATGTTTTTCAGCATCGGGTCCAACACCGCCTTGTGGTCAAACCATGTGTCGAGGTGGTGCCCGACGACAGCACTTTCATCCCCCGCACCCAGCAACTCGGCCATCATGCGGTTGGCGTACGTCACCACGCCGCGCATGTCCGCGATGCCGATCCCCGCGTCCGTGTTGTCCATGGCGTGGTAGGCGGAGAGCAGCTTTTGCTCGGCATCCCAGCGCGACTGGATATCACGGATCAGGTAGCAGACCGGCTCTGGGGAGCGCGTGCCATTGCCCATCACCACCGCCTCGACCGCCAGAAGCGCGCCGTCCTTGCGGACCGCAAACGCCTGGATACGCATGTAGCGCCCCTGCGCGATCACATCCTGAATCTCCCGCAGCAGGGACGGCGTCACCCCGGCCACCAGAGTCTTCAAAGAACGTCTTGCCAGTCCTCCGGCGCCATAGCCGAAAAAATCGTCGGCGCGTGTGTTGGCTGCCACCACCGTACCACGGCTGTCGGCCAGCAGAATCGCGTCATAGGCATGCTCAAAGAGAAAACGGTAGTCGAGCCGGTCGAAATAGGTAGACGGTGCCGCGCCGTTTTCGGATTGGGCACCATCGACGTGCCCGTGACCCAACGACCGGATATCGATCTTGATGGTCTGGGATTTCTCATTGGACTTCATATCGTCCAATAGTATAGCATGATCCATACCTTCAGGCAACACGTGTCGCGGGCCGCTGGTGACCACAACAAGAGGGGGCGACAGGTGATGATCCCGATCTCGGCAGAGCCGAACTCATACACCAATGCACACATACACTGACGGCGTTCTCTCTTCTGCAAAGGGGTTTGCAAAAACGAGAAGGCTCGGCGGGGGAGGGCGAGCATCCCCGCGAGCCGCCTTCCGCGCTGTGCGCGGAGCCGGCGGCTAGCCCGTCGCCCGCGCTTCGCACGGGAATGTAAATGAGGACAGCTTTGATCGGTGTAAGTGATAGGCAAGGAGTTTTCACCTTCAGCGTTCTGAGTTCGACGTTCAGCGTTCTGAGTTAAAAAAACGTTTAACGCTCAACGTTCAACTTTTAACGCTCAAGTTATAGGCTAGGGGCCGGGAGTATTTGTTTCGAGTTTGGGTTGTTGCGACCACGCTGTGGCGTGCAACGGTGAGGGGGGGAGCCCTGCTCCACTTTTTTGCACAGCGCGGCGATGTGTGGCATACAATCGCCGACGGAACCGAGAAAATCGACAGAATCGAACCATTCGAATCTTTCGATCCCCTCGAAACTACCTCTCACCTCTCACCCCTTGCCTCTTGCCTTCTCTCTGGCACTCTTTATGCTAAGTGTGCAACTATGTCGCAAGGTACACTTTTCGGTTCGCTCACCGCACCGTTTAAGGCCTGTTCCGATGTCACGGGCCTTGAACTGGGCGCTGATTTGAGCGAGGGCGTGCCGGCTGTGCGGTTGCGCAAACGTAAGGGGCGGGTGGAGGTGGTGGCGGCGGATTTCCTTGACTTGCCCTGCGTGCTGCCGATGTTGCCGGGAGAGAGCGAGACGCAGGTGTGGCGGTTGCCAGCCCCTTTCAGGGCGCCGTGCGCGGCCTTGGCCATACGCTCGCCGCATGCCAGCCTGTGCCACTCGGCTGGCGGTCATGGCGAAGGGACAGCGGACCGCGCCGTGACTTATCGGAGCGTATCCCGCCAGACCGCCCCGGAGATGCCGCCGCTCGTGGCCAGCCTGCCCGATTTCCAAGCGGCGTGGGCGGCGCGCCTCCTGCCTGAGGGGCGTCGGCCGACGGCCTGCTCGCTCCAAATCGCCGCCGCTGCGGCGATGGGCGGATTCGCGGCCTCTTCCGCGCTGGCGCAGGCCGGGGGTTATGCGGTCGCGCTCTTCGTATTCGCGGAATCGACGTCGCTGGCTGCCTTCCAAGAGGGCAAGCTAGTTTTCTACCGCGAACACGCGGTGGGCGCGGATCACCTGCGCGCCGCCATCAGCCGTGAGGTGGGCATCGAGCTTGAGCTGGCTGACTCGGCGCTGGAGGACACGCTGTTCGACCCCGTGCCGATTATTGAGCCGGTCTTGCGTCCGCTTTACCGTCAGGTCGAGATATCTGCCGATTATCTGTGGCGCCGTTGCAAATGCCAGGTCGAGCACTTCTTCGTCAATGGCCTGACGGTCGGCGATGAGCACTGGGCGAAGTTGTTTGAGCGCGTGATGAACCGCACCCTGACGTTCTGTTCGCCGTTTGACGGGATCGGCCGGGCAGGACAGGCCGTCCGGTTGCCTGAGGCCGTGGAAAAGCGCGCCCCGCTGCTGATGACGGCGCTGGGGGCGGCCCGTACCGTACTGGAGGACGCATGAACGCATCTCTCCACTTAAACCTTTTGCAGGATGACGAGCGTTTTAGCTCCAGCCCGATCCGGCTGCGCGTCATGGTGCCGTTGCTCGCGGTCTTGGGTGTCGTCGGTCTCGGGGTCTGGTGGCTGCTGCTCATCGCGCGCATCGACAACATCATGCACGAAAAGACGAATCTGGAGACGCATTGCGCGGAACTCAAGCCGACGCACGATCAGGTTTTGGCGTTGCGTGCCCGCGAGAAGGAGACGCGCGCGGCGGTCAGTCAGCTCGGTTTTTATCGCACTGCGCGTATCCGCTTCGGCGATGCGCTCGCACGTCTGCCGCAGCATGTTCCGGCATCGATCCAGTTCACCGAGTTGCGCGTGCCCACTCCGCCGCTGCAGCCTCCTCCGGACCCCACCCTCAAGGTGAAGCCGTTGGGGCCCACCAACCTTGCCGAGACCGTTACCCTGCGCATCATGGGGCGTGCCAGCAGCAGCACCTCCAGCGAGGCGGTCCGATCCCTGCTCGAAGCCCTGCGCCGGCCGGCCTTCACCAACCTGATCCGTAAGGCCGAAATCCCCAAGGGCACGTTCCGTCAGGACACCGCGCGCGGTCCCGCTGCACGTGAATGCGTCCTTTTCGAGATCTCATGCGATTGCGGCGAAAGGAGGTTCGAGTGAAAGACGCTTCCTTCGTGCTCGATAAGCTCTCCCCGCAGGTCCGCATGGCGCTGGGGATTACCGGTGCCGCCCTGATCGTTGGAGTGGCGATCGTCTTCTTAGGGATCAAGCCTACCTACCAGCGGGTTAAAACGCTGACCGCCGAGGTCGCGCAGCTGGGCGCCACGCATGCGACCATGAAGACAAACATCGCTGGTATCCAGAAGCAACGGGCCGCCACTGAAGTTGCGGAGGACGCGCTCAAAGGTATACTCGACGAGGGCGTGATTGAGCCGCTGCTCGGCTCGTTCTCCATGCGCGGCAAGTCACTGCTGGACCCGCTGGCTGAGGAGACCGGTTTTACGATCGCCAACATCAAGGAAGACCGGTTGATCCCGCTGCAAGTCCCGCAGCCGCCGCCGCAGCAGCTCTACGCCCGCCAGCTGGTTGAACTCACCGGATATGGGGCCTACACGCAGATCGTGGCCTTTGTACAGGCCGCCGAGCAGGCGTTTCCGCTCGCTGTCGTGTCCGGGCTCAGGATCGAGCACCAGATGTCGACGCCGGAACGCCACAGAGCCACCATCACATTCGAGTGGCCCGTCAAGGGAGAGAAACGCAAATGAACAATCCGAAACCTCTGCGTCTCTGCGTCTCTGCGTTAAAAAAACGCTCAACCCTCAACCATCTGCGTCATCTGTGTCATCTGTGGATGAAACCAGAAACCAGAAACCAGAAACCAAACCTCTGCGTCGCTGCGTTAAAATGGTCGCTTCCCCTCCTGCTTGCCGCCACTTGTGCGTTTGCCGTGCGTGACCCGTTCTGGCCCATCGGTTACGAGCCGCCCAAGCCCGAGCCGGAAGTGGTGCAGCCGCCTCCGGCGGTTCTTCCCGAGAAACCGCCGCCGCCCCCGGAAAAACCGAAGCCGCCGCCGCCCCCGCCGATCACCGAAAAGGATTGGAAGGCCGCTCGCGCCCTGTTCGTGGTCAACGGATTTACTCAGTCCAAAAACCCGGTCAGCGGTGAGACCCGTACGCTGGCCATGATCAACCGCATCAGCTATACGGTCGGTGACACCCTGACGGTCACCAACGACAACATCCATTTTATCTGGAGCATTGAGTCGCTCGCCGACCTCACATTGAAACTGAAGCCGGTACGCGCCACCCGCTTGCTCCCAACCCCTCTCCCTGCTCAATAAACACAAAACAGGAGTATACGATGAAAAGATTAAGCCTTGTCTGTATCGCCTCGCTCGCCGTTGTTATGCATGCGGCGTTCGCTCAAGAGCAAGCGCCGGCCGCTGCTCAGACGCCCGCCGCCGCACCGCCTGCCGAGCAGGGGGTGCGCGTGACGACCGATTCGGACACCGAGCCGTTGGTCTCGATGTCGTTCGACGAGACACCGCTCACCGATGTGATCAAAGCCTTCCGCGACGCTACCGGTGCCAACATTATCTCCGGCGGCGACTCCAACCTGCAAGCCAGGATCAGTGTGCGTCTCGACAATGTGCCGTGGCATAAAGGGCTGACCTCCATTCTGAATCCGCAGGGCCTGCAGCTCGCCGAAGAGCCCGCCGGATCGGGCATCTACATCGTGAAGGCCAGAACCGATGTGATCCCCAAGATCACCAAGACTTTCGACCTCAAACATGCCCGCGCCGATGAGATCACCAATCTTGTCGTCAGCGCGTTCGGCCGGGATGCGATGGGCAAGCCCTTGGTCTCCGCCGTCTCCTACAATGCCGGCAATGTGATCATCGTCACCGCGACCGAGAAGCAGATATTCGAGTGCGAGGCCATGATCGAAGCCATCGACAAGCCGACGCCGCAAGTCTACATCGAGGTTCGTTTTGTCGAACTGACCGCCGCCGCCAGTCGGCAGCTTGGCATGAGGTGGGACCAGCTCAAAGAGTGGGGGGTCAACATTCATGACATCAATGCCGGCGTGGAACACAACCGCGGCAAGCTCGCTTCGTACAAAACGGGGAAGACCGAACTCCGCGACACTGCAAGCGGCGGGAAAATGGAAGCTGATGTCCTTGCCACATCCACCGAAATCCCGGCTGCCGCCATGACCCCTGAAGGTCTGACCAAAGGTGCAGGCCGGAGTGCGGAAGACATGAAATGGAGGGAGGCGCGCGGTATCAGCGGACAGCTCTCGGTCGATGGCTTCCGACTGGCCATGAGCGCATTTGAGCAGATTGATGGCGTCTCAATCTTCTCCAATCCCAAGATCATTATTGCCAATGAAAAAGAGGCGGTCGTCGATATGACCACCAAGTTGCCGAACGTGTCGATGACGACGTCGCGGACCGGTGTCCAGAACGACCAACTCGACGTCTCCGCGCGCCTGGAGGTCATTCCCGGCGATAAAGGCGACCGGGACGGCAAGGGGCGAGGCCTTTTCGCGGGCGAGGCCTTCTTCAGTTGGGGTATCACTGTCAAGGTCACGCCGCGTGTCAGTCCGGCCGGTCTGATCACAATGGTGGTGGAGCCCTCGATCAGTGCCTTGAATACGGAGACACCCTACTACGCCTTTGGCGTGAGCCCCGACACGCCGGTTCCGCAGTTCCCGGTCATCGACATGCAGCGCATACAGACCGTCTTCACCATGCAGGACGGCTCTACCGCTGTGATCGGCGGCCTGACCAAAACCACGGAGGGTAACATAGATTCCGGTATTCCTTTCCTGCGCAAGCTGCCGTGGATCGGTCCGCGTCTCTTTGGCTGGAAGAGCCGCCAGAAACAGCAGAAAGAGATCATCATCTTCGTCACGGTCGGTATCGCTGATCCGGGCACCCTGCCAGAGGACGTCGGCATGCCCAAGAACGCGATTCTGGGGCGTGACCTCTTCACGGGCGAGCTTAAAGAGCCCGGCGACCGCACCAAGGAAGAGGTGCTCAGCCTCGAAGATCCCAAGAAGCCCGCCAAGCCTGTGGCGACGGTGACGGAAGGCAATCTGCGTCCCGTCGCGGTGACGCCTGCCGAACCGCAGACCAGCGAGGCCGAGGCTGCGGCGAAACCGGCCGAAACGCCGGTCGCGCCGCTGCTCAAGGACAACTAACGGGAGTACTGGCAAGCGAGGTAACAGGTAATAGGTTTTTGGTTTCATGGGCTTCAGGTTTCATAACTTGGCAAAAAATCTGCGTCATCTGTGTAATCTGTGGATCAAACCATGAAACCCGAAACCATGAAACCCGAAACCATGAAACCCGAAACCATGAAACCCGAAACCATGAAACCCGAAACCATGAAACCCGAAACCATGAAACCCGAAACCATGAAACCTCTGCGTCCCTGCGCCTCTGCGTTAAAAAACGTTCAACGCTCAAAAAAGCGGGCGGGGACGCCCGTTCCAATCCGAAGAGGCATCGCCCATGGCGCGTATTGACCGGTTGCTCATTTCGCTCGTGAACGAATCGGGGAGCGACCTGCATCTCAGTGCAGGTCGCACTCCCTTCCGCCGCATCCACGGCACGCTCTCTCCCGTGCCCGGAGAGCCGGTCTTCACCAGCGAAGACATCCTGGACAATCTCAAAGAGATCATGCCCGCGGCCAATATCGAGCAGCTTACGACCGAGTTCGATACCGACTGCGCGTATGAGATCGAAGGGGTGGCGCGCTTCCGTGTCAACGGTTACCGCGACATGAACGGCTATTGCTCGGTGATGCGCGTCATCCCGGAGGTGATCCCCACCTTTGAGGAACTCAACCTACCCGAGGTGATGCGCACCTTCTGCACGCTCTCCAAGGGGCTGGTGATCATCACGGGGCCCACCGGCAGCGGCAAGTCAACCACGCTTGCGGCGATGATCGACTACATCAATCAGAATCGCAACGAACATATCATCACCATCGAAGACCCGATCGAGTTCGTCCATACGCCTAAGAAATGCGTTATCAATCAGCGTGAGGTACACCGCAACACCACAAGTTTCGCGCACGCACTGCGCGCGGCGTTGCGTGAAGACCCCGATATCGTGCTGGTCGGTGAAATGCGCGATCTGGAAACCATGGAAATCGCCATTGAGACGGCTGAGACCGGTCACTTGGTCTTCACCACGCTCCATACCAACAATGCGGCCACCGCCGTTGAGCGCATGATCGACAAGTTCCCGGAGGGGCGTCAAAACCAGATCCGCTCGATGCTGGCCGACACGCTCAAGGGTGTGGTCGCGCAGACGCTCTGTAAAAAGATCGAGGGTGGGCGTATCGCGGCCTTCGAGGTGCTGGTCGTCAACACCGCCGTCGCCGCTCTGATCCGCGAGGCCAAGACCCACATGATTCCGTCGCTCATGCAGACCGGACGTAACGTGGGCATGCAGACCTTCGGCGACGAACTGACACGGCAGGCCGTGAAGGGTATCATCTCTGCCGAAGACGCCTACATGAAGGCGATCGACAAGGTCGACATCGAGACCAAGTTCCGGTTGGCCGGATTGAGCCTAGACTTCAAGGCAGAGGCCGATCAGGCTTTGCGCAGTGCTCAGGTGGAACGCGCGCGCGCCGTGCTGCAAACGGCGCGGGATGCGCTCGCGGCTGACCCCAAAAACCCCGAGGCGCTCTGTGCTGTGGCCTGGATCGTGGGGTCATCACCCTATGTGGAACTGCGTGACGGTCGCGAGGCCGTCAAGTTGGCCGAGCGTGCGAGCAGCCTGCTGCGAGACCGTGACCCTCATGCCCTGGCCGTACTGGGCGTGGCCCATGCCGAGCACGGCGCATTCCGCCGCGCCATCGACTGCACCAATCGCGCCATCGAACTCTTCTCCAAGGCCGATGAATCCGCAAAGGCATCGGCACTGCAAAACCGCCTCAACCTGTTCAAGCAAAACAAGCCCTACCGGGACGAGTGAGAATTCTTGCGCCAAGCAAGCGGAGTCATGCCGGTTGCGCGTTTGAAATGAGAAGAGAAGTGCTGGGAGGAACAGAAGCCCAGATCCTGCGCGATGCGCGTGACCGAAAGTCCTTTCACACGCAGCCGGTGCTTGGCTTCCTCAATCCGGCAGGTCAGCAAAAAGTGGTAGGGAGGCAGCCCCGTTGCCGCTTTGAACTGGTTGATGAAGTGCGAGGGCGAGAGTGCGGCCTGACGCGCCAGCGTGTCGATGTCATACTGCTTTTCAGGTGCGCGGCGCAGGGTTTCGATGATCGCGCCGATCCGGTCGGAGTGTGAAGCCGGAGGCCCGTGCCGCGAAATCTCCAACAGGCCGGTGATCAGCCGCATGATGATGGCCGTCATGCAGAGTGTGCGGTAGCGCCCCTGCAGCGAGTCGTAGGCGTGGAAGAGTTCCGCGAACTCACGTTTGGCCAGCGCGGTGTTCGCGACGAGATGGGCGGGCAACGCGTGCAGCCGTTTACGAATCTCTGCGCTTTCGGCTTGTGTGAAACGTAGCAATGTGCGCTTCGAACCTTCCGTGCGGATCAACATGCCGTAGAGCACCGTGCCTTTCGGATAATCCAGCAACCGGTGCACATCTTCTGGTCGATTGAAAAACAGATCGTCCGCCAACAGTGTGTGCCGCTCTCCGTTGTTTTCCAGAACCAATGAGCCGCGCAGGCAAAGGCCGATCTCGAAACAACCTTTGTGGAGGTGCGGATCGACCGGCGCGAGACGTTTCGTGTGGCGGATGAAATAGAGGACAGGGATATCGGCGATGCCGATCTTGGCCAAATTGAAGGCCCGGTAGTTCGGCTCGTCGCTATAACTCATTTTGGAGTTTTTAACAGTCATTGCGTTAGTGCCTTACCGGTCGGTAAGGCCAATAAAAGACTGGTTGTTTCTCACACGAAGACACAGAGAGCACAGAGGTTTTTTGGGGGCACTGCTCGGTTTTTTGGAACCGCCGAGACGCCAAGGAAAGCCTCTGATTTTCATGAAGTTTCATGTGTTTCATGGTTAGGTTATTTCTCTCCAACGCCGTAGTGTTGCTCCATGTAGCGGAGTTTCCACTCGATCATGTCGGGGCCGCCGCGGTAGAGCATCGTGGGCTCCCAGCCGAGACGCGAATCGGCATGTAGCAGCTTGAGCGCAGCCTTTGCGTTTGCGTATTCGGCACGGGCGATCTCCACCACTTTGGCGCGGTCTTTCGCGCGTTCAGCGATCACGGCGGCCTTGACGTTGCGTGCCGTGAGGCAGCAGCGCGCCATATATTGACCGTGCCAGCCGAGACGGCGGGCGTTGTCCCGCCGGGTCGCATCTGTCTCTGCCGCCGCCAGCGCAAGAAACGCATCGCCGCCGCTCATAAAGGATTCCGCCATGGGTTCCAGCAGTTCGATCTGTAGCGTGAGCGACTCGTTCTTTGCCGCGCTGTGTCGATAATTCAGGGTCAGATACATCGGCGGGAGCGGCAGTTCCGAAGCCTCCAAGTCGGGCTCCATCGC
>Ga0255347_1003808_pt1 | contig 19101 bp, 16 predicted proteins | sample wastewater_treat_2_FD_192479 | JGI IMG/M metagenome (GOLD analysis project Ga0255347, IMG submission 192479) | Wastewater microbial communities from Lulu Island WWTP, Vancouver, Canada - plant24 | ecosystem: Engineered > WWTP > Wastewater > Unclassified | place: Canada: Vancouver, British...
TATGACAGTGAACTTATTGATTTTCTCCGCAGCAATAATATACCCGCCACTCTTTTTTTGAGCGGCCTCTGGATTGATGATAATCAGAGTATGGCAAAAGAACTCGCACGCGATCCCCTGTTCGAAATTGAAAATCACGGCCTCCGCCACAGGCCCGCTTCTGTAAACGGCGCAAAGATCTACGGCAGAAGGGGAACTCTGAACCCCGCTGAATTATATGACGAGATTGTACTTAACTCGGAAAAGATCTTTAAAATTACCGGTATGGTCACAAAATACTACAGGTCAGGAACTGCGTATTACGACGATGTCGCGGTTAAAGTCTGTCGTGATGCGGGACACGTGCCTGTTAATTTTACAATAATTTCTGGCGATGCCGCGGGATTTTCAGCAGAGAGAATTGAGCGCAGAATATTAAATGGCGCGAAGCCGGGAGCCATAATAATAGGGCACATGAATCAGCCGCAGAGCAAACTTTTTCAGGCCCTTAAAAAAGTTATCCCCGTACTGAAGAGTAAAGGGTACAGATTTGTAAGATTAGATGAGTACCGGGAGCAACTGAAGTAGCGCTATATTATTTTTCGAACGGGAACCTGTACTGAGTCAGGCCTGTTTCGTTACGCATGGTAATTATTTCGGCCTGCAGCTCTTCACCTGCGGGAACACCCCTGTCTTTACGCTCAAGCCACATAAGGTATTCTTTTTCGCCGGCGGTGTAGATCCTTTCTGCTCCGGGCATCTTCTTCGAGTTGCGCAGCTGGCGCAGTATGTTGCCTGTTATTTTTTTGAATTCATTAACTTCGATAAAATGCGAAATGTCAATAGCCATGAAAAAGTGGCCTAAGGTGTACGGGACTTTCTTGCCGTCCCTGAATCCCGAAAGCATTTTCAGGTAGGTTCCCCCCTGCAGCGCCGCGGACAGGATTTCAACAACTGTGGCGTATCCATAGCCTTTGTAGCCTGCGCCCTCCTCGCCTATGCCGCCAAGCGGGGTCAGCGCGGCAGTTCCCGCAATTAAGTCGTTTAGCGCGGCTATGGGGTCTGTGGTTGATTCCCCCTGCCGGTCAATTACCCATCCCTGCGGCATAGGCTTGCCTGTGCGGGCATAGACCTCGATCTTTCCCCTCTGGCTTACCGATGTAGCGCAGTCCAGCACAAAGGGGAATTCTTCGTCCGTAGGTATGCCGAACACAAGGGGGTTTGTGCCGAGCATGTTCTCTATGCCGAAAGTCGGAGCTATCGACGGCCTTGCGTTTGTGCCGGTAATGCCGATCATCCCCCTTTCTGCCGCCATGAGCACGTAGTAGCCGGCGATACCATAATGCGTTGAGTTGCGCACTGCAACCATTCCCAGACCGAACTTTTCAGCCCTGTCTATTGCCATCTGCATCGATTTTTTCGCTATAACATGCCCCATGCCATTGTGGCCGTCAATAACAGCTGTTGCCGGGCCTTCTTTTATAACCTCGAAGTTCGTTACAGGGAGTTGAATGCCTTCTTTTATTCTGTCGTAGTATATGGGTTTCATCCTGTTAAGGCCGTGCGAATCAATCCCGCGCTTATCCGATTCTATAAGCACATCGGCACTTATCTCTGCGTCCTCCGCGGGCACGCCGAGTTTGATAAATACATCCCTCATGAAGTTCCGCACAAGGTCAAAGTCAAGCCATACAATATTCTCTTTCAACTGTTTCTCCATAAATAATAGCCTGTATTTTTAATACTTGAACAAAATCATTCCGGAACAGGCTTGAGTCAATCAGATTTTGTTCCCCCGCTTGCGCATAAACCCTCCTGTCAGTGACAGTATAAAAAAGAGCAGTGTAACCGGAATAAAAAAATGCAGGCCTGTGCTGAAGATTCCCCTTTCAATAAATCCTCTTACCGCGGGGTCATCAATCGGTATTCTAAAAAAGAATCCGGGAAATGCTGAAAAAATAATCCCCGCTATGCCCAGAGCTGTCATAAGAGCCGATGGAATTTCAATAGCAAGACCTGTAGTTTTCCATTTTGACCTTCTGTCCGGAGCAGATGCAAAAGTCAGCATCACAAGCAGAATAGCTATTACCGGGCCGGCAAACATAAAAAATCTGCCGGCGGTCAATCCGATCATAAGGTATTCAGCCATTTCTGCCCGCTCACCGGAAAGAATTACAGGCCCCTGTGATTTAAGTGTTCCGTCACTGAATCTGAAGCCCGTACCCTTCAGCGCTCTGCCTATGACTTTTTCCGCGAGCCATGAATCGGCCATTCCGAAAATTTTTGTAAGTATCCACGGACTTTTAAGACCGGGAGTGGCATTAATTAATTCCACGCATAGGTCGCTGAAGATGTTTTTTTCTTTAACGATACCGTTTTCATCAGTTTTCACCTTAAAGCTGAGTTCAAAGGGCGGGAGTACAACTTTTTTAGAAGTACCAATCTCTCCCGAGGCAATATTCAGGTTTGATTCATAAACTCCGCCTGTCTTTTTCTGGTTGAAGTAATCTGTAAAGAAGGCCAGGTATGTTTTTAAAATTTTCCGGATTTCCACTTCAATGAACAGGTCATTAATCGCGCTGGAGAGTTTATCGCTCACTTTTGACATATCCGAAACAATTTCGTTCATAAAATCACTGCTTCTGTCTTCGAGTATCTTGCGGGCCTTTTTCTCTTTCTTTTTCATAAGGTCATCGGCGTCTTCAAAGGCATCGCGTGATTTTTTCATCGCTTTCTCTGCAACATTTAGAAGTTCTCTGTTTTTTTTACGGTAATCTTTTATAGAGTCCTGTTTTTTTTCAAGTTCAGAAATTTTATTCTTTCTCCACGTTTTCCATTCATCCCTGTTTCTGAAGGTGTCAGGCGCGTCTTTCCAGTCCATGTCGTCAAGCTGGTCGATCTCTTTTTCAAGTGATTCATATTCCTTTGTTTTATTCAGCGCATTGAAGGTCTGGAGCTTTCTGTCGTAATCAGCCCTGAGGCTGTCGTATTCGGGTTTGAACAGGGCCATTCCCGTTTCCTTTTCAATTTCATGCCTGATATCACTCTCTATCTGGTAGTTTTTAAATTTGATAACAGTTTCAACTATGTTCAGGTTCTTAACAACTGATATGTGGAAGTCTTCGTTTAGCGCCATGGCAAGTCCCAGTGATGCGGTTATAATAACCGGGAGCAGCAGTATAGCTATCAAAGCGGCAAGGTAAGAGAGTATTTTTCTTTTCATCATAAAACTCCTGCGTGGAAGTGAATAACATGGTATGCTTATACTGCTATCTTATGTTTTATAAGCAATAAAAAAACACTTTTTTGTGCTTGAATTTAATAAGGAAGTTGTCATAATCATTGTACAGGTTAAAGACCGCGTCTGAATTTCTTATGTTAAAATTTAGGGCGGTCAGTGCATTTTTGTTTTTGTTATTTTATATCTCACAGGGTGCGTAAATGTTTGAAATAATCGAAAATGAAGATTCCAGGGTGTACATACTCCCCTCGGATGTAATAATGAGCAAGCTGCGTTTCTTCGAGGAGGATATTGACCGTTTTATCAGGACCGACAAGAGGGATCTTGTTCTTGACATGAAGAACATTACCGCATTGAACTCTGTTTTCCTTTCGTGCCTCCTGAGGATAAAGACAGGTCTCATTGCTGAGAAAAGGACAGTACGGCTTATAAACTATAATGAATACGTTTACAGGTCGCTTGAGGTCTCCGGCCTTGAGAGATTCTTTCTGTTTGAATAATCTTCACTTAAATTTATCCCCGATTTGATGCTGGCACAGCAATGTTACCATCTGTTGTTAAAAAATGTTTGACGCCTGTCCATATTGAGAACTTATAGTTTTAAACTTACAGTTTTATATATCTTCATCTGTTCACCGGGGAATATCCTCTTCAGCCTCAGGATGACTTAATCGATGACTGATAATTACCGGCATCAGTTCAGTGCCTGATTAAGATATATAAACTTAATAATACTGACAATTTTCAGGATAGTTAAGAGGTAGATACATTGAATATTTTAAACGAGAAAAAACTGGAAAATGCCCTAGTGGAGCTTGAAATTGAAATCCCCGTTGAAAAGGTTGAGCTTGAGTACAGGGCAGTATTTAATAAAATACAAAGGAAAGCAAAAATTGACGGATTCAGGCCCGGTAAAGCCCCCATGGCGATTATTGAATCCAGATATAATGAACACGCAGGCCCCGATGTTGCCGAAAATCTTGCTAAAAGTGCGCTTTTTGAAGCTGTGGAACAGTCCCAGTTGGCCCCTGTATCAGAACCGAGAATAGAATATGTCTCTATAAAAAGGGATGAACCGTTCAAATTCACTGCCCGCATAGAAGTGATGCCCACTGTTGTTCTCGGTGAATATAAGGGAATAGAGGCTGAAGAAAAGACGTGCAATGTTACAGACCAGGACGTGTTGGATGAAATTGATACGGTGCGCGAAAAAACAGCTGTAATAGACACTATTGAAGGGGACGATGCTGTTGTTGAAAACGGCAATATTGTCAAGTTCAAGCTTAAGCGCATAGATGATGTTGAAAAGGATATGGTAGACACAATCGAATTCAGGCCATATACCATTGTTGTAGGCAAAAGCAAAGATGAATATACACTTGATAAACACCTGCTTGGCCTTAAAAAGGGCGTCGAGAAAGAGATAACTATCAGCTACCCGGCTGACTACTATATAGGCGATTTTGCCGGGAAGACAATTACATACCTCACTGTTGTAACAGAGATAGGTAAAGTGACGCTGCCTGAACTTAACGATGAATTTGCCGTTAACAACGGATATGAATCAGTTGAAGACATGAAAATAAAGACACGCGCATACCTTGAAAAGTTTGTCAATGACAGGATCAGGAATGAGTCAAAGAACGAACTTATACTGAAAATCGCTGACACCTGCACTTTTGACATCCCCGAGTCGATGATACTTAACGAGATGCACTCAATATTCCAGAAGACCCAGCAGCGAATAGGGTATCATGCCGAGAGCCTGGAACACTTTGCTTCGATCGTTGGAATTGACCCTGAGGAGTACAGGGGCAAGCTTAAAGAGGACGCGGTCAAGTCTATTAAAAATGTTCTTCTTCTTTCAGAAATTGTAAAAAAAGAAGACATGAAGGTTGCCGAAGAAAAATTCAGCGAAGTGGTCGAGACACTGGCGAAATCTATGCAGAGGCCTTCGGAAGAGCTTTATAAAATGATGGAAGAAAACAACTCCAGGGCAAATGTTGAACAGGATATACTCCTTGAGATGGCTCTTGATTTTATATATGAAAATGCAAAGATTAAAAAACTCAAGCCCGTTGCCCTTGACGATCTTGTTAAAAATAGAGTATAATCGCATCTGAACAGCTTTAAAGTGTACATATACCGGATTTTGTTCACGCAGTGCGGTTCGGCATATTATTTAGTTAAAAAATATTTAACTTGCAGACCGATAAGATTACTGATTATTAATGAACAATACTCTGGCGGTAAATTAACTCTGTATACTGTATGCAGGGTTATTTCGTGCAGAATTTTTAATTTTTTTCCATTAATCCTTTGCAATAACGTATCACTTGTAGAATCAATCATAAAAGAGGAGAAGATAAAATGAGTCTTGTGCCAATTGTAGTAGAGCAGACCAGCAGAGGGGAACGTTCTTATGACATATACTCCCGGCTGCTTAAGGATAGAATAATATTTCTTGGTGAAGCAATAGATGATTATGTTTCAAGTCTTGTTATAGCACAGATGCTGTTCCTTGAGGCTGAAGATCCTGAAAAGGATATTTTTCTTTATATAAATTCACCTGGCGGTGTTGTGACATCGGGCATGGCAATTTATGATACAATGCAGTATATCAGGCCCGACGTGGCGACTATATGCTTAGGGCAGGCTGCGTCTATGGGGTCGCTTCTGCTTGCCGCTGGCGCAAAAGGCAAAAGGTCTGCGCTGCCGAACTCAAGAATCATGATCCACCAGCCCTCTGCCGGCTTCCAGGGGCAGGCATCAGATATCGAGATCCATGCGAGGGAAGTAATCAAGATGAAGGGACGGCTGAACGAGATTTACTCGTTTCATACGGGTAAACCGGTCAAGGATATTGAATCGGACATGGACCGTGATTATTTTATGACTGCGGCGGAATCGGTTGCTTACGGGCTGATTGACAGGGTTATTGAAAGAACAGAAAAGTAGGTGAATATATGGCTCCAAAGAAAAAAGATCAGGATACCGCATTAAGCTGCTCTTTCTGCGGAAAGAGCCAGGAGGTTGTTAAAAAACTTGTTGCGGGCCCTGACGTATATATATGTGACGAATGTATTGAACTATGCAATGAAATAATTGCTGAGGAGGCCAATAATGCCCTTGAAAGCAATTTTGGATCGTTGCCCAAACCCCGTGAAATAAATGAGATTCTTGACCAGTACGTAATAGGGCAGACCACAGCCAAGAAGATCCTGGCAGTCGCGGTTTATAATCATTACAAGAGAATTTTTTCAAACAAAAGCATGGCAAAGAATGAAGTCGAGCTGGAAAAGAGCAATATACTTCTTGCCGGCCCCAGCGGGTCGGGAAAAACCCTTCTTGCTCAGACACTGGCGCGTCTTTTAAAAGTGCCTTTTGCCATAGCAGACGCCACATCACTTACAGAAGCCGGTTATGTAGGAGAAGATGTCGAAAATATACTCCTGCGGCTTATACAGAATGCTGACGGCGACATCAAAAAGGCTGAAATAGGAATAATTTATATCGACGAGATAGACAAGATTTCCAGGAAGTCTGAAAATCCTTCAATAACAAGGGATGTCTCGGGCGAAGGGGTGCAGCAGGCTCTTCTCAAGATTATCGAAGGCACCCATGCCAATGTTCCTCCACAGGGGGGGCGCAAGCATCCGCACCAGGAATTTATTTCAATCAACACTGCGAATATACTTTTCATCTTAGGGGGAGCATTCATAGGCCTTGACAAAATAGTCCAGAGCAGGATAGGGAGCAAGTCTCTGGGATTCGGTGCAGATATAAGGCCTGCAAAGGAGATGGACAGCGACGAGATGTCCAGGAGCCTGACGCCCGAGGATTTTATAAAGTTCGGGCTTATTCCGGAATTTATAGGCCGTGTGCCCGTTATAGCGCACCTGCACAATCTTGATCTCGACGCCCTGGTGCGAATACTCACGGAACCTAAAAATTCCATCGTAAAACAGTACCAGAAGATATTTTCATTCGAGGATATTGAGCTCGAATTCACCGATGATGCAATAAAGGAGATCGCGCTGATCGCCTTTGAACGAAAGACCGGCGCAAGGGGGCTGCGTTCAGTTATGGAAGAACTTATGCTTGACCTTATGTACGAGATTCCATCGGGTACAAATATCCGGAAGATAATTATTAATAAAGAGATGGTTCTTAAAACAGGAGAACCGGTTATCACCTACAGGCAGAAAGAGAAAACGGCTTAAAAGGCCAGGAGAAAAAATGGCTATAAAAACTATAGATTATGATAAAAAGTATCCTCTGCTCCCGCTCAGGGATGTGGTGGTTTTTCCCTATATGGTTATCCCGCTTTTTGTCGGCAGGGAGAAGTCTGTCAACGCACTGGACAAAGCGATGAAGAGCGACAGATTTATTGTACTCCTTACCCAGAAGGACGCGCAGAATCCCTCACCCGAACAGAACGACCTTCACGAGGTGGGCACTGTGGCCGAGATACTGCAGTTGCTCAAACTTCCCGACGGGACAATCAAAGTGCTTGTTGAGGGAGTATCGCGCTGTTTTGTCTCTGATTACATTTCAGGCGAGGAATATGTCAGCGTGGGCATAAAACGGGTGGAGCGCCAGATTGAGCTTGATGCCGAAAAGATTCAGCTTAAGGCCATGCTTCTTGAGGTTTTCGACAGGTACATCAAGCTTAACAAAAAAGTCCCCAGGGAGGCGCTTACTTCAGCCGAAAGTATCGACGATATATCGCAGCTTACCGACGTGGTTGCTTCTCACATCGAAATGAGAATAGAATTCAAACAGTCTCTTCTTGATCTGGGGAATCCTGTGGAAAGGGTAAACCGTCTCGCGGAACTGATTAATGGCGAAATAGAAGTAATGTACATTGAGAAAAAGATTCAGGGCCAGGTGCGCAAGCAGATGGAGAAGACCCAGAAGGAATACTATCTCAATGAGCAGATGAAGGTTATCAAAAAGGAGCTCGGGCAGGGCGAGGGCGAGGTGGATGAAATCACCGAACTGCGCAATTCAATCGAAGCCGCAAAGATGAGTGACGAGGCCAGAACAAAGGCTCTGCAGGAGTTGAAACGTCTTGAGAAGATGCCTCCGATGTCTGCCGAGTCCGCGGTTGTGCGGAATTACATTGAGTGGCTCAGGGATGTTCCGTGGCACAAAAAGACCAGGGATATACGCAAAATTGACGAAGCATTTGAAATCCTCAATGCCGATCATTACGGACTTGAAGAGGTCAAGGAAAGGATTATTGAATATATAGCTGTAAACAAGCTTTCTAAAAAACTCAAAGGGCCCATCCTCTGTTTCGTGGGGCCTCCGGGTGTTGGTAAAACTTCTCTTGGGCGTTCAGTGGCGCGCGCTCTGAACAGAAAGTTTGTCAGGATGTCATTAGGCGGAGTACGCGACGAGGCCGAAATACGCGGCCACAGGCGCACATACGTCGGCGCCCTTCCCGGACGGATAATTCAGATGATGAAGAAGGCAGGTACGGTTAACCCGGTCATTCTGCTTGATGAGATAGACAAGATGTCAATGGACTTCAGGGGTGACCCGTCCTCGGCCCTGCTCGAGGTACTCGATCCTGAGCAGAACAACTCATTTATTGACCACTACATGGAGGTAATGTATAATCTCTCTGATGTAATGTTCATTACCACAGCGAATGTGCAGCACAATATTCCTCTTCCACTGCAGGACAGGATGGAGATAATTGAACTTTCGAGTTATACTGAACCTGAAAAACTCAGGATAGCAATAGACTTTCTGCTTGGCAAGCAGATAGAAGAGAACGGCCTGCAGCGGGTGAACATCAAATTCTCAGAGGAGGCGATGCTCTTTGCCATACGGCACTATACCCGCGAAGCGGGCGTACGCAGCCTTGAACGCGTTATAGCCAAGGTCTGCCGAAAGGTAGCGCGCGAGGTTGTTGAACATGAACCGGATTACCGTAAAGTGATTAACGAGGCTGTTTTGCAGAAATACCTTGGGCCCATAAAGTTCAAATACGGAGTCAAAGAGGAAAAGAGCGAAGTAGGACTTGCCAACGGCCTTGCCTGGACCGAGGTGGGCGGTGAGATTCTCAGCATTGAGGCCTCGCTTGTCAAGGGAAAGGGCGACCTGAAGCTTACGGGTAAATTAGGCGAGGTTATGCAGGAATCGGCTCAGGCTGCCTTTACCTATGTAAGGGCAAACCAGCAGTTTTTCAATATAGACGATGAGACTATAAAGTCTTATGACCTGCACCTGCATGTGCCTGAAGGGGCAATCCCCAAGGATGGGCCTTCTGCGGGTATTACCATGGCGGTTGTGATTTCCTCGATTTTCAGTAAAATCCCCGTAAGAAGGGACGTTGCGATGACAGGCGAGATTACCCTGCGCGGCAAGGTGCTTCCGATCGGCGGACTTAAGGAAAAGGTGCTTGCCGCGCACAGAGCCGAAATGAAACATGTTATTCTTCCCAAAGAGAACGAGAAGGACCTCGCAAAGATACCCGAATATGTGCGCAACGAGATGATCTTCTACCCGGTGGCCACAATGGAAGAGGTTTTTTTCCTGGCACTCGAGAAGCCTGAAAAGTTTTTCCGCGACGTCAATTTAACCCGCAGCCTTTACCACAGGTGGAAAGAGACTTTTGGTGAATGGAATATAGACATTAACGGCCAGTCCGCAGAGGAGAAGGGCGCTACGATGTAGCTATTTTTCTCTGCAAAAGAGAATAAGCATCTTGTTGGAATTTTCGTTGTAGAGTTCCCTTGAGGAGCCTGCAAAGACGTTCAGCATTTTAAGGCCGTTTTTTTCAAGGAAGCTTAATATTTCTGTAACGGTAAATGATCTCATAATGTGAGTGTCTTCGTAAGTGACAGGGCCTTTAACAGTATGTACCCTGTACCTGTAGCTTACTTCGGTTATAGTTTTGTCTGGATCATCCGTAAGCCTGAATCCCCGCTCGCGTTCGATTATCACATCGCCATAATGCGTGGTAGATATGTGCGACATGGGTTTGTTCTTTATTTTTTTAATGGGGATAGAATTCCATACCTCGAAAATTCCTACCGCATCGGCCTTCATCGCGCGCCATGTATTCCAGAAGAAGTTGTCCACATCGCTGTCGTGTATAAGGTAGACCATTGATCCGAACATGGATATGACTATGTCAAATTCGTTGTAGAAGTCAAAGCTTTTGAGATTACGGTCAAGAAACCTTATGCCTGAAGGGAACCGTTCCCTCGCTATTTCAAGCATCTTAGGACTGTTGTCTATACCGGTTGACCTGAACCCGTATTTTTTTAGTAGATTCAGGTGTTCGCCCGTTCCGCATCCAAGGTCAAGCAGTTCGGGCTGTTCGTTCCCCTTGACGCAGCTTCGTATAAACTGTATGTCGTTTGTTATGTTTCTCTGGCTGGATTCTATCGCGAAGTAGTATTCTGCAAGTTCATTGTAGAGTTTCATCAGATGATAATGTCCGGGAATTTCTGCTTCATTATTCTATCAACTGTTTCTTCTATTTCGTCTGTCTTTTTCATCGTTAGAAGGGTTCGCGAAAAGTCCTCGCATTCTTTAATTGTCACGGATCGTATGATGTGTTTAACCTGGTACATGTTTTTGGTACTCATGGAAAGCTCCCTGTAGCCAAGGCCAAGCAGCAGCATTGTGTATTTAGGGTCGCCGGCAATTTCTCCGCATATAGATACCGGTGTACCGGTTGTCGATGATACTGTTGCGATTGTTTTAAGGTATCTTAATACTGCTATGTTAAGCGGGTTGTAAAGATCCGCGACATTCTCGTTGACCCTGTCCACGGCGAGGAGGTATTGAACCAGGTCATTTGTGCCTATTGAGAAAAAGTCCGAGTGTTCAGCAAAAAGATCTGCTGTAATCGCAGCAGAAGGTACTTCTATCATGATTCCTATTTCGATATTTTTGTCATAGTCCGTACCCTCGCTGTCAAGTTCGCGCATGGCTTCACGGGCAATTTCATTTGCCCTGAGCAGTTCGTCTAGCGTGGAGATCATGGGATACATTATTTTAACATTTCCATGCGCGCTTGCACGCAGTATTGCCCTTAACTGTGTCCTGAATATGTCGGTATGTTTAAGGCTGAACCGTATTGAGCGGCATCCGAGAAATGGATTAAGCTCTCTGTAGTTCTTCATAAAATCGGATAGTTTGTCCCCGCCGTAATCCAGCGTACGTATTGTTACGGGGTCAGGCGAAAAATACTCTACAACCTTTCTGTACTGTTTGTACTGGGCTTCTTCATCGGGAAGGTCCTTGTCAAGAAAAAGGAACTCGGACCTGAACAGGCCTATACCCTGTGCTCCGTGAGATTTGATGATGTCCATCTCAAGCGGCATTTCAAGGTTGCCGTACAGGAATATTTCAATGTTATCAACAGTCAGCGATGGGAGGTCTGTATCTTTAGCCAGTTTTTTTTCGAACCTGATAATATCATCACGGTATCTGCTGTACTCAGCAATCTCTTCCGGGGATGGATCGATTATTATTTTGCCGTGAATCGCGTCAACAATAAGCATGTCCCCGGTCTTGACATGCGAGGTTATCTCATCAACACCGACCATGGCGGGAATGTCCATAGACCTGGCCATGATGGCCGTGTGTGAGGTCTTTCCGCCGTGGGCTGTTATAAAGGCGAGTACGTATTTTCTGTTGAGCAATGCAGTTTCGGATGGAGTGAGATCCGGGGCTATTATTATTGCGTCCTCGTTTATGTCGGACATGCTGATTTTTTTTCTTTTCTGTAAATTGCCTATTATGTGCTTGTTTATGTCAGAGATATCTATTATTCTTTCACGCAGATATTCGTCGTCAATTTTTGTCAGAGTGCTGATCAGGTCTATTGATATGTCATTAATTACCCATTCAGCGTTTTTAAGCTCCTTCCTGATCCTTTTGCGCGCCTTGTCAGTAAAGAGAGGGTCCTCCAGCGCCATAAGGTGGGTCGAAAATATCTCTGCAATGTCGTTCAGGTTCTCATCGCTTATTTTCTGCTGAATTTCAAGTATTTCCTGCTTGGTTCTGTCGATGGCATCTTCAAAACGCTGGATCTCGGCTTCGAGCTGGTTCTCGCTTATAAGGTATTTAGGGACTTTTACCTCGTCACCGTAATAAACAACTGCTTTACCGATCTTTATTCCCGGAGAAGCGATGATTCCTTTCTGTATTATTTTTGACATAAGGTCTGATATCACCCCTTGCGATTAATTGTCAATAGAAATTATGGATAAAACGGATTCAGGTCAAGACCGGTTTGCTGGTCAAGGCCCAGGCGGATGTTGGCATTTTGCACCGCATTACCCGACTGCCCCTTCATAAGGTTATCTATTACCGACACTATGAGTATTTTGCCTGTCCTTGAATCAAAGTATGGGTATATCAGACACCTGTTAGTTCCCCGGACTGAGGCGGTTGACGGCGATTTGTCAGTGATATGTATAAATGGCGATTTACTATAATATTCAGAATATAGTTTGATAAGTTTTTTTGTGTCGCAGGCCGCCGCGGGGTCGCAGTAAATTGTTGTCAGTATTCCGCGGTTCATGGGGACTATCTGCGGGACAAACATTATTTTATATTCGCCACTGACTGAAAAGCGGTTAAGGATTGTCTCAACTTCTACCAGATGCTGGTGCCGTCCCTCTTTGTACGTGTTGGTATTGTCGTACCTGGCAGGATAGGTGTTTGTTGTTCCAGGATTGATCCCCGCTCCTGAAACGCCGGTTTTGCCGTCGCAGATTACGGTGCCCGGATTTATTATGCCCGATTCAACAGCAGGCAGCAGTCCCAGTATCATGCACATCGCGAAACAGCCCGGGTTGCCTATAATTGCGGCGCGGGCAATCCGGTCATGGTACTTTTCGGGCAGGCCGTAGACCGAATGGTCAAGCAGAAAGGGCGAGTCGTGATTATCCGGCATACCCTTATTCCCGGCGTATACGCTGTACTCTGAAGTTGACGAGAACCTGAAATCCCCGCTGAAATCTATGACCGGGATATTGCGCTCATAATATTTTTTTGCTATTTTCATACCGGCCTGGTCCGGGGTGGAAAGAAATGCTATATCGATTTTTTCAGTGCCGGCCTGTTCAGGCGGTAAAACTTCAAGTGAGCATATACCTTCAATGTGAGGGAACATGGATGATATTTTTTTCCCATGATCCAGCGCGTACAGGGAAACAACCTCTATTTCAGGATGCTTGGACAGTATATCTATAAGCCCAAGGCCGCCGAAACCTGTAGCGCCAACTATTGCCGCTTTTTTCACAAAAACCTCCCGCCGGGTACTCCGGGTCAAAAAAAATTTATCCAGGTATAAGTGTTATCTTCCTGCTGTCCCTTTCGATGACAAGTTCTCCGGTCATCCGGCCGCCTTTGAGAATAATATTGCCGGGCTTTGATACTGTGTATTCGCCGGAATCCTCAACTTTTACTTTCGCCTCAGCGCAGTTGACTGCCGCACCTGTTGTGTCCGTGTTTTTAAATTCCTCGTATTCAACAGGCGATCCGCTCACCAGATCAAAAAAGAAATCTTCCAGTATCCTGAATATTTCAATGGCCCCGCCGTTGTCAAGTATAAGGTCGTAGTGCGGGGGGAAAGATTCATTGTGGTGGATAATATATTTCATTTTCTACCCGTAGCGCTGTATAGTTCAAAATCAATTCTAAGCAGGTCTATGTCAACCAGAGAGAGCCTGGCCTTTATTCTGTCGCCGATCCTGTAGCGCCTGTTATATTTGCGCCCGACAATAGTAAAATCGTCCTCCTGGAGAACGTAGTAATCATCGGAAATGTTTTTGAGCGGGATCATGCCCTCAATGGGCATTTCTATTATTGTTACATACATTCCGTATTTTGAAACGCCGCTTATTAAGACATCGAAGACTTCGCCGACCCTGTTTTTCATAATACGGCAGGATTTTATCTTTACCATGTCGCGTTCAGCCTTCTGTGCGACGCGTTCCATTGCCGAGGATTTTTCGCCGATCTGAATCAGCTCTGCGACTGTGTATGCGGGTTTCTGTTTGTCCATAAGGCTTTTGAGGCACCTGTGAACTATAAGGTCGGGGTAGCGCCGTATGGGCGCTGTGAAGTGCGTGTAGTCCGGAAAGCCCAGCCCGAAGTGCCCCAGAGGTTCTATTCCGTAGTACGCGGACATCATTGACTTGAGTATTACAAGATTCACAACCTGTTCATAAGGCTTGCCCTGTACCCTGTAAAGAATATCCTGCAGGCCGCGCCCGGGCGTGAGCACGGGGTCAATTTTAAGTCCCAGCACTGTTAGAAATTTTTTCAGAGATTCCATGCTGTCCGGGCTCATCGGCTCGTGCACACGGTAGAGCGAGGGGATCTCTTTCTCCCTGAGTTCCCTGGAAACAGCTTCGTTTGCGCTCAGCATGAATTCTTCAATCAGCATGTGGCTTCTAAGGCGCGTGGCAAAGTGTATCTCTTTTACATGATTTTTGTCGTAGATTAATTCAACATCCGTCATGTTAATATCCAGCCTTCCGTTATCCCTTCTTTTCTGGCCGAGTATTCCGGCAAATCTGTACATCTGCTGTACCGTGCGCGTCAGTTGGTTCAGCCCCCTGCCGGATATCAGTTGTTCCGCCTGTGTATATGTAAGCTTTTTGTTAACCTTTATAATCCCTCTGAATGCCTCGAATTTTAAAAGGTTCCCCTCTGAGTCAAAGGTCATCTCTGCCGTCAGGGTCATCCTGGGCGCCCCTTCGCGCAGAGAGCACAGGTCGTTGGATAGTTTTTCAGGGAGCATGGGTATAACGCCGTTCCCCAGATAGAAGCTGGTTCCCCTTTCAAATGCCTCAATATCCACGGGGGATCCAGGCCTTACATAGGCAGAGACATCGGCTATGTGAACGTATATCTTTGTGTTTTTTCCTGAAGTTCTGATCGAGATCGCGTCGTCGAAATCTTTTGCTGTATCGCCGTCGATTGTGACTGTAAAAAGTTTCGTGTAGTCCTTACGGTCTTTAAGTTCGGATTCGGGCACTGTTGTATCGATGTCAGAGTCCTCAAGGGGAGGGTGGGCTTCCGGCAGCGAGTGTTTGTTCTTTATGCGTATAAAGTCATAATCCTCGTTGTCACCGGAGAAAACCTCCTCAATTATTGACTCAGGCTTGCCTGCAAGGTATTTGCCGGTAAGGGTAATAACTGCGTAGTCATCCTTTGCGTCAGCGATTTTTTTTATATTCGCGCATGATTCAATTTCGCCTGGAACGTCAAGAAGCCTGAGCATGGCAATGGAACCCGATCTGCCGGTGACTTTGGCTATGTGGAATTTCTTTTTACGCCTGTGTACCTTTTGCACACTGGCACAGAAGAATCCCCTGCGGAATTCAACTATCCTAACTGTTACCAGATCCCCTTTCCGGGCTGATCCTGAGGCGTCACGTTTTATCAGTATCTCCTGTTCGTCATATTTAATCACAGTATCATGCGACTGGTTTACCGTAATTGTGCCTTCAATTTCAAGGCTGTTCTTGCGGAATTTATTTTTTTCCCTGATCAAAAAGCCTGCGAGTATCATGGCATGGATTGTGTTTTCAACAACAGTCAGATCCTTTGATGTGAGCGCTGATGACTGCCTGCGGGCCGGTTTTTTTTCTTTTTTTCCGGTTTGAAGTGATTTGTGCAGGTCTGCCTTTGTGAAGAGTTCCGGGAGTTTTTCTATGCTGCTGATTACTGCTTTTGATGATAAGGGCATAATTATTCTTTTGAATCCAGGGATTTGCCGTCATTATCCCGGGATTCAGTCCTGCTGCCCCGGTTTTTTAACTCTTCAAGTCTGACCCTGAGTCCGGTAATTTCAAGATTGAGCGAATTAATAGAGCTGATCTGGTCATTGATCAGTTCGGTGTCGATTGGGTCATCTTTATGGGTCTGTGCAATGACGTGGTCAGCGATTATGATCTTTATATTGTTGATTTCTATCTCTTTTTTCCGGATTTCAATTCTTATCCTTGCCGTACGTGTAAAGTCTTCAGTCCTGCTGATAAGGATTTCGCCGTATTTTATAAGTGAATCGCCTATCTCCCTTAGCAGACTCATGCGGATTACCTCGTATTATTTTTATATTAAATAAATTACATGAGCCCTGATTTGTCAACAAAATCAATTATGCGCCGTGGAAACTTCTGGACTGATAAATTCAGGGGCATAAAATGCTCCGCAGAGCTTTTATTGCTTGCAATTCCGGGTCTTTATATCTATCAGATTATAGAAAGGTGTTTTATGAGTATTTTTGAAATAATAATGCTTGTATGCTTTGGGGCAGCGTGGCCTGTTTCGATATATAAAAGCCTGAAATCAAGGTCTGTAAAGGGTAAAAGCCTTTTTTTTCTGCTGATCGTCCTTGCGGGCTATGGGGCCGGTATACTGCACAAGATCTTTTTTCTCTATGACGGGGTAATAATACTCTATCTTGTCAATTTCTGCATGATTTCAGTTGATGTCATGCTCTATTTTCGTTATAAGGTTACGGAGACAGAGGTTTAAATGAACAGATCTAATTTTATAAAGATTCCAAATTCTGCGCATAATACATGTTTCGGTTGCGGTCCCGCCAATAACAGGGGCTTAGGTATGGAGTTTTACGGTAACGAGAAACTTGTCTTCTCTGAACTGGATGTACCCGACTATATGGCGGGCTGGAACGGGGTGATTCATGGGGGCATACTCTCAACAATGCTTGACGAAGTTATGGGATGGGCTGCGATATTTCTTACTGAAAGGTTTATTCTGACCAAAAGTATGACCGTTAGCTATCATAAACCGACACTGGTGCATGAACGCCTCAGGGCAGAGGCCGAAATAGATGAGCGTACCAGCGAACGTGAAGTTAGAATGAAAGGGCGTATTATAAACCCGAAGGGTGAAGTGAGCGTATCTGCCACAGGAGTTTTTGCTCTCTTCAGCCCTGAAAGTATCAGGAAGACTGGTATAATTGATGCCGCACAGATTGAGGAATTGACGCTGATCATGAGTTCCCATTCACGCCTGAAATAGGAAGTCTGCAGTTCCGGGGAACTGAGCAAACCGGGGGGTCAACATGAAAATTATATCCATTTCGAACAACAAGGGCGGAGTCGGCAAGACTACAACCACTGTAAACGTTGCCGCTGCGCTGCATATAATGGGAAAAAAGGTGCTGGTAATAGACATGGACCATCAGGCCCAGGCTACATATCATTTTGGAATAAATCCCAATAAAGTCGCAGATTCCATATACAATGTGCTGAAGGGTGAAAAAAGTTATCAGGATATAATAATCCAACGAAAGGGCATAGACCTTCTCCCCTCCAACTCGGAAATGAAGAACATAGAATTTCTGCCGATCCCCGCGAAGGAATTTCTTTTGAAAGAGGCCCTTGAGGGTCTTGCGGGGTATGATTATGTGTTGATCGACTGTCCCCCTTCGCTGGGGGTTCTGACTCTCAACGCCCTTGCCATAAGTGAGTTTATCCTTGTTCCTCTTCAGGCGCAGTTTTTACCTTTCCATGGCATGTATAACCTTTTCGAGGCTGTGCAGATGGTCAAAAAGAGGATCAACAGGAATATTGAGATTGCGGGAATAATCGGCACAATGTATAATCCTAAAAAGTCTATCAACCGCGAGGTAATGGAAGAGACCGAAAAGCGCCTTCCCGGCAAGCTTTTCAGCACCTTTATCAGGGAGAATGTCTCACTCCAGGAGGCTCCCAGCTGGGGCAAGACTATCTTTGAATACAAGCCCGAAAGCAATGGAGCAGAGGATTATATGGCTCTTACCGGTGAGATTATCGCAAGATTTGACCTGATGTCCCCTGCCTGAAATTTGACTTTTTGCAGATCGTTATTCTCCAGGTATGCCTGCAAAACATCCATGCCGCCTGGTCGGGCATCACATGTTTTTGGCAATAAACTTTCGGAGTACAGTCCTGGCCGGATTGGACATATCTGTGAACTTCATTGTCAGGTAGTACACACTCTCCTTTTCAACAGTTCTGGACGCGATGACCTGGGCCATGGTCGAGAGTTTAAAGGTGCCCAGATGAAAGGTGAGCGGGAATTGTTTGTCGAATTCCAGCTCTATGTTTGACCTGAGTACACATTCGTATTCATTCAACTGAACTACTGTACATTCGAGCGTTTCGGTTTCGGTCTCAGTGGTTTTATCCGTCGATTCTGGCGGATCATCGGGTTCCTCCTGCACCGCAGGTTTTTCGACGGTAATAAACGCGCTGAGAGTTACATTTATATACGGGAAGCGGAATTCCCTCTCTTTTGTTATTTCAGCCGTGTCCTTAACCCTGAGTTGGTTCATTTCGATTCCCGCGGTGACCGTTCTGGCCATGTACTCGGCGTCATACTGTCTTATGACATGCAGTGACACGGGCTTTTCATTCTCAAAGAGTTCGATATTTTTCGCGGGCATGAAGAGTGTGATGCTGACAAATCCGTTTCCGCGACCGGTAACCTTACCGGGGAAAGCATTGTTTTCGTCATCGGTCAGGTAAATGATCTCACCGTCCTCAAGCTCCGAAATGGACTCAAAAGGTTTAAGATAGGGGGTTTTGTCGAAGATTTTTTTATGAATTAGCACTATGTTGCGGATAATATTGATGATATTCTTTTTCTTTTTGTTCTGGGATTTTATGTAGTCTGTAAAACCCATTAGGGATGATTCAAACAGCGCTGCGTTGTTCACAAGGTCCCTAATATTGTCAAATTTAAGATACGCGGACATTTTTCGCAGTATCTTTATCTCGTAGTTCGTAAGCCCTTTACGTTTTACATGTAATAGAAAGAGCTGGTAGTTCTGGACTCTTGTCTGTTTTTTTAGCTGGTAATAGTAGATAATAAGGTAGATT
>Ga0255347_1003819_pt1 | contig 19067 bp, 16 predicted proteins | sample wastewater_treat_2_FD_192479 | JGI IMG/M metagenome (GOLD analysis project Ga0255347, IMG submission 192479) | Wastewater microbial communities from Lulu Island WWTP, Vancouver, Canada - plant24 | ecosystem: Engineered > WWTP > Wastewater > Unclassified | place: Canada: Vancouver, British...
TTGTAAACGCATATATTCCAATATTTTTTAATTTTATACAATTTGATAAATCTAATATTTTAATTTGATTTATGCTAAATGCATAATTATATATTTCTTCAATATTATCAGGTAATTTTAAATGTTTAATTTTATTTTCATAAAAAACATTTTCTCCAATATTTTTTAATTTTATACAATTTGATAAATCTAATATCTGAATTTGATTTTTATAAAATGCACAATATTCTATTTTTTCTATATTTTTAGGTAAATATAGAAAATTAATATTATATCCATTAAATTTATATTCCGTTATACTTTTTATTTTATCAAATCTGAATAAGTCTAAAATATTTTGATTTTTAAAAGATTCTTTGACATTTATAGTTTCTGATAAATCATTATTAAAAATTAAAAATAATGGTGATAAAATTAAACGTTTACGTGCTTTCATAATTCATTTTTTTACAAATAAAAATTCAAATCTGTTATATCCAAATTATTTTCGTCATAACCAAATTTTTGTTTAAATTCATTTATCAGGGTTTCATCATTTATATTTTTTAAAATTTCATATATTTCATATTTTTCTTTTTCTTTTTCTTTTGTATTTACAGATATATTAACATTATATAATTTTTGATTAATTTCTTTTTTATATTTTTCATCAAGTTTATCATACATATCATATATTATATTTTCAAATTCTTCGGAGTATAAAAATGATGATAATAATATTGATGATGATATAATATCATCATGACCAAACTGTGCGTGATATGTATTATTGTCTATAACAAAATTACACATTTCTGTAAATGTTTCTTCTTCGTTTAGGATAATAATTTTCTTATTTAAAAAATGATTTAGTTGTTGGCAATATAGTATTTTATTTTTGCTTGTTATTTTTATACCTTGCGATTTATTTTTTCTTGTTTCACTATGGTGCGTATGGAATATTATATCATCATAATAATTTATATTATTTGATATTTTATTTATTATAAATTCTCCTTTAAAATTAATTTCCAATAAAATTTGTATATTATATGGATTAAAAACCTCGAATGATAATATTTCTAATATTTTAGAAAACTCTTCTATATTTTTTGTGTTTGATCTAAACAGTCCTACCTGATTTATTCTAAAAAACGATGATTCGTTTTTAATAGATATGTCTGACACTTTTTTAATTTTAGTAATGCTCATTGGTTCAATTTTGAATATATTTATAATGCTATAGTCTTGTCCAACTCCATCAGCAATGTCTACGCAGAATAAAAAATGGTCATTTTCCATATCTATATTATAAATATCAAATGATTTTTTAAATTTTAATTCGGAATAATCAATGCATGCATTTTCAAATGGTATTAATTCTTTAAATATATATGTTTCTTTTATTCGTTCGATATAATTTAGTAATGAATAGCTAAATAATGGTTTATTCATCAATAGAAATTGATTTCCATATTCTTGATTAAACAATTCTTCTGATCCTAAATTTGCAATTTCTTTTTTTTTCCATTCTTCATCTCTACCAGGAACTTCCCACCAATCTATTTTATTTGGTACGTATTCATTTGTATGTTCTACGGCGCCTTTGTATATTTCCCAAAATTTATTTTTTCCATTTGGTGTGCTAGATATAATAATACGTGATATTTTTGATGATGATAACGTAGGATATACAGATTTATAAAAGGCTTCAACCATGCTTTGTTCAATATGAGCAAATTCATCTAAGTATGCTAAATGAATAGTAAATCCAATTGCAGTATTTTTTGTTGTTGTCATAGCTAAAACCCTGCATCCATTATCAAAACGCATTTCCATAACATTATTTACCAAAATTCCCGGTTTCAAAAAAAATGGTAACTCTTCTAAAATAATTTTTAGTTTATTTAAATTATCCTTTGATGTAATAAATTTATTTGCTAGCATTAAAACAGTTTTATCTATATTAAATAATAAATACCAAGCAATAAAGATTACAGATGTTACTGTTTTTCCAGACTGACGAGCAGCTAGTACAACATTAAATCTATTATTTTTAAAATTATTTAATATTTTTTCTTGGTATGGACGCAATGTTATTTGTCCGATGCCATCATCCATAGTATATTTACAAAAGTTGTTTGCAAAAAATACTATATCTTGTGAACATCTTTTAATAATTTCTAATTCCTCATCTGTATATTTGAATAGAATATTGCTAGCTCTATATTTTAATGAATTTTCATAAAATGGTAGTTCTCCATCATATCTATCATATTTGTTTATTTGCTCTATGCATTCGTTAACTTTTTCTGTTGTCCATACTAATTCATTATTAATATTATCTAAATTAACATTTTTTACATTGCGTTTTTGTATATATCTTTTATCCATATATATTATAATTGTTTATCATCGTCATGCAAAATATCTTTTAGCATATCCTTTGTATTTCTATAATTGTTATCAGAAGATTTTGTTTCTGCCTTAGATTTTTCTTTTTCATTATTCATATTTTCTAATATATTTTTATATGTAATATCTATGTTATATAAAAATGAATCTATCTGTTTTATAATTTCTATTTTAGATTTTTCTAATGATGCCAAAGACATATAAAATGTAGATTTTGTGTTACCGCTACGAGTTTCATTCATAATATCATTAACAGCTATATTATTGACACTTAATTGAAATATTAAACTAGATAATAATATTGTATCTATTTTTAGTTTGTCTTGTATATATTTTTTATTAATTGTGTCATCATCTGTGACATATGTATTAACAATATTTTCTAATAAATTTTTTGCTAATATATCAGAATCGTCTTTTATCTTTTTTATTTTTTCATTATTATTCGACAAATTATTAGTCTCATTATCATCATTAAATCCTTCCATATTATCTATATTTATAGTATTCATTAGATTTAATCCTGATGTATTACTCAAAAAATCATCTTCTATTGTTTCTAAATTTATTTTTTTAGGTCTTCCTCTGTTTGCCATTTTTTTAATTATATATATATAAAAAAAAATGATAACAGATATACAGTTTTTAGAGGCATCAAATAGTATAGAATTAGATTATATATCATTATATGCAAATACATTTCTAAATATAAAATCAGATTATATTTATGACAATTTACATTTTTCAATAACATTTAAAAATAATCAAAATAACAAATCATACACAATAAACTCATATGCAGAAGCAAACGTAAATGAGGTATCTATATATTTAAAGAAAATACTACAAATTATTCAAAGTCAATATTATGAATTAAATAGCCATTATTTCACAATAAATATTTTAATAAAAGAATATCACAATAATGAATATATTGATGAAGTACTAATAGAAAATAAAAATGTATATTTTTATAATTCTTATATTTACAATAATGAAACTACATTTTATCCTAACTACAATGAATATTACTTTTTTTATAATACAAGTACCGACTATGATATCATAACAAAACGAAATTGTAAATGGTATTTAGGTAATGGAAATGAAATGCAAAATGATGATCTAACAATAGACGTATCATCAATAGATAATAAAATTATTATTATTAAAGATTTATCAGATAATATATTAAATAAAATAAAAATATTTTATATAAACAGTTATGATAAATTAAATTCATTAGAATTTTTAAATATAAACACGGGCATAATGGAAAGATTTTCAGGTTGGAAAATTATAGATGAAAAATTTGATATATCCAAAAATATATATAAAAGTAATAATTTTGATAATTTTTGGCACGTACAATCTCACATAGAAAAAAAAGATACTATAATATCTATATCTAATAATAAAATACCAATAAAAACTGCTAATTATATTTATAAAAATATAATCTTATCTCCATATATTAAATTTAATGATAAAAACTGCGTTATCTTAAATGATATCTTTGATGATATATCTATGGAAGATGATTATGATTTTGGAGAAATGAATTTACAATTGCAAATTAATGATTGATTTTTGTAATGGATACCACTTCCATTCCTCATTTTCTAATTTATAATCCCCAGATTTTTTGTTATTATTATTATAATATTTAATAAAATCATCCCAAATACTGTTAGTTCTATATTCAACATAGCTCAATGATAAATTATCTAATATTTTTATCTCTTTTAACGGATTTTTTAAAAATGCATCTGAGTTAATTTTATTCAAATTTACATAGTTTGATAAATCTAATATTTCTATTTGATTTCTACTAAAAGCACTTTTTTCTATTTCTGTAATATTTGGGGGTAATTTTAAATATTCTATTTGATTGTTTTCAAATGTAGACTCATTTATAATCTTTAAATAAATAAGATTTGACAAATCTAAATTTCTTATTAAATTACCTTCAAATGCTTGTCTACCAATCATTGTAATACTGATAGGTAATTTTAAATGTTTAATTTGATTCTGTTCAAATGCCCAATTCATTATGGCATTTAAATTAATATTATTTGATAAATCTAATATCTGAATATCTTTTATAGCAAAAATAAATTTATCTATTTTTTTAATATTTTTAGGTAAATATATAAAAGTGAATTTATTATTAAAATATGATATTTTTTCATTCATATCAATTAGATTATCAAATCTAGATATATCAAATATTGTCAGTGATGAAAATAGCGAAGTCACATTTTCTATTTTTGTTAAATAATCATTAAATTCAAGATAAAATGGACTTAATATTAAATAGTTACTTTTTCTCATAATTTATTTTTTTTACAATGGATACCACTTCCATTCGTCATTTTCTAATTTATAATCGCCTGCTTTTTTATTATTTTTTAAATAACATATAACAAAATTATTCCATATGTCATTGTTGTCATGATATTCTATTTCAATATTATCTAATATTTTTATTTCTTTTAATGGATTATCTGAAAATGCATATTCTTTGATATTTTTTAATTTTATATAATTTGATAAATCTAATATTTCTATTTGATTATTTGCAAATGCCCATTCTCCTATTATTTCAATACTTTTAGGTAGAAAGACGGTTTTTATTAAATTATTTTTAAAACAACAGAAATCAATACATTTTAATTTTAAACATTTTGATAAATCTAATATTTCTATTTTATTATTTGAAAACGCAAACGTCCCTATTTTTTCGATATTTTTTGGCAATTTTAATTCTCTTATGTTATTCCCTAAAAACGCATCATTTTCTATAATTTTTAAATTTATGCAATTTGAAAAATCAATATGCGTTATTTCATTTGCCCAAAACGCATCTGTGCCTATTAATCGAATGCCCTGATGTAAAGTTAAATATTTTATTTCATTTGATTTAAATGCATCTTCATGTATTTCTTCTATATTTTCTGGCAATTTCAAATATTTTATATTGTTTTCATAAAAAGCACTTTTTTTAATAGATTTCAATTTTATGCATTGCGATAAATCTAATCTTTTTATTTGATTTTTAACAAATGCATCTTCTAATATCATTTCAATATTTATGGGCAATTTTACACATTCTATTTTATTATTATAAAATGCTTTTGAATCAATAATTTTTAAATTAATATAATTAGATAAATCTAAAAATTTCAATTTAAATCCATTAAAAATATGATGTTTTAATCTAGTAACACTTGACGGTAAAAAAATAAAATTTAAATATTTATAATCAAATAAACCATTTATAGATTTTAAGTTATTAAATCTATCTAAATCCAACACATTTTGAGGCCAAAATGAATATTTCATATTAATAATTTTTGTTAAATCATCATTAAATTCAATATAAAATGAACTTAAAATTAAATACTTACTTTTTCTCATAATTTATTTTTTTTATAATGGATACAACTTCCATTCATTATTTTCTAATTTATAGTTTCCTTCTTTTTTGTTATTATCATTATAATATCTAGCGAATATGTTCCATATATCTTTTTTGTAATAATTGTCATATTCTATTTCAATATTACCTAATATTTTTATTTCTTTTAATGGATTGCTAGAAAACGCATAATATTCTATCTTTTTTAATTTTATGCAATTTGACAAATCCAATATTTCAATTTTATTTATTTGAAATGCTGCATGTTTTATTATTTCTATATTTTTAGAAAATGCTATATTTTTTATATTATTTCCATAAAATAATAATTCTTCTATTTCTTTTAATTTTATGCAATTAGATAAATTTAATTCTTCTATTTTATTTGTGTCAAATGCCTGACGATCAATATTTTCAATATTTTTAGGCAATTTCAAATGATGTATTTGATTTTCAGAAAATGAAAATGGTCCAATATTTTTTAAATTAGTACAATTAGACAAATCTAATGATTCTATTTTATTTTCAAAAAAACATTCTCCTTCTATATTCTCCAAATATTTAGGTAATTTTACTCTTTTAATATTATTTTTGTAAAAACATTGATATGGAATTGTTTTTAATCTAGCACATTTTGATAAATCTAAATATCTAATATCATTAATATAAAATGTATAATCATCTAATCTATATATATATTTAGAAAATTTTATATATATAATATTCAACCCACTAAATATATTACCATCTATATAAAAAATATTTTCTGGTAAATATACAAAGTTTAAAAATGAATTATTAAAATCAATATCATGTATATTTTTCAAATTCTCAAATCTTATCAAGTCTAATATATTTTGATTTTTAAATATTTTTTTTGTTTTTATAATTTTTGATAAATCTTTATCAAAATCAAAATAAAAACCACTTAATACTAAATACTTACTTTTTCTCATATACAATTTGTGAAATAATTTATATATATATATAATAAAATAAATATAAATAGGATCTTTATTTATAAATAAATGTAGTAATTTTTTTATTTTTATATTATATTAAAAAATAATGTTTTTGTAAAAAATATAATATTATTAAAACATTTTTGTTGTGCAATATGCTTTTATAATTCCTTATTTTATTTTTGTAACGTAAAGTAAAATATAAAATTCCTTATTTTAGTTTGACAACACAAAGTAAAATAAAAAAAAAATAATTTTTTAATATATATATAATAAAAAAAATGGTAGAAAATAATATAGCAGTAGGAATTGATATAGGTTTAAAGGGTGGAATTTCTATATACGATATAAATAAAAAAGAGTTTATAGCATTATATGAAATGCCAATTGTCTCCGAACAAGGTCATAATGTATTAGATGTTAAAGAATTATATTCTATTTTAAATAAGTATAATATTAAATTAATTGTTATCGAAAAAATATCAAATATATATGGAGTTTCTAAATCAACAATGTTTTCTTTGGGAAAGCAAATAGGGTATATTACATCATATAGTATATACAAAAATATAAAATTGATTGAGATACTTCCAAAGACGTGGGAATATTATTTTTACAAAGGGCATGATTTAGAAGTTGAAGATATAAGTATGCTAAATGATGATACCATATATTTAGAATATTGTGATAAATATGATATAAATATAAAAAAAATAAAATCATTTTGTACATTTTATAAAATACCGCCAAAAAATTTAGAAATATTATCAAATTATTTAGAAATCCCAATGAATAAAATCACATCATTCAAATTGCAAAAAATAAAAACAATGAAATGCTTGGTCGATATCTATGGAATAGATTTACTAAAAAAATGCTATGTTAGAAATAATGTCTATGATGGAATTGTAGATTCAATAATGCTATTAAGATATTGCATAGAAAATAATCTAATATGATTTGGTAATTTGATTTTTTAATGAATCTAATTTTTTAATTTCTTTTTCAATTTCATTTTGTCTATTTACGTCTAGAATTCTTCTATCTGTAGATTGTATCATTCTATGCTCTGACTTTAATCCTTCTGTTTCAATAGATAATGATAATATCGTTTCTAAATTTTTAATATCATCATTAGTTGATAACTGCTCTATAGATTTTGATATTTTTGATAACTTTTTATTGGTAGATATTCTAGAACATGTTGTCATTATCAATATCAGAATTAATAATGCTAATGATAATTTTTGAAATACTGTATCTTTCATTTTTTTATTTTATTTTTATATTATATATAAAAAATATTTTTTTATTGCATATTTTAATTCTATTTTTTTGATTTTATATTTTTATAAAAATTTCTAAATATTTATATAATATAAAAAATTATGAGACTAAAAACATTAGTTATTGAAAAAAAATTAACAATCAGAGATTCGGAAATATTAGATTTATATTTAAAAGATATCGCAAAAGAAAATCCATTAACACAAGAAGAAGAATTAGAATTAATCAAATCTGCTAAGGCTGGTGATGTGGTTGCAAAAGAAAAACTAATAAAAAAGAATTTAAGATTTGTCGTATCTGTTGCAAAGCAATATTCAAACATGGGAGTTGAACTAACAGATTTAATAAATGAAGGCAACATAGGATTAATGAAAGCAATTGATTATTTTGATGAAACAAAAGGATTTAAATTCATTTCATATGCAATATGGTGGATACGACAATCTATTTTACTATCAATAGAAAATAATAGTAGATTGATTAAAATACCTAGCAATAAAATTCACTTATATAATAAAATAAAAAAAGAATATTATTTATTAGAACAATTATTAGAAAGAAATCCATCTATAAAAGAACTATCAGAAAAGTTAAATATATCTGAAAATACAATAATAGAGTTGAATAATTTATTTTATAATAAAATATCAAGCATAGATGAGAATGAGAATGACAATATCAATGATAAATATAATAATATTACAAATATAATTTCAAAAAGCATAAACAAGTCAACAGATAATAATCTTGATATAAAGTCATTAGATATAAAAATAAACAATTTTCTTGATATTTTATCTTCAAAAGAAAAAAAAGTAATAATAGATTACTATGGTCTAAATAAAAATTATCCTAAAACGTTTGAAGAAATTGCTTTTAATATGAATTTAAGCAAAATGAGAATAATACAAATTCATAATAATGCAATAAAAAAATTAAAAGAAAATAACGATATAAATGTATTGAAAAAATATATTGTTTAATAAAAAAAATATTAATTTATTTTTTTATAGTGGATACCATTTCCACCATCCGTTTTCAAATTTATAAGTTCCTGCCTTGCGATCATGTTCATATTCATAGCTAAAATTATTCCATATATCATCTTTATAATGATCTGGATTGGTACTTAATAAAACTTCTAAAATTACATCACTTAATATTTTTATTTCCTTTAATGGATTGTTTGTAAATGCATGTCTATAAATATGTTTTAAATTTGTGCAATTGGATAAATCTAGTACTTCAATTTCATTACCTAAAAATGCCTCTGGATATATTGCCTCTATATTTTGCGGTAAATATAATTTTTTTATTTTATTTGCTTCAAATGAAGCACCCCCAATATATTTTAAATTTATACATTGTGATAAATCTAATTCTTTTATTTCATTATCTAAAAAAGCAGAAATATTTATTTCTTCTATATTTTTGGGTAATTTTAATTCTTTTATTTGATCATGCCAAAATGCGTGATCATCAATAGTTTTCAATTTTTCACATTGAGACAAATCTAATATTTCAATTTGATTCAGAGAAAAAGCAGACTCATTTATTGTTTCAATATATGGTGATATTTTCAATATATTTAATTCAATATTTTTAAATGCATTATTTATATTTTTTAAATTTTTACATTGAGATAAATCTATCGAATATATTTTAGTATTTGAAGCAAATGAAATTTTTTCAATTATTTCTATGTTTTGCGGCAATTTTAGTTCTTTTATTTTATTTCCTTCAAATGAAAATTTTTTAATAATTTTTAAAGACATATATGGAGATAAATCTAATATTTTTATTTCATTATCGCCAAACGCAGATTCTTCTATTATTTTTATGTTTTGCGGTAAATATATAAAATTTAATAATTCAAATTGAAATTGATTTTCTTTTATAATTTTTATTTTATCAAATTTAAATAAATCTAGCATATTCTGATTTTTAAATGATTTTTTAACTTTTAAAATTTCTGTTAATTCATCGTTAAAATCAAAATAAAAACTATTTAATATTAGATATTTACTTTTTTTCATATCTCATTTGTTTGAGCCTTTAATATATTTTGTTATTGCGGCGCCTAATGCTGTTGATACCAATCTAGAAGTCAATGTATCATATATGATACCTTTTTCAACTCCTAATGCGTTTGCAATAACCTTTCCTATAGATGGCCCAACAATAAATCCAATGGTTCCTCCAACAATTTGTCCTAATAGACTTTCATCCAATTCAGATATTTTTAAATCGCCATACTCATTTAAAAAATCTTGTATACTTTTTTTCTCTTCTTCAGAGATATATTCATATTTTTCATCATCAAAATTTATAGATGATTTTTTTTCTCTATAATCTTTAAAAGTTTCCATCTTTCTTTTTTTTAGTATATATATATTTTTATTTAAAAAGTTTTATAAAAATTCCACTTACCATTGCTAAAAACATATGTACCGCCTTTATTTAAAATTATTTGATAATATCTTACAAATGTTCCCCATCTATCTACGTTAAATGTTTCAAAAATATTCACATTTTGATTTATTTCGATATATGATAAGTTATTATTTGATAAGAATGCATTTGATCCTATTTTGTTTAATTTTAGCAGATTTTTCATATATAGTGATTTAATATCATTATGAGAAAACGCAAATGATTCTATTTTAGAAATGTTATTTGGTAAGATAACAGTTTCAATATGATTATTGCAAAAGCATCTATACGGAATTGATATTATATTAGTTAATTTAGACAAATTAAGATTAACAAGATTATTATTTTCGAATGATGATGATCCTAACTCTACTATGCTTGAACTAAAGATAATATCTTCTATTTGATTATATACAAATACACTAGAAAAAAATGTCAACGGAGATTTTATATTAGATAAATCTATCTTTTTTAATTTATTATTTCTAAAACATTCATTTGCTATCAAAGATATATTATCGGGAAGATGCATCCTATATATATTATTAAAAGAAAATGCCTCATCATCTATAAATTTTAATTTTTTTGAATATGATAAATTTAAATATTTAATATAATTATTAAAAAATGCGCATTTCTCTATAGAAACAATATTTTTTAATGAAACAAAATTTACATATATTAATTTTTTATTGCTTAAAGCATTCGGTGATATTAAATATATAGAGTTTGGTAAAAATAAATATTTTACATTATCATAATTTTTCAAAAAATTAGATGGTAATACCTTTAAATTTATATATCTACATAAATCTAAAAAAGTTAAATCTTTATTGAATGGAGTCAATTCTTTATTTGAATCTAATATAGATATGCTAAATGGCGGAATAATTAAATATTTACTTTTTCTCATAAAAATATATATATAAAATATTTTTATTGTATTACTCTCAAAAATAAATAATCTTTATTTCCATTTTGTTATAAATTTTGGTATAAACAGAAATAAAATGATTTATTTTTTACAACTGATACAATTGCCATTCATCATTTTCTAATTTATAGTCACCAGATTTTTTTTTATTATTATTATAATATTCAACAAATCTATTCCATAGATCATTTTTAAAATCATTATAATTCATCATTGTCATATAAAAAATTATTTTTAGGTTCACATACTTTATCTATTTCAAACGGAATCTCATCTAATTTTTTTGCTGATTTAAAATAGGTATTAATATAATCTTGTCTAATCTGATCTATTGATATTAAATGATTATCTCTTATTACATACCAGAATGTCCAGCCATTATTGCTATCTTTTTGTAATATCATCGCACTAATTTTATGAATAGATCCTGCAATTCCATTATATAATATTGATGAATCTGCTTGCACTTTAGCAGAGTACTTTTTATCTTTTGAATATAAATATTCACCAATTTTAATATATCCTTTTTCAATTAAGCAACCAAAAGGAATTCTTGGTATTTTTTTTTCTACTTTATATTCTAACAACTGTTTGTCAATGGGTTTAATTTTCTCAAGTCTTTGATTTGAAATTTGAACATAAAAATGTTCTTTCTCAAAAGATATATATTTCCTTCCAAGTCTTTTAGCTACTGCTGCTGTAGTTCCAGAACCAGAAAAGGGATCTAATACTATATCACCAGGATTAGATGTTGAAATAATAATTCTATATAATAATTCAGCTGGTTTTTGTGTAGAATGTGCTTTTTGTCCGTTCACTTTAATTCGTTCACTTCCTTGACATATTGGTATTAACCAATCACTTCGCATTTGTATATCATCATTCATTACTTTTAAAGAATGATAATGAAATGTATATTTTGATGTTTTTGACTTTACCGCCCATATCAATGTTTCATGCGCATTATTAAATCTTGTACCTTTAAAATTTGGCATAGGATTAGTTTTTATCCAAATTACATCATTCAGAATCCAGAAACCAATATTTTGTAATATGTTACCTACTCTAAAAATATTATGATATGTTCCAATTACCCATAGACAACCTGTATTTTTTAAGATTCTGTGACATTCTTTTAACCATGTTGTTGTAAACCTATCATATTCTTCCATTGATTCAAATTTATCCCAATCGTCATTAACAGCATCTACTTTTGTTTGATTAGGCCTGTATAAATCACCATTTAGTTGAAGATTGTAAGGCGGATCAGCAAATATTAAGTCTATAGAATTATCAGGTACTTGTTTTAATAATTCAAGACTATCACCCTCATATATTTTATTTAATTCAAAATTCCCTAGTTTTTCCATTATATAATTTAATAATTATTAAGATTTAAATGTTATTTAATTAACTTTTTTATAAAAATCTAACAAAAACCAGCTGAATTATTATATAGAATTATTATTTCAATATTTTTTGGTAATTTTAAATATTTTATTTGATTTTCAAAAAAAGCATACTCTTTAATATTTTTCAATTTTATATATCTTGATAAATCTAATGATTGAATTTTACATTCAGAAAACACTCCGGATTCCAAGCTTTCAATATTTTTTGGTAAATATACAAAATTTATATTTTTATATTTGGAAAAATTTTCTTTAATTATAGTTTTCATTTTATCAAATCCATATAAATCCAATATATTTTGTTTTTCAAATAATTCTTTAACATTTTCAATTTCTGTTAAATCATTATTGAAATCAAAATAAAGTCCACTTAATATTAAATAATTACTCTTTATCATAATTTATTTTTTATAATGGATACCATTTCCATTTACCATTTTCTAATTTATAATCACCTGATTATTTTTTATTTTTATATTATATAAAAAATTATTTTTTTTAATATTTTTAAATTTCAAAAAATATAATTATAAAAATTATAAAAAAATATATAATATAAAAAAAATGATCAATATAGAACAGAATAATGGTATATTAAAAATATCATATGTAAACAAAGAAGGAACTGTTAGTATAAAAAATATTCAAATTCCTAGAAATGAATATTTTAAATGGGTATTGTGTAATGATAATGAACGCGGTAATAATAAATATAAAACATGGGACGGAAAAAATATTAAAAAAGTTCCAACAAAATATTTAGATAAATATCGTGTGATTGAATTACTATCATCTATGGATGATAATGATATTGAAGAAATATATGAGTATAATGAACCCAACATTTGGTATTGTGATATAGAAGTTGAGATTATAGATGGATTTCCAGATCCAGCAGTAGCAAACGGACAAATATTATCCATATCATTATTTGATTCAAAAACAAAAATTTTATATATTTTTGGACTTAAACCATTAAAGCAATTTGAAATAGATAAAATAAATAAATTAATAAATGAATATATTTCTAAATATAATTTATCTATACAAACAGAATATCTTTATTTTGATGATGAGATAAATATGATAACTACTTTTTTAGGGTCTTATGTTAGAAATATTCCATTTTTAACTGGATGGTATTTTACAGAATTTGATTGGAAATACATAATAAATAGATGCAAAAAATTAAATATAGATTATAGAATATCATCAATATCTAATAAAACTGTTACAATTAATAATTTTCCAATGCATAAAATTGTTGTAGACTATATGCAATTGTATATAAAATATGATAAAACAATTGACCTAAAAGAAAATTATAAATTAGAGACAGCTGCAAAGCAATGCATAGGATCTGGAAAGGTAAAATATGCTGGAAGTCTAAAAAATTTATATAATGATGATCCAGTATATTTTATGTTTTATAATTCAATTGATTCTATATTAATATATCTAATAAATGAAAAAATCCATGTTATAGATATATATTTGCTGATAAATCATTTAACAAAAGTTGAAATATATGATGTTTTTTATACCACTAAAATCACTGAATGTATAATGGTTAGAGAATTTTATAAAAAAAATAAAATAGTAATATATGATGAAAAAAAATCATTTGAAAAAAAATCATATGAAGGAGCATATGTAATAAAGCCGCAAAAAGGATTATATAAAAATGTAGTTATATTTGATTTTTCATCATTATATCCAACGACGATTCGTCAGTTTAACATATCACCAGATACATATATAGGTAAAGATGTAGAAATGAAGCCTGGATATATTAAATGTGTAAATGGTACTGTTTTTGACAATGAACATGATTCGATATTGAGAACAGTATTTACAAATTTTTTTAATGAAAGATCATTGTCAAAAAAAATTGCCTTAGAAATTTATCAAGAAATATCATATTTAAAAAATAATGATATTTCAAATAAAAATTTTAAATATGCTAATTTAAATAATGATATTTCAAATGAAATAGAACGATTAAATACATTATATAAATCATATAAGAACAAAGAACAAAGTATAAAATTACTTATTAATTCTATGTATGGAATCTTTGGAGCCAATTTCTTTTATTTTTATAATATAGACTTGGCAGAATCTATCACATTACAAGGACAAAGTACTATGAAATTTTGCAAAAATGCTATAAATTCATATTTTTTAAAATATTGGCCAAATGATAAAAAAACTCATAAAAAAATGGGAATATCAAAGGTTGAACCAATAAATAATGAAGTTGTGATTTATGGAGATACAGATTCAAACTTTATATGCTTTGATGAGATAATATCAAAAACAGACTGGGATAAAGATCCAACGGACTTTATATTAAAATTTTATGATGTATTTTTATCTGATTTTTACAAAAAAGTATTAAATGCATATGCACAAAAAACAGGAACAAAAAATTTTCAAAAATTTGAAATAGAAAAAATATTAGATAAAATTATAATTTTTGGTAAAAAATCCTATTTCTCGCATGTTTCATGGGAAGACCCTAATATTAAATATGATAAAAATAAAAAAATTTATTTTAGAGGAACCGAACTAGCAAAATCAACATATTCAGATTATATTAGAAATATATTATATAATATGGTTAACTATATAATAAATAATGTTGATAATTTTAATATATATGAATTTAATAACATTGTATTAAAATATAAAAAAGAATTTAGATTAAATAGCATAGAAAATATTTCATTAGCAATGACATTATCATCATATGATGCATATGTTATAGAAGATAAATATGATATAAAAATAGAAAAAAAATGTCCCATTCATGTTCGTGCTGCCGCCATTTATAATCATATGCTATATAATTCTAAATATAAGGATAAATACGAATTTATCAAAAAAAATGATAAGGTAAAATATTATTATGTCAAGAAAAATCAAAATGTTGATGTGTTTGCGTTTTTACCAGGAAGCTTTCCCATAGAATTTGCTCCAGAAATTGATTATAATATGCAATTTGATAAACTTATCTTAACACCATTAGAACGATTTGTATCTGTAATAAACAAAAAAGATTTATCTATCAAAAATATAGATATAGATATCACAAATAATTTATTCTAATAAATATTTATTTTTCTATTTTTAATTTATTATAAATAGCTTCTGTAAAATTTTCTAATCCATCTACATATCCAGATATATGTTCCAGTTTTTCTTTAATTTGATTTAGTACTATTAATGTAGATACAGTTTGTTCATTATTTCCTTTTGCTGTTTTTGTTCCAATAGTTTTTGTTCCAGTAGGAGGAGACATTATAGTAATACTTTCATTAGGTTTTTCTTTTGATACAGAATCAGATATATCTTTAATAGCCTTTACAAGTTCTTCAAAAGAAGTTTCAAGAGTATCTGTAATCCTTGATGCTAATGCTTCTGGTGCCTTTGAAATTATAGCCATTGAATTCATCATAGAATTTGTCAATTTTAATTTTTCAACATCAAATTTATTAACATTTGTTTTTAATTCTCCCATAGAAGATGCAAATTTAGAAAATCCATATGCTTGTTGATTTTTTGAAAGCGTTGATATTGATTTTTCGAATAATGTAAATGATGGAATAGATGTTGAAAATATCTGAAATCCTTTATTTAAATCTATAAAAGAACCTCCTAATTTAGTTAATGAATCCGAAAATTTATCTAATCCATTTCCCATTTTTGACATTTTTTCTAATTCATTAGTAAATAATGAAAATGACGACATATTATCCTTTGCCTTTGAAAGAATATTAGTATCTAAATTAGTAAATATTGTTGGAATAAATGATATAATTTCTTTCATATGAGATTTCATTTCTTCAATATTTATTGGGGTATACCCAACAATTGTACCTTGATTATTATAAATGGGTATCCCTTTTTCTATATCCATAAATGAAACAATGCCAGATATAATATTATTGAATACATTCGAAACATCACTAAATGAATCTACGGCATTTTTTATTTTTCGTTTGTTACCTTTAATTTTTTCTCCGGCATCTACAAGAATTCCAGTTAATACAAATAGAAGTCCATCATTTTTACCTTCTGATCCTATTAAAATATTTTTTATATTTGGAACTACAGTAGATAAATCTATATTTATATATGTTAATCCTCCTTTGCCATCTGCAATTTGAATAGGGAAATTATTAAAATTTGCAAATGCGGCAATGCCTCCTGCAATACTTGATAATGTATCTCCTATACCTCTTATAGATTTTATTCCTTTCTTAATATTTTTTGCCTTGTTTCTTAATGTTCCTGAAATATCATCTACAACAGTTTTTCCTATATCTCCAAATATATCTGATAAAAGATATAACAATCCATTATTGCCAGTTAAATTATCTTTTATTTTAGGGATTATATCTGTCCAAATATTTACTGTGCTATAACTCAATTCTCCCTTTGAATTGGATATTTGCACAGGAAATTGATCAAAATTGGCAAATGAAACTATTCCTCCTGCTATATTAGATAATGTATCTCCTAAATGACGTACACTTTTAATACCTTTTTTTACATTTTTATTTTCTCTTTGTTTTTCACCAATTGATGAAAACACATCTGATAATACTGTGAGTAAAGATGGAACCGTTGATTTTATTTTATCTATAGATTCATATAAATTAACAGTAGAATGTATTAATTTATGCGGGTCCTTTGGATCGGGAATTTTTACAGGAAATTGTTCAAATTTTGCAAAAGAAATAATGCCGCCAGCTATTTCAGATAATACAGATGACATTTTTTTTGTTATTCTTATTCCCTTTCTATATCTACTATGATCTTGCTTTGCAATATTTACAAATCCAGATAATATAACAGAAAATACACCATTATCTTGAAATAATGTTTTTATATTATTATTTATACCTGATATATCATCAAGATGTTTTCCCAAAAAACGTAATGATTTTGCAATATCTAAAACTGCATTACTTATCATACCTATAATAATAGATCCCTTCATAACTTTAATAATATTACCGCCCGAACCAATTCCAGATATTGTTTTATATAAATAGTCTATAATACTTAATCCTTTTATTTCATATGATTTGGTGGTTGTATTTTTTTCTAGCATTCCATTATTTGATAAAAACAACAATGTCTTTGAAAATGACATTAGTCCTGCAGATAATAATAATAAAGTTCCAGATATCATAGTCACACTAACAAGTCCTAATACTAATAAAGGCAAAAGAATTCCTAATTTTGCAATAGACAATCCCAAGCTAAATATAAAATTACCTATTTGTGTAGATGCTTCATTTAAATCTTTATATATTAGCATTAATTTTTTCATTCCAATCGATAATAAAATAATACTTAATGAAAATATAATTAATGGAACTGACATTGCTAGCATAGATGCCCCGCCGGCTATGATTAATGGAGATACTAATCCTAATAGCATAAATGATATACCAATCCCCAATATCAAAACTGATGTAGATTTAGTAAAGTCAGATACCGTTTCAAAATTATATAATATTTTTTTTATAGAATTATTAAATAATAATAAAGATATAGAAAATGCTGCTATAGATGCCCCTATTAATAATAATGACATTGATCCCGAATTTAAAAATTTTGATAATAATGCTAATGTTACAAATAAAAGAGCTGTACCAACAATAATTCCTCCAATTATTGCTGTCATCATCATTGGGTCTTCTTTTTTGAACAATGCCATTGTAATTTTTAAAACAAGAGACATTGCTAATATTCCTAATGAAAATAATATTAAAGATTTTCCAATATCTATAAGAGAATCTGTTCCAGATTTTATTTGTTTCATCCATTTACCCATTATTGAAAATAATCCAACAATAGTTGTTAAAAATAATAATGTTGTTGCTACGACAACTGGCCCAGCTATTGCAATATATAATGTCATAACAGAAAGTCCTACAGAAACGGCAATTAATGATTTTCCCATGTCGTGCATAGCATCTGTACCCTTTTTAATATCCTTTGATTTTTTACCTAAATCTGAAAATATATTTAGTACTGATTTTATTGTCCAAGCACCCAGAAATATTAATGGAGAAGCTAATCCTAATGGTATTAATAAAAATAATGATAATGATAATGTAGCTAATGCTTTTCCCATGTCGTGCATAGCATCTGCACCCTTTTTAATATCCTTTGATTTTTTACCTAAATCTGAAAATATATTTAGT
>Ga0255347_1003820_pt1 | contig 19066 bp, 21 predicted proteins | sample wastewater_treat_2_FD_192479 | JGI IMG/M metagenome (GOLD analysis project Ga0255347, IMG submission 192479) | Wastewater microbial communities from Lulu Island WWTP, Vancouver, Canada - plant24 | ecosystem: Engineered > WWTP > Wastewater > Unclassified | place: Canada: Vancouver, British...
TTAGTTATACCTCCATATATTTTTTCATCTTAATTCTGACTATAGAATACGCTATATAGGTTAACGGTCAAGCTTGAAAATTACATTTTTATGAAATAAAAGCAAAGACGAAGTAACATAAAGATGCATTCTTTACTTTATTTTTATATATGATCTGTATATGCTTTTTAGATCAATCAGAGATAATTATTGTATTTCTTCCCGAGTGCTTGGCATAGTAAAGCCTGTTATCTGCTTTTTCGACAAGCTTTTCAACTGTAAAGTTTTCTTCTACATCTTTGCAGTCAGATATTCCGGCACTGAAGGTAAAGCAGATCGTATCATCTCCATAAGTATAGTTTTTTTGTCTCACATCGTTCAGTATTCTTTCAACGATTCTTAATGCTGGTTCTTTGCTTACCCAGTCAATGATTATCATAAATTCTTCTCCTCCATATCTTCCCAAAACATCGTAAGGACGGAGGTTATGAGTTATTGTTTTTGTAAACTCCCTTAATATATAATCTCCTGCCTGATGGCCAAAAGTATCGTTTATTTTTTTGAAAAAATCAATATCAAGGATGGCAACGGAAAAATCTTTGTTTGTCCTTTTGTGTTCTGAAATCATTGAAGATAATCTTTCAAAAAGGTATCTGCGGTTATAAACTTCAGTAAGAGGATCTCTTATAGCAATTTCCCTGTATTTTTTTTCCGTTTCTATCTTGTCGGTTATATCTCTTGCAGCAGCATAAATGATCTTTCCATATGGATGGGATCTCCACTCTATGTATCTGTACTCATTATTTTTGGCACGATAGCGGTTGACAAAATCAACAACTTCGTGCTGTTGTGAAAGCTTGGACATAGCTTGCAGTGTACTGGGTATATCTTCCGGATGGACAAAATCAAGAAATCTGCTTTTTTCGAGGTACTCCCGTGAGTATCCGAGAACATTTATCCATTCGCTGTTTACTTTGAGAAAATTACCGTCTATATCGGCTATGCACAAAAGATCAAGGTTGACTGAAAAAAATCTTTCCAGTTCGTCCGCATGCTCTTTTTCATTTGTTATATCAACATTTGTCCCTACCCATCGATAAGGAGTACCGTCTTTTTGTCTTAACAAGCTGCCACGGGTAAGAATCCATTTCCAGGAGTTGTTTTTTGTTTTCAGTCTGTGGATAATTTCGTATTTTTCAGTCTTTCCATCAAGATAATCCTTAATTGCCTTTTCAATTTTTTGAACATCTTCTTCATGCCAAAGTTTTTTCCATCCTTCAAAGGAATTTTCGATCTCATTTTCGTCATAGCCCAGCATGCTTTTCCATAATTTTGAAAAATATACTCTGTTATTAATCATATCCCAATCCCAAAGACCCATCTCAGCGCCTTCAAGTGCCAGAGAAAATCTTTTCTCCGCTTCTCTAAGGTCGTCTTCTGACTGTTTTTGACCAGTAACGTCAATAGTAACCGTAAGAAAGCTTTTTTTATTTAGATCATCAAAAATAGCGCCAGTAAAAAGATTTTGTATGATTCTGCCCGATTTTGTAGTTATTTTTAACTCTCTAAGAGACACTTTCCCATTTTTCAAGAGTTCTTCTTCAATCTCTTTGTCTGAGGTTTTATCTAAGAAAATTCCGATTTCTTCAAGAGTTTTTCCAAGGATGTCAGTTTTTTTATATCCGTATTTACTCAAAAAAGCCTCATTCACATCTGTGAAAACTCCTGTGGGAAAATCACGTATTGACATGGAAGCAGGATTGTTTTCAAAGACAGTTTTCAGTTTGTTTAGCAAGATATTTTCCTTTGTTACATCTTTGGAAATAACAAAAATGCTTTCCTTTCCATTCCAGTGGGCGGTCCATATTCTTGTTTCAACATATATGATATTATTTTCCGAAGTGATAAGCGGAAGAAGACGAGATGTTCGATCACCAAGAAAAACAGATTTCATTAATTTCTTGATTTCTTCTTGGTTATCTTTCGGATGAAGATCCCAAATTTTTTTTCTTTTCAACTGCTCCAGGGTATATCTGAGCTTTTTAAGTACCGCTGCGTTAACGTGAAGTATATTTCCGCGCATATCGCCTATGAAAAAAAGATCATCAACAGTGTTGAAAAAAGTTCTTGTATTAAGCTCAGAATTTCTAAGTGTTTCCTGATAATTCTTAACTTCAAGGATATTGGATATAAGTGAAGTTAAAGTTTTAAAAATTTCTATATTTTTATCGCTCCATGCATGCTCTTTGCGGCAATCATCACAGCCTATAAAACCTCTAAGACTGTCTTGAAAAAACAAAGGAAATATTATAAGTGACTGTATAGATTGATTTTTCAAAGTATCATATATATGGTTAACAGTTCTTTCTACATCATTTATAAGAACATATTCCCGCCTCATAAAAATATCTTTGAGACCAGGAAAAGTATCGTATTTAAATTCTTTAAGAAATTCAATTTTTGAGGGTATGTTTTCATTGCACCACTCATAAATGATCGAATTTGAGGATTCGTCCACATCAAGAAATATATAAACTCTGCTTAAATTGAAATTTTTTCCTATCTTTTCAATTGATAGGCTTATTTTTTTATCGGAATCATCTTTTCCTGTAAGTATTAATCCAATTTCCGATAAGAGTTTTATGTCTTTCATCACACACCTGCCATTAAGTATTCTATAGGTCATGCTATTAATTATAACTCATTTTTAATTTTTAATACACACAAGAAAGATTATATTAACTTTTCTATTATATGTAAAAAAACTTCCGTGTATGCAAACGGAAGTTTTTATTCAGTACTCAAAAAATTTAGTTTTAAAGCATTTTCGTAAGAAATGTAACCATTTTTGATCATAGAGTAAAGAACAATTTTAGTCCTTTCCATTGTCCTTTCATCCATAGATTTTATATTATAGATGCTTGGTGCTTTAGGAATACCAGCAAGTATAACTGCCTGTTCAAGTGTAAGCTGATCTGGTGGTACATTAAAATATCCATTAGCCGCCTGTCGTATACCATAATAACCATTACCAAAATAAATTATATTACAGTATAATTCAAGAATCTGCTCTTTTGAATACTCTTGTTCCAGTCTCAGCGCAACAATCAGTTCGGCAATTTTCCGTGAATATTTTTTATCGAAAGAAAAATACATATTTTTAGCGAGCTGCTGAGTGATTGTACTTCCTCCGGAAATAGTTTTCCCGTTAATAAAATTTGTAATCAAAGCTCTTGTTGTTGCAATAAAATCAATACCGTGATGGTAAAAAAATCTGTGGTCTTCAACCGAAACTATTGCTGAAAGAAAATATCCAGATATTTTTGAAAGATTTATATAATCTTTATCAGAAGTAATTTCTTTTACTTTTGAGCTTATGCTTTTTTCGTCGACAGCTATTTTATATAGACTTATTCCGTCGGATATGGTTGTGGCAGTCCGGATAAAAAAGAAGATAGCTATTACCAGTAGTACAACCCAAAATAAGTAAGTGAAACTTTTAGATATACTGTTTTTCATTTCACAGGTAATATTTTTTTTTCTTTTATTTGATCTGACTTCTTTCTTAACTGTTTGCTGCATATGCTTTTTTCCCCTTGCTTTTATTTTTTACTTACAGCTATTGTAAAACATTTTGTTTTACAACAGTATATTTGAGTCTTACGTATTTCGTACATTATTGTAAGATTAAAAAATCTGCCTTTAAAAGGCAGACTCAGATATAGGTGCAAATAAACTATATTTATCTTATAAATTCATGTACTTTTTACGCAGTCTAAAAAAAGCAGAATCAGGTATTTTGAAGCTTTTCATTTTATCAATAACTATTTTTGCGCATTCATCCGGAGTATTTTCAAATGTGTTAATCTCAAAATCATATATATCATTGAAATACATATTTTTATACTGTCCTATAGCTTGTCCGATTGTTCTATCACCGCGTTCAAGTTCTCTCTTTTCAAGTTCTTCAGGAGGACAGGAAACTTTGACAAAGATTACTTCTGAAAATTCCATCAGCGTTACACACTCCCTGAGCCAATTTTCATGATGATTTTCGATAACTGTATCAACAATAACATTTTGGCCTTCATCGCTCAAAAAAACAACAAATTTGTGCATTAGTGAAGCTACAGAATTCTCTGTTTCTGAAAAATCGCTGTCGAAAAATTTCTGATGAAGCATATCGCAAAAAGTGTCAATTTGAACATGAAAAAACTTTTCTTTACTTATTTTTTGTATATTTTTGGCAAGTGTGCTTTTCCCGGAACTTGATGTACCGTTTAAGAAAATAATTCTTCCTCTATGCATTTTTCCTCTTGTACTAAATATAAAAATATTTTTAGGGTATCATGGATAGTTTAAAAATTTTTTGTGAAATGGAGTTAGACAAGCGCTATATATAATTTGTGGATGGTATGCAAAGAGATAGAGAAATGGTTTAAAATGTCCATCAATCTTTAATGATATCAAAAATATCTTCCGGACTTTTTAAAGTGTAGGTACTTTTAATTCCTTTAAGATCACTACAGCCCCATAATGCAAGAGCACAGTCAGTTTTTTCTGCCAGAGCACATTGCATATCGTAAGTACTGTCTCCTATATAAAGGGTCTTGGTGTTTTCTGTATTCGATATTTCAAGATACTTACGCATAGGTTCCCCGTTAGGCTTATGTTTTAGAGTATCTTCAGAGCATACTATGTTTTCAAAATACTCTGAGATCCCAACAGGAATAAATTGTTTCTCGTACTCATCTCTAGTTCTGGAAGTAATTAATCCAAGTTTGATATTCATATATTTTAGTTTTTTAAGAGCTTCTGTTATTCCTGGAAACAAGCTTATTTTCTTTCTATCGTTCAGCATATATTCGGTCCATGTTTGTAAAGTTTTTCCGTTATCGTATATTTTCAAAATTTCAAGAGCCTTAGGTCCTGTTATTCCAAGTGCAAATCTGAGATCTTCCTTTTTTTCGCAGCGGTTGTGCAGATCTTTTAATACTTTCTGCAAAGAGTTTAAGATAATATCTTCTGTATCAATAAGGGTTCCGTCTATATCAAAAACAATATTGGTATACTTCATATAAATACCTCCAAATATAATCATCAGAAGTATATTATAACAGTTCTATTTCAAATTCGCAAAACTCATCTCCTTTGAGAGCAGATCTTATGATATTGGCTTTAAGCTTTCTTCCGAAAATCTGTTCGAATGGTTTTTTTACAAATCCTGCACTACAATGGCAAAATTCTTCTGAAACTTTTGGAATAAGATTTTCAGATAGTAGAGACTCTCGTGCCCAAGGACAGTGACACACATAGTATCTTTTTTTGTCAGGGTCTTTTTCTTTAAGCCATTCATCTGTTCTGAAAGGTATTTTTACAATACGTAGTTTGTTTCCGTTTACTTTACCGCGGGTGATTTCGGGAGATGACTCAAGAAATACGATAACCTCATCTGTAATTTTCTGTCCGAAAAAGAGTTTATTGTTTTTTCTAAGATCATACATTTCTTCAATAAACTCTTTTTGTTTTAAATCCAGATACTTTTCAATATTGCCAGCCTGCATATAAAGTTCTTTATCATGCTTATAAAGTTCATCCGGAAGATCTCTTAAACAATCAGAAAATAATTCTTTTCTGAACTCTTCATTTGTCTTTTCTTTAAGCCTTTCTATTACTGTCTGCATTAACTGTGCACGCACAGTATTAGCAGTGCCTGTTGTAGGTAAATGAACATCCTTGAATATTACTTCTGCAGCTTCTTTTCCTGAAAGATTTTCTAATTTGTGGTAAAGATTATCCATAACTTCACTTCCGTCAAGCTGCACAAGCATTGCAATATAAAGAATGTCATTGCCGGTGATATATCCGTACCTAGCTAAAGAAATAATTCTAAAGAGGTCATCTTTACTGGTGTCTACGAGTTTTTTCAGATAGTTTTTTACAATAGTCTCATTAATATTATCAATATCATATCCGAGAACATTAAGAAAATCTTCAAAATTTTGAACAACATCTAAAGCATTTTTAATATCTTCTTCAGATTGGCCTCTCTTTTTCAGATACTCAACAAAAATATCTTTTTTCATTATAAGCCACCTCCTGAGATTTTGTTCATTAAGTAGTAAGCACTAATCTCTCTATAAGTTCAAGTTATATTAATATCATTATAACACAGCGAGTGAAATAATTCCTAAGAAGTTTGGCAGGCAAAAATAAATAATTGGAAATTTGGCAGTGAGATTGACATTTGTGTATTATTTGTATTATAATACATAATACAAATAATACACACTTATGTGAGGTGTTGGGTATGACGATCGATCTGGATATGACAAGCAGTATTCCAATATATTTGCAGATAAAAAACCATATAGTTATAAGCATTGGCAAAGGTGAATTAAAAGCAGGAGAGTATCTTCCTGCTGTCAGACAGCTTGCATGCGATAACGGAGTTAATATGATGACTGTTTCCAAAGCTTATTCAGTATTGAGAAGTGAAGGCTATATAGAAATAGACAGAAGACATGGAGCAAAAATATCTGGTACAAAGCTTAAAAATGAAGAGTTTAAAGTCAGATTAAGCTGCGAGCTTCTTCTTCTTATTGCTTCTTCTAAAGCAAATGGTCTTGATAAGAATGCTTTCATACAGATGTGCGAAAATATATTTAGTACAATGAATCCACAAAAGGTACAGGGCATAGTATAATGACGGTAATAATCGTATTGGTAATGATAATTATTCTGTGGGCGGTTTACTATTCATCATCATTACTGTGCAAATATGCTAAAAAAACAGTGCTTGGAGTAACTATCCCTGATTATGCAAGGAATGATAAAAAAATAAAAAAAATTATCTCTGCTGCTAATAAAGAGATAAGAATTTTTCTTTTTTTATTTTTTATAGAAATCTTTCCCATACTTTTATTTTACAAATATCCGTCTCTTATAATAACATATTTATTTATATGGATATTCTTTGTTTTTTTTACATTTAACAGGTTGATAAGCAGACATCGCAGAACTCTTATGAATATAAAGGAAGAAAATCAGTGGGTTGGTGAAAATCTAAAAACAATTTCGATTGACACAGAAGTAACAAGGCTTAAAGATACAGTTCCTATAAAAAAGAAGAACTTTCTGATTCCTTTTCTTATAAGTACATTACCTGTTTTGGTCTTTGTTTCAGGCAGCAAAGATCTGGTTCTTCTTTTTTTGAGTTCTATATCTTTTTTAAGTACATGTGCCTGTTATATTGTATATTCTTTTTTAAGCAGCGGTGAGTCTGTTGAATACTCCCATAACACTTCAGTTAATCTCATGTGCAACAGGATCAGGAGATATTGGAGCAGTTGTGCGTGGTTTGTTATTGCTATAGCAGAAAGTTTATCTTTTGCTGGTCTAAGTCTGTTCATAAATAACAAATTTCTTTTTTGGAATATTTTTTCTATAGTATTGAGTGTTTTAGTGATTTTTGGAGTGATAACAGTAATGTTGGTAAGAAAAAAATCAGAAGATATGTGCAAACGAATACTAAAACTTGAAAAAACATCTTTTATAATCGATGACGATTATTACTGGAAAGGTGGAATGCTTTTTTATTGCAATTTTAATGACAGAAGAGTATGGGTAGACAATAAAACAAGTTTGGGATATACATGCAATCTGGCATCCAGAAGTGGAAGACTTTTTGTTTATCTGTCGTCTGTTCTGAGTATTATAATTATAGTAAGTCTCATAACCCTATTTTTAATTTTGGATTTTACAGTATTTGATATGAAATTTCAAAATAAAGAGATAGCAATATCAGCACCAATATACGGATATTCATTTAGTGCAAAAGATATAAAAGATATACAACTTTCAGACAAGCTTCCGCAAGTTTTTAAAATAAACGGAGCTGCAACTGAACGCTATCTGCTTGGCAATTTTGATGTTACCGGCTATGGCAGTTCAAAAATGTATGTATATAAAGAAAAATCCCCATTCATTATAATAGAATTAAGTGGAGGATATGTATTTTTCGGCTCACAGAATCCTGAAAAGACTATGGAATACTATGAACGTTTATCTAAGATCATTTTGGAAAAATAAAATACCCGGCAGATTAAATCTTCCGGGTAAACTTATCAATTTTCGATGCCCTTCCTTGCTTGTACTCCCTGTTTATAATAATGCTTTATTTCTGTCATTTCAGTAACAAGGTCGGCTTTTTCAATAAGTTCTTTAGGAGCATATCTTCCGGTTATTACCACCTCTGTCTCCGGATGTTTTTTTTCTAAAACATCCAGTACTTCTTCGATAGAAACCAGTCTGTAGTAAATTGCTATATTCAGCTCATCAAGAACAACTATATCGCAACTTCCTTGTGCAATAATTCTACCGATCTCTTCAAGCCCTTTTTTCGCAAGTAGCACATCTTCTTCCGTGGGTTTGTTAAAGATAAAACAGTTTCTTCCAAACTGATGGATTTCAAAGTTCTTAAGGAACTCTGCCGCAGACAGCTCGCTATACTTCATTCCTTTTATAAACTGTCCGAAATAAACTTTTTTCCCGGCACATACAGCTCTCAACGATAGACCCAGAGCGGCCGTGGTTTTTCCTTTACCGTTTCCGGTATAAACGTGAATATAACCTTTATCCATTTTTTCCCCCATGATTATACTTCTATAGAGTCTCCCGCACATAATAACAAACATCTTTCTTTAAAATACTCTTTCATTTGAACCATTGCCTTAATTCCAGTGCAGTGCAAAGGTATCAGGTATTTAAGATTCATACTTATAAGATAATCAATGGTTTTTTCGATTCTAGTTTTACTTGCATTTTCAAGATGCATTCCTCCAACTATTGCATAGATATTTGTTTCAGGAATTTTTAGTCTAATGTTTTCTATAATATTAACAATTCCTTTATGACTGCATCCGGTAAAGACAACAAGACCTTCCTGTTTTTTCACGATAAGTATCTGCTCATCATTCATGTTATCGCGATGATAGTCCTCGCCGGTATAGAATCTTATAGATTCGTTTTCAAAATCAGTTATTTCTGAGATGTTACCCATAAGGAAGATATCCTCCGATATGCTTTCATAGCCTTTCACGTTATGTTCTTCCCCTGTGAATACAATACTTGAAGATATGCTGCTGAACTCTTTATCGTTAAAAGAGATACCAACTTCCCTATACTGAGGGCTTATGGTGTCAGAGGAGTACTTCTTCTGAAAGGCTCTTCGATTTACATATATAGGTGGAAGCTTCCCATCAGAAGGAAAGAAAGGTAATCCCATGCAGTGATCATAATGCCCGTGACTAAGAACTATAATATCGGTTTTTCTTAAATCTAGATCTATTTTCTTGGCATTATGGCAGTAAACATTACTCTGCCCTACATCAAATAAAATATTTTGCTCTCCGTGAGTAATATATAGAGAAAGACCATGCTCTGCAAGTAGTCCACGTTTTCTTACCCGATTGTCAGTTAATACTTTGATTGTCATATTTTCATCTCCAAAGCTTAAAAATTGTTTCTTTGTTCTCCTCTTCTGCAATTTCCAAAACCATAGCCTGTACGACATCCTTTTTCACAAACTACTTTAATTGATTCGCATTTGGGGCATTTAATATCTGATTCAAGAACTGTTTCAAACTTTTCATAATTTTCTACCCATCTATACCCACATTCAGAACAGATCAGCCGACAGATATTTTGAGTTGCCTTTCCCCCGCGTACCTGAATTCCTTTTCCATTGACAAGACTATCGGCTATTTTCTCCCGTGCGCTCAGAAGTATTCTTTGAAAGGTAGGGCGTGAAACTTCCATTTTTTCAGCGCATTCTATCTGATCATAGCCTAATAGATCTTTCAATCGTATAGCCTCAAGCTCTTCAAATTTTAACACATTAGTTTCAATCTGAATATTCTCATCCCGAACAGGTATAAAAGCGGTTTGTCCCGGGATGTTTTCAATTTTTCTCCATTTAATGGGTCTAGGCATACTCCACCTCATTGCTTTGAGTTTCAATAATGCATTACTACTAACGATAGTATCACTGTAATTGATTCATGTCAACATTCAAAAAAGACCAAAGACAAGATCTTTGGTCTTTTAGGTAACATCAGATTTTTTTATCTGTTTGCTCAATACGTTTCTTAAGATCGACAATCTGATTTTCATAAAATCTTAACTGTTCTTCAAGCTCACTTCTCTCAACGGTCTGATCATTTAAGAAAGCAGAGGTGTAAGAAAACATTTCGCGATTATATCGACCTTTATAACACCTTCCTGACATTCTTCCACCTGTCCTGAATCCAAATCTTCTGTTGCACATGTATCCTAACCCTAAAGGTCCTGTACCGTCTTTTCCTGGCATTTTCTCACCTCCATAAATAATTATTGACATATGCTCATAATTATTCTACCATAATTATGGGCATATGTCAATAATAAAATAAGTTTTTGTATAAGTGTGTCTGAAATTGATTACTCCAAAATAATAAAAAGTTTATTTTTCTTTGAAAAATAATCAGTATAAAAAAAGTGCCCATTTAAGTGGACACCTTATTTTTTAAAATCCATGATCTGCTACATGTTCTATGAATACTTTCAATCCCAGAAGTATAAGGATAAGTCCTCCAGCTACTTCTGCCCATGAGCCGACAGCGTCTCCAAAGCGTTTTCCTATTCGTACTCCGGCAAAACAAACACCAAACGTTACGAATGCAATTATTCCTACAGAAATAAGTATATCCGACTGCATTGCGGCAAAACTCACTCCTGCTGCTAGCGCATCAATACTTGTGGCAACAGCCTGAAGCAACAGTTCTGATTTTCTTAACCCTTCAACCGGACATTGTTTTTTCTCTTTGTGAGAAGGAAATAGTTTTTCCAGAATCATTTTTACACCAATAAAGGTAAGGAGTATCAGCACAATATAATGGTCAAGATGTTTTATTCTTTCAATAAATACCTGTCCAAGATAGAATCCTAGTAAAGGCATCAATCCCTGGGCCGCTCCGAAAGAAAAAGCAATAATAAAGGAGTCGGAAAGCTTTATCTTTTTAACGCACATTCCGTTACTGACAGAAACCGCAAATGCATCCATTGAAAGTCCTAAAGCCAGGAGAAGAAGTTCAACTATATTCATAAAGTCCTCCGGTATGCAAAATAATCAGGCAGTTTCTATTATAACGCATAATATACAGTTTCCCAAAAATGTAACACTATAATCAAATGAAAAAAAACGGATTATAAATATCTTTTTTGAAGGTTTTTAATGCCATACGGTACATTGCTTTTGCATGTATTCTGTCGTGCCATATGAATCTCCTCAGAGCTTTGTGAACAGACCAAAACTCATCATAACTTCCAAGCAGAACTTTATTCAGAAGAAAATCTTCTTTTTTTTCTATTTCTTGCAATACATTCAATCTGTTTTTAAAGATGTCAGGATCGTTTATAAAATCTATTCCTATTTCCTTGGCGTAGTAACTTGTCACGTTATTTGTATGTTCATACATTTCTCTTGCTGTAACCGGAACCTCTCCATAAAAAGTTTTTCTTGTCTTAAGAACTGTTTGATCTTTATCCGGAATACTTTCATACATATTTGAAAAATCATATGCAGAGCGCAGAACAAGTTTTTCCAATTCGGAGTATTCTGAATAAGAAAGCGGTGTTTTTTCAGATTCAAATATTATATCAGAATCAGCATCATCAATTTTGAGAGAGCTTTTTTTTTCTTGAATTACCTGAGGTTCTATAGAATCTAGCAAGATATTTTCATCCATGCAGCTCCATTTTAGATAAGAGTCAAGCTCCTGCGAAATTTTTGAAAATGCTTCCTCTTTGGTTTTCCCACGTACATATGCACCAGTATACTTTTTAAAATAGAAAAGATACCCTTCATCATTATACTCCATTATAACCTGAAGCTTCATGACTTCCCCCCTTGAACTTAGCTATAGAATGATCTGACTTATATAATTATACATTATTATGAAGAACAATAAAGCAGAAAAACGATACATTGTGTTTTTAATGATAAATAAAAACTTATGACCTGACCTATTATTTTTGACTGCATAATCTCATAATATCTTTATCAATTCTTTCGGGCGTATCCATAGGACTATATCTGGCTATAACCTCTCCATTTCTATTTATAAGAAATTTGGTGAAGTTCCACTTGATTTTGGTTCCTAAAATACTACTTTTTTTGCTTTTAAGGAATGTAAACAAAGGAGACTCGTTTTCGCCGTTTACATCAATTTTTTCAAACTGTCTAAAAGATACTCCGTACTTCATAGTGCAAAAATTATTTATTTCTTCTGCTGTTCCAGGTGCCTGTCCGCCGAATTGATTACAAGGAAAATCAAGTATTTCAAATCCTTCACGTTTGTATTTTTTATATAAATTTTCAAGACCTTCATACTGTGGTGTAAAACCACAGCCTGTCGCTGTGTTTACTATTAGCAATACCTTTCCCTTATACTCTTGCATTGTCACTGTTCTACCGTACATATCCCTTACCTTTATGTCAAAGAATTCCATATATACTACCTCCTCAATATAATTAATTACTTACAATTAAATTGTATGCAATTTTAATTAAAATGTCAAGGCCTTTGCTTGAAAAATAAATATATAAATTGTAAAATCTAAATACTTATATTCTGTGAGGTGGACTATGAATGAGAATGAGTATTTAAAACTAGACAATCAGATTTGTTTTGCTTTATATGTATGTTCAAAAGAAATAATAAAAAAGTACAGACCCCTCCTTGAACCATTAAATCTTACATATACCTCATACATTGCCATGCTCAGTTTATGGGAAAAGGATGGAGTTACCGTTAAAGAGCTTGGAGATACACTGTTTCTTGATTCAGGAACACTTACTCCTCTTCTGAAAAAGCTTGAGATAACTGGTTATATAAGCAGGAAAAGGGATACGCATGATGAAAGAAATTTAAGAATATATTTGACAGAAAAAGGAAAAGAGCTTAAGGTAAGAGCTGAAGAAATTCCCGGCAATCTTTTATGCTCAATTTATACGGGGAATTACTGTGACAGCTCTGAAATGATAAAGCTTAGAGATACTCTTCATAAGCTTATGCGAAAGTTTTTAGCTTCTGAGAAATCTGATAAAACCTAAAACTATGCCAATGGCATAGTTTTTATTATTTATAGCGAATCTTATGGTAAAGTAACTACAGGACATATTGACAAATTTCGATATGAAAAGTATAATTTATCATATCAAAAAAAATAGATATGAGGTGATCTTTTGAAAATATCAAACCAAAAGTATGCGAAAATATTTAAAGCTTTCTGTGAAGAGCAGAGACTGGAAATACTGGAATTACTTCGAAGTGGGGAGAAGTGTGCATGTAAACTTCTTGAAAGTATTGATATCGGACAGTCCTCTCTTTCGTATCATATGAAGATACTTATTGAATCGGGTATTGTTGAGAGCAGAGAAGAGGGTAAATGGACTTACTACAGAATTTCTGAGAAGGGAAGTAAGAACGCTATTGATATTTTGAAAGAGTTAACTACACCTAACAGTGCTGATTCAAATGAAGAAACTTTTAACTGTTTTTGCGAGAAATGAATAAAAATTAATCTATATGAGAGGATGAAAGAACATGGAGGTACTTAAAGGTTTATGGGATTTTTTTCAAAATCAGATACTTGGCATGAAATGGCTGAACGAATTAATAGGAAATGTTTTGTCAACTTTTGGATATGATTTAAATAATCGTTGGATAGGTAGCATAAATTTTTTTATTTATGACGTAATAAAAATTGTTATACTGCTATGCTTTTTGATTTTTACTATAAGTTATATTCAAAGCTACTTTCCGCCTGAGAGAAGTAAGAAAATATTAGGACGTTTTCACGGATTAGGAGCGAATATAATCGCTGCCTTGCTTGGAACGGTTACGCCTTTTTGCTCATGTTCTTCAATTCCTCTTTTTATCGGATTTACATCAGCTGGGCTGCCTTTAGGAGTGACTTTTTCTTTTCTTATATCTTCTCCCATGGTGGATCTAGGCTCTTTGGTTCTTCTTATGAGTATATTCGGACCGAGGGTTGCATTAGTATACGTTGTTGTAGGTATTATTATAGCTGTACTCGGAGGTACTCTTATTGAAAAGCTCCATATGGAAAAGTATGTCGAGAAGTTTATTCTCAATGCTGCTGGAGTAGATATAGAATCTCCGGATTTGACAGTAAAGGACAGGCTTATCTATGCAAAAGAGCAGATGGGTTCAACCTTCAAAAAGGTCTTCCCTTATATACTTATAGGAGTTGGTATAGGAGCGGTTATTCATAACTGGATTCCACAAGAGTGGATTTCTAAAGTTCTTGGAAGTCATAATCCATTTGGAGTGATAGTAGCTACATTAATAGGCGTTCCTGTCTATGCAGATATTTTTGGTACCATACCAATAGCGGAAGCTCTATTTTCTAAAGGAGCACAGCTTGGAGTTATACTTTCTTTTATGATGGCAGTTACTACTCTTTCTTTACCGTCAATGATAATGCTTAGCAAAGCAGTTAAGCCTAGACTTTTAGGTCTTTTTGCAGCAATCTGCACCTTTGGAATCATAATTGTCGGTTATCTATTCAACATATTTCAAAATTTTATAATATAGAAACTAAAAAACGGTAGTCATATTATATGAGGAGGAGTTACTATGGCTTTTTTTCAAAGAAAAATTAAAAAGGAAGAAACTAAATCTTGTAGCTGCGGCGGAAAATGTGATTCTGAAAGTATTGACAAAGCAGAAACTGTTAAAGCTCAAGAAGCATCCGTAAAAATACTGGGAAGTGGATGCATTAAGTGTAATAAACTTGAAGAAGCGACAAAAGAGGCTTTGAAACAGCTTGGAATGGATACGGCTGTTGATCATGTAACTGATTTCTCAAAAATAGCAGAGTATGGAGTTATGAGTACACCTGCGCTGGTCATAGACGGGAAAGTGGTATCTTGCGGTAAAGTCCTAAAGACAGAAGAAGTTGTAAAAATTCTGCAGAAGTTCAGATAACTGTTATAAATACTTATTTAAGATGATGCTGTATTAAAGATTGAATCAAGCGGCGGGGTTATCTTTGATTAAGATTGACCGCCGCAGTATTCTGTTAATTAAAATAACTACTTGTTTTCGGGATTAATTACCTTGTTATAATAGTTGAGGTCTTCTCTTTTTTCCCAACCCTGGTTTTTCCAAAATGAGTTACCGATAGTGTTGTTTGAAAAAACTACAAGAGCTGCTTTATTGATGCCTTCTTTTTCAAGAGAGTCGTAAACTTGTTTGAGAAGCAAGCTACCTATACCTTTTCTACGATAGTTTTCTGCCACGGCTGCGTGATATATATATGCGCGTCTTCCGTCATGTCCGCAAAGTATACATCCTATAATACTGCCTTCTTCTTCATATACAAAGCAAGTATTTGGATTTCGATTCAAAAATTTTTTAATACCTTCCTGTGAATCATCAAGACTTCTCATTCCCATTCCCTTTGTTCCTGTCCATAAAGCATAAACCTTTTCATAATCTTTCACAGACATAAGACGAATCATATGCATCCTCCCTGTAGAATAGTAAATAAAAGACTAAGTATCAATTCGCCCCCCCGAAAAGATATCATACCACATTAACTTTCATTTTTGTGCGTTTCAGACATAACCAGTGTTTTTTTAATCTTTTCAGCATGAAAGTGGTGTATCTCAGATTAAAAATGAAATATTACCAGAATTTCAAATTGAACTTACAGGAAAATAATGCTATTATACAAGTATGGAGACTAACTATTAAAAGTCAAGGGGTAAAATGAAAAAAGTAGAAAAAAATGTGCCTTCCTTGAAAAACATCAATCAAAAACTTTTTAATGCAAGCGAGTGTGAAAGAGAGAATAACAAAACAAGCTCAACTCACCCTCGAAAAAAGAATTGTAGCATTTGCTTGAGTTTGTAAAGGGAGGTTGCGCCAGATAGTGTGTATTAGGCTTGGACTCAGTCTCAAGAGAGAATAGATGTAGGCTGATAGGTTTTGCCAGTTGTTTCAAGGTGGTATAGTACTCTTACAAGCTTTTTTGCAGCGTGAGAAAGAGCAACGTAATAATGTTTGCCTTCTGCTAGTTTTTTGGCAAGATAAGTCGCAAACGTAGGCTCCCACTTACAAACATAGGCAGCAGCGTTAAGTAATGCCCATCTAAGATACCTTGAACCACGTTTCTCCATTTTTGCATGAGAGGAATAAAGCTGCCCTGATTGGTATGTAGAGGGAGAACAGCCTGCAAAGGCAAGTATTTTATCAGGACTTTCAAATCGAGAGAAATCACCGATTTCAGCAAGGATAACTGCACCTAGATTCTGACCGATGCCCGGGATAGAAATAATCGGAGAATCAATGACATCCATAATCTTTTTAATTTCAGCTTCAATCTCTGTTATCTCAGAGTTAAGCTCACGAATCAGCTTGATTGTGTGCTTAAGCTCCAATGATTTAGCCGGAAGATAAGAACCGATGGATTTCCTTGCAGCTTGACGTATTTCTTCAGCAGAAGCTCTTTGAAAGCGGCCTTTTGAGGCAGTATGCAACAAATTTGTCAGATGTTTGAGGTTTGCAGATGCAATGTGTTGTGCACTTGGGAATTCTGACAGCAGCTCATAAACAGCTTTTCCATGCAGAGTAGAAACGAGCTTTTCGAGTTCCGGAAACAGTATGTTTACAAGCCTAGAGACTGATATCTTTAACTTAGCACGCTGCGCTACCTTATTAAATCTGTATCTTGTTAGTGACTTTAAGTCTTCGTTGAGGTATAATGTGTCTGAGTAGGGCTTTAAGTTCACGTCAGACATTATCATACATGCAATTGTACGAGCATCAACCTTGTCTGTTTTTGTTTTACGCAGACTGATGCTCTTCCGGCTTAGACTGGTGTACAGCGGATTGATTACGATGGTGGAGAGACCTTTGTTTTTCAAAAATCCGAGAATATTGCAACTGTAGTGTCCCGTGGCTTCAAGCCCTACTTTTACTTTGTCTGGATATTTCTCAGTAGCCTTGATTTTGAAAAGCAAATCCTCAAATCCATCGATATTGTTCTGTATGGTGAACACATCAAACACAACTTTGCCGTTGGAATTTAAAATGATACAGTCGTGCTTGTCCTTGGCAACGTCGATTCCAACATAAATCATATGATACCTCCAAAGAGTTTATTTGATACTGTATGGATCCACAGGGCTCTTTACGTCTTGTAACCTCGTTCTAAATAAACCGTCGCGCGGTATCTAACTAATTAACAAACTCGTAAAGGTCTGTGGTCGGAGCCTCCTTGAAACCGTCTAAGCGGTAGGTGAAATGACCGATCCACAGTATCCATTACAGTATAGCAGATTTCTCAAAGTTCTTGGAGAGGAACTTTAATAACTACTACTTTTTATTATACGAGGTGAATACAATGATGCAGAAACAATTTGAAAAAATGCGTTCAGGCAAAGGCTTTATAGCGGCACTTGACCAGAGCGGAGGCAGTACACCCAAAGCACTTGCACTTTATGGCATTACAAAAGATTCATATACAACCGATGAAGAAATGTTTGATTTGGTACATCAGATGAGAACTCGCATCATAACAAGTCCTTCTTTTTCATCAGAACATATTCTGGGAGCCATACTGTTTGAACAGACTATGGACAGAAAGATAGAAGGAGTTTTTACTGCAGATTATCTATGGGAAAAAAAGTCTGTGATACCGTTTCTGAAAGTAGACAAAGGTCTTGATCAGGAAAATGAAGGTGTTCAGTTGATGAAACCCATCAAAGAGCTTGATCTGTTGCTAAAAAGGGCTGTCAGCAGAAACATATTCGGAACAAAAATGCGTTCGTTGATTTTGAAAGCAGATATCAATGGCATAAAAAAGATTGTAAGTCAGCAGTTTGATATTGCAAAAAAAATAATCGATGCAGGACTTATTCCAATAATTGAGCCTGAAGTAGATATTAAAAGCATTGATAAAAAAGAATCAGAGGAAATTTTAAAGTCTGAAATACTTAAGCATCTTCAGCAGCTTGGTAAAGAGAGTCATGTAATGCTTAAGCTTTCGATACCGACAGTGGATGATTTTTATTCAGAGATCATAAAACATCCGAGAGTATTGAGGGTAGTTGCTCTTTCAGGCGGATATACACGTGAGGAAGCAAATGAAAAGTTAGCTAGAAATCATGGCCTTATAGCCAGCTTTTCAAGAGCTTTGACCGAGGGTTTAAACGTTAAGCAGTCTGACAAGGAGTTTGATGATTATCTTAAAGCGTCGGTGGAAAGTATTTATAAGGCATCAATAGTATAAATAACTGCCGGAAATCCGGCAGTTATTTTTTTCTCATATAGTGTATGCAAACAAATTATCAGCACTACTCTTCTGAATGCTCTTCAAAATAAAAAAATGCTTTAAAAAGTCTGCTTGTCTTTTAATCGAGGTTATAGGAAAAATATACCTTTGATTTTTATGGTTTTACAGTTATAGTATGATTTTTGAAAAGAAAGAGGTTTATACCTGTCTATACAGGTATAAACCTCTTTAAATACTTAAGGATATCTTTTGAATATACTATGTACTGTTATAAAATAAAAACGTTGTGGAGGAAAAATACTTTTATTTACTTTAGGAGGTGTTATATTCATGAAAAACTTTTCCAAGTTATTTTTAGTTGGTTTTATCCTCATATTTTCGTTAGTTGTTTTTGGAACAAGGGAAGTAGTTTTTTGGCACGGGCTTTCGCGCGATCCTGATAAAAGCAGCATTGATGCAATAATCAACTCGTTCGAAAAAGAAAATCCGGACATAAAAGTAAAAATGGTTCTGGTTCCTGCTGCAGAAACGGACTCATCGAAATTGTTGACGGCCGTATATGCCGGAACCGGTCCGGATCTTGTGTACATAGACAGGTTTACTGTCTCCCAAAGAGCCGCAAACAATGTCCTTGAGCCAATGGAGGATCTTCTTCAAAAAAACGGAATTGATATAAATGCTATGAAAAAAGAGTTCTATGATTTTGCTATAGAGGAATGTA
>Ga0255347_1003821_pt1 | contig 19064 bp, 18 predicted proteins | sample wastewater_treat_2_FD_192479 | JGI IMG/M metagenome (GOLD analysis project Ga0255347, IMG submission 192479) | Wastewater microbial communities from Lulu Island WWTP, Vancouver, Canada - plant24 | ecosystem: Engineered > WWTP > Wastewater > Unclassified | place: Canada: Vancouver, British...
CCAAGTCCGCGGGCACAAGCCGTGGGGACGCAAGGCGGCAAAAAGAGCTTACAAGCTCGCTTTTTTGCCGCCGCGTCCCCAGCGGCTTCCGCCCTTGCGGGCTTTCCACCTAAGCGCCTCACGCAACTCCAAGCGGAATGTGGAAGTAATTTAACAAAAGCAAGTGCAAATTTTATTGAACGATAACAAAAAATTGTATATATTTCTACTCGTAAAATAGAAATATCGTGGGTCGAAAAATAAGGGAAAATAAATGAAGAGACTGCTAATCAACTTGTGAGTGCCACTCACGGTTTCAAATTTATAGCCGCAGATGGTAAAAACGCTTGTCCTATACACTTGACAGCGAGGGAGTTATCAAATTAGCCAAAAACTTCCCAAATACCAAGTCAATGAAGTTTTTAGATTGGTTTTATATAACGATAATACTATTGACGGACAAAGTAAGAAAAACAACGCTGTACGAGCAACTTGGCGTGCGTGAGGGCGCAGCCGTATAGCCCGCAAAGGAAGGAGCTTTGAAGAGCAAGGAGAAAAAGATCGCCTTTAGAAGCTCCTTTTTCGACTATGCTATTCATAGCTCCTTCCTGCGGACTTGGAGGCGGAGACCGACCCCGAGCGTAGCGAGGGGACACGCCCTAATTAATATTAAAATAGAAATAAAAAAAGAGCCTCACAAATATTATTAAATTTATGAGACTCTGTGGAAAGAATTTTACGAGTTTATTATTTAATCTTTATCTCTCTGAGTGGCTTTGGTTTAGACTCTTCTCTCTTCGGAATAATAACTTTTAAAATTCCCTGCTCATAATTAGCCTCGATTTTTTCTTTGTTGGCACTTTCGGGAATCGTAAAAGACCTGCAGAATGAAAGATAGCTGTACTCTTTGCGAGTAAACTGCTTTCCTTCAGTATGTTCCGTTTCTTCTTGCTTGTCAGAAGATATCGTCAGCACATTGTTGTTCAATTCGATTTTGAAATCTTTCTTTTCAAAACCCGGGGCTGCAACTTCTAACTCAAAATTGTCTTCGCTCTCAAGAATATTCACCGAGGGAATCGTTGTGTTTGTAGACGAAAAAGTACGAGAGTTAAAATCTAACCAATCACGCCCAAAAAAATCGTTAAATAATGCCGGAAACATAAAGTTTTCGTTCTTTTTCATAATTGACATAATGACCTCCTTTTAAAATTGTTTATTTTTATTTTATATTATCTATCTATTATTAACTCATGCAAAACAAATGCCATAAAAATATTTTTTAAATGATATTTGTTAAAACCCTGATTAACAAACAGATAATAAAATGAAAGAAAATATAACCTGTCAGTATGACAGTTTGCGGATTATGTTATATGCCAAAATGTCAGTATTATTGATTGGGAAGGTTTGTATGTTTCAGTTCGATATGAATTCGGTTTGAATATTTTTCTTTTAGATATTTTTGCAACTGTTCCGCAAAATATACGGAGCGATGTTGCCCGCCCGTGCAGCCGAAATTGACCATTAAGTTGGTAAACTTGCGTTCTAAGTAGTTGTTTACAGAACTTTCAACTAACGCAAAGGTACGCTCTTTAAACTGTGCAACTTCACTATATTTTTCTAAATAATCAATGACGGAAATATCTTTTCCCGTTGCATTAGCATACCGTTTCTCACGTCCCGGATTAGGCAACGCACGACAATCGAAGACAAAACCTCCGCCATTAGCCGAAAAATCTTGTGGAATCCCTTTTTTGTACGAAAAACTTGTAATGGTTACCGTCAGAATATTGCGTTTGGATAATGAGGGAAAAATAGGCGATTGAATCAGTGCTACAAGTAACTCACGTAGTAACGGAATATCCGGCAAATTTTTGGAATTTTCCAATAAAAAAGATAGATTTTTTAATGCGTACGGAATACTCAAAAGGAAATGACTCTTTCTTTCAAAATAACCACGATAGCCATAAGCTCCCAAAGCCTGTAAAATGCGTATTAAAACGAAACCGTCGAAATATCTTATAAAGTTTTGTCTTTCAATAGATAAAACCTTTTCTGCTTCGTCTAAATAGATAGCAAATAATTTTTCTCGGTCGGAATTTGAAAGATTAGCTTTTCCGTCATAAAGCAGCGAAGCGAGGTCATATTGCAAAGCCCCTCTCCTACCCCCCTGATAATCAATAAAATAAACATCATCATTTTTCAGCATAATATTTCGCGATTGGAAATCACGAAATAGGAAAAAATCACTTTCCGCTCCCAAAAGAAAATTTATGAACGACTGAAAATCATTTTCTAATTCTTGCTCATCAAAAAAGAGATTTATCAATTTGAGGAAATAGTATTTGAAATAGTTAAGGTCCCACATCATCGACTGATTGTCAAAGGCATCACGCGGATAGGCATAATGGAAATTCAAATTTTGCCGTCCCAAATTCTGAATTCTCGGTAACATTTTTACCGTTTTTTCATAAAACTTAAATATATCGGCTTCTAAATTTTCATTTTCAGGATTATGATGTTTTGTGAGGTAAGAAAAGAGCGTTTCATCGCCTAAATCTTCTAATAAATAGTACTTTTTACTCTCATCAATATGAAATATTTGAGGAACATTAATGTTGTTATTACTAAAAAAATCCGTATAATAGAAAAAGGCTCTATTTTCTCTCACGTCACCATTATAAACGGCAATTAATGAAGGATTATCACGAAAGAGCAGTCTAAAATATTGGCGATTAGAGCCTGATTGTGGGATTTTATTAATAGCGATACAAGAGGTTTTAGTGTACTCTTGAGCTAATTGCACCAATTTTTCTTCAATATTAATCATACATAGAAAATAAAGATAAAAATCACAATTCTTGAAATAGATTCGGGGTATCTGTCGGTTTAAATTTTCCGAGATGTCTATACGCATTTTCTGTAGCTTCGCGACCGCGTGGTGTGCGCATAAGATAGCCTTCTTGAATAAGGAACGGTTCGTACACTTCCTCAATAGTTCCTGGGTCTTCACCGACAGCCGTAGCAATAGTATTTATGCCCACCGGACCACCTCTAAATTTCTCAATAATAGTAGAAAGAATTTTATTATCCATTTCATCTAAACCGTGTTGGTCGACATTGAGGGCAGCGAGGGCGATTTGAGTAATTTCGTAATCTACAACTCCACTTCCTTTGATTTGGGCAAAATCGCGGACTCTTCGTAGCAAAAGATTGGCGATTCGCGGGGTTCCGCGGCTTCGGCGGGCAATTTCCAATGCCGCTTTCTCATTAATCGCAATTTTTAAAATTGAAGCGGCACGTTTAATAATTTGAGCCAAAATAGAAGCCTCGTAGTATTCCAATCTCAGAGTTATTCCAAAACGCGACCTCAACGGAGCCGTTAACAATCCGGAACGAGTCGTAGCGCCAACTAATGTAAAGGGATTCAAAGAAATTTGCACACTTCGGGCATTCGGACCCGTATCTATCATTATATCAATTTTATAATCTTCCATTGCTGAATAGAGATACTCCTCTACGACAGGGGAAAGTCTATGAATTTCATCAATAAAGAGAACATCGTTGGGTTCTAAATTGGTGAGCAGTCCTGCCAACTCGCCGGGTTTATCAATCACCGGACCTGAAGTTACACGCATATTAACCCCCATTTCGTTGGCGATAATGTGGGAAAGCGTAGTTTTTCCCAACCCGGGCGGTCCGTGAAAAAGGACATGATCTAACGCCTCGCCACGAGCTTTTGCCGCCTGAACAAAAACAAGTAAATTATCTATAACCTGCTTTTGACCAAAAAAGTTATCAAAATCCGCAGGACGAATCGCCTGTTCAAACTCCTTTTCCGTAGTAGTCAGTCGTTTTTTTGAAGGGTCTAAATTAGCATTCATCATTTTAAATTTCTTAACGGTAAATAAAGAAAAGTTTCCGCCACCTTATACGACAAAAACATCTCTATTGCAAATTTACCTCTATTCTACAAAACTCTCGGTCATCATCTTTTGAAAAAATGGTGGAAACGAGATGTTGCTCCGTTATATTCTGAACTATAATACCGTAAAAATCTCCTATTTTTGATTGAGAGAGATAGTTCACAGTGATATTTTTGATTTTTTCTATTCTAAAATCGTCTATTTCTATATTATCGATGAACCATTGTATGTATTTGGCATTATTGGTATGTTGATTCATGTCAATATCCGAATAAAGTACGGGGTGAAATTGAGAAGCTGAGGAAGAAGAAATATCTATTTTTTTAATTTTAGGAGCTTTTTTCTCGATAGCATGTAGATTTTTACAAGTATAAAGCGAAGAATCTAATTCCGGTAGAATCTGCGGCTTAAAATAAGTTGTGTCGAGTATTACCCAGTGCGAAGTTACGGCAATAAGTAAATTGCCGTGAGTATCGAAAATTTCATAATCGCGAGGATGTGTAAGTAAGTCAACTTCCTTGCCCCAGGTTTTAATGATAATCGTCTCTTTCCACTTGGGTAGTCGGGAAATCTCAACGTGCATTCTAATTAACGCCCAAAAAAGGTTAAATTGCATTAAATAATCTCTCCCTGTTTCATGAAATTCCACATGCTCCCAAGCCACTTCCTGCAACAAAGAAAAGAGTGCAGGAATTGTCAAAAAAGTCTCCTGATCGACTAAATACGACGGAATAAAGAACTCTTTTTCAAAAATAGGCTCATGCATCATAAAATAGAATATGTTTCAAAAATAGCAAAATTAACCCAATTATGCTATTTATAGGTTACTTTTTTCTGCTCTGCCAAAACCTTTTCACGATTTTGTTGAATATCGATAAATTGAGGTTTAACGTCAAACTCAACTAACAATTGGTTATTTTCAGCATCAAAACTAATGTTATCTATCAATTGTTTTATCACAAAAATATTTTGGTCGTTATTTTCAGGAGAAGCATTTGATAGAGTAGGCATAATGTTATCAAGTGTCTGATTACTTGTTATTTGAATTGCCAATTGTTGATTGTTGAGATTAAAATTGATAGTCAATTCCAGATTTTCTGAATCGGAATTTTCAATAATGAGAATAAGCAAATCATTCATAGCAAGAGAAATTGTTCCAAAGTCATTCTCTAATTTATACGTCTCGCAAAAATTTTCAATAACATTTAATGTTTCCGTTATTGCTGCTGTAGCGTCTAATTGCTTTAATTCAAAATTATACATGATTTTTTATTCTATATTATAAAAATATTGATTTACTTTTTCTTTGTAGTAGTAGTTAAGATTAGGCGGGACTGTTTTAAGCATTTCGGTTTGTTTTTGCTTTGTTTTGTCTATATCCCAATCTTTGGGAGGATTCGGATTCCGCATATCTCTTCCTACTTGCGATTCTCGTTTTTCCTCTTTTTCTTGTTTCATTTCGGCACGTTCACTTTCCAACAACCGAGTCTCTATGTTCTTTTGTCGATTTATCGTTTGCTGTGTTATCGTCCTGTTAACTAACTCTTTTTCAGTTCGTTGCATCTCCTGAATCATTTGTTCGAGAGATTTGTCGCCGACCCCATTTTGTGCTTTAAGTTCGTCTTGTAGGTCTTGCATCATTTTACGAATTGCTTCTTGTTGTGCCGCCATCTTAGCAAATTGCTCACTTAAAGAAGGTTGCCCCGGTTGCTGCATATTATTTTGTTTTCCATCACCTTGCTCCAACGACCTTTTCAGTGCTTCCATTTGTCGATTCAGTTGCTGTTGCAATTCGCGTGCCGTCTTCGCTTTACTTTTCTTAGAATTTCCCGAATTACTACATGAGGAAGACGATTTCCCTTTTTTCTTACATTTGCTACATTGCGACTGATTTTGTTGTTGTTTTTGCTTTATCTCTTTCAATGATTCCCCTAACATTAAAGCAAGATTATTCATGGACGTTAGGGCAAATTGCTGATTGGAAGCCGAATTTGACGTTCTTCTATCATTCAGATTAACTTTTGCCTGCTCAAGGTGGGTCTCAATTTTTGAAACTTCTTTATGTATAAAGGGTTTTACCGCTGCTTGACGCCGTGCAAGAGCATTCAAAGAATCACGAATGATTACCATATTCTCCTGAATGGTAAACTGCTTCCTCACTGCGTCCGTTAAAGATGAAGAACGCGACGACATCGCACGAACAGCAACCAAATTCTCCTCCTGTTGAAACGAAATTCTCACTAAATTATCCAAAATTTGTCGTAACGTTTCAATATCTTCCTCTAATTCTTCGCCTTCATTTTCCAATTTATCAAGCTCCATTTGATAAGACAACTCCTCTAATTTTTCGCCGGCGGTTTTCTGCTTTTCCGAAGCCTTATTTCGATTATTTTTCTGCAACGACTCCTTACTCTCTTGCATGTCCTTCTCAATATCCTTCTGTAATTCAGAATGATCTTTCATGTTTGTCGGGTCTTCAAGTTCTTTATTTAATTTTTTCAGTTCTTGAATCTCTTTATTGAGCTGCTCATATTTCTGTTCAACATTTTCCTGTTTTTGGAGTAACTCCTCTTTCGAAATTTGTTTATTCTTCGTCTCCTCTGCTAACTGTTTCTCTTCTTGAGCCAACTGACGCATCTTATCAATTATCTCATCATATTTCTTTTCAAACTCAAGATGTTTAAAGAGCTGTAATTGCTCATCCAATGATTTATTAATCTCTTCATTACTCAACTTCATTTTCTCCATCATCTCCATCATCTTATCCTTATTCAACTCATTCATCATATCCTGCATCTTTTGAAACATCTCTTTCAACTCGTCCGACAATATCTCATCGAATCTTTTTTGCAACTCCTCTTGTTTCTTTAAAATCTCAGGAGTTAAATTTTTATATTGCTCTTCTACTTGATACTGCTCATTTTGCTGATTTTTCAAATCTTGAATCTGCTTTTGTAAATCATTATATTTTTCTATAAGATCCGACATCTTTTGTTGATCTTGCCACGAAGTAGTCTTACTCTGCATAATTTGTTGTCTCAATTGCTCCAACTCTTTACTAAGTTGCTTAGATTGCTTAAGTAATTGAGAAAAATCATCTTTCATTTCACTATTTCCCTGTTTCAGCTCTTGTTCAATCTCTTCCAATGTTTTAAAACGGTAGTTGAACGTAGAAGTTTTGCTCATTTTAAAGCCGTTAGGTGCATCATTATCACGAACTTCAAAATGATACTCCAAGCGATAACCCGGCTCAAGATATAAAATACCCGCATCAAAATAATAATAAAAATCTTGCAATGTTATCCGATTCTGAATATCAATCGAAATAGCTTGGTTCGTTTCCAATAAATCTCCGTCAGCATTAAATTTCGAGTAAACAAATTTCAAACTGTTAAAACCATAATCGTCTTTAATATTGCCTTTAAAATAAATTCTATCAGCAAAAAAGGAGTCTTGGCGACTTTCGACAAAAATTTCGGGATATTTATCGGGGACAACAGTAATGGCATGTTTCAACGTATCTTTATTGCTATAATATTTATTAGCATTGATAACCGCATAATCAAAGGAGTTTTTAGCCCGTACGGAGATTTGATAAATATCATTATCGGATTGTAGCGTTTTCTGCAAATTATCGGTAATAAACAGCATACTATCCGTGTTTTTCGTATAGAAAGACCACGTAAGTGTAGTTCCTTCGGGCACAATAATATCACCATTATTTTCTACGGTTTCGTTATTTTTATTGAGGTATGCCGGATATTGCAAATTCACAACAAAACTGATTGTAACAGGCTTAGGAAGCACTGAAATGGTATACGGTTTTGAGGTAAATTCCTCGGTAACAAGTTGAAATTCGGTAGTGCGTTGGATATTTTGAAATGTATAAGAAAATTCCGTGAGCGACTTAGCTTGCAATTTGAATCTTTTATCTTTAATAGCAATATAAACCTCTTGAGGCACCTCATCACCAACAACTTTCACTCTTAACTCATAAGTTTCATTTTGGAAGGCTGTCAACGAAGAATTTAAAATTTCAAAATTATACGGAGCAGGACGTTCAAAATATTGCTGATATTGAACTATTCTTTTCGTAGAATCGGTAAAAATTTCACTTTTAACGGAAAAAAGGAGAATAAAGAGCAATATCGGAATAGAGACCCACTTCAAGTAACGCGTGCTTTTTTTAAAAGGAATAGCCTTAACAAATGGAAACGGTTTTATCTTTTCACTTTTGGCATCTATCGCCGCTATTAACAAGTCGTAACTTTTAAATTTCCCTTCCTTCATTAAATTTTCTAATTGCAATATATTCAGCAATTTATCATCAATCTCGGGGAAATGTTTGCCGATAAGAGAGGCTATTTTCTCATTACTTATCTGCTTGCCAAGTCCCCAAATTTTCAGTATTGGAATAAGAATATAAAAGATAAATGTAAGAGCAAAGAGTAAAATATAGGAATAGAAGAAAATGCTACGAACAACGGAGTTGAAATAAGAAAAATATTCTAATACCGTGTATAAAATGAAAGTCAAAAGTGTAATAGCTACAAAAAAAATAGCCCCCTTATACAATTGATTAAGGTAATATTTTTTTGCAAAATCCCTCAGCTTTTCTCTTACAATTCGTTGATTCTCAAACATTTCAAAGTTTTATAGAACTATAATTCCTATTTTGCAAATATACATCATATTTGCAAATAAAAATTTACTTGATTCATTATAGTAAAAAGGCAAAAAATAGTTGTACTTTTGCAGGTTAATCTTTATGAAAAAAAGAAAAAATATTCATTTCTCTATTTTTTATTTTCTACTCATTCTTGCAGTAGGGAGTATACCCTTTACTAAATTTTTGCTTTTACCTATTACCTTGCTTCTATTCTTAAATTTCATTGTCGAAGGTGCGTGGAAAGAGAAACTTGCTCGTCTCAAGAATCCGAAAGTTCTTTTTTTCATGTTGCTTTTCGTCTCTTTTTATCTTCTCTATTGCATAGGATTGTTCTATTCTTCAAATTGGCGAACGGCGTTAAGTAGCTTAGAGTGCAAACTCATTCTGTTCATTGCACCTATAGTCATTTTATCCTCTGACATTTCACAATTTACGCAAAAAAAAGTTCATTTTTTATGGAAAGTTTTCATATTTTCTTCTTCTCTTTTAATAATCACAAATCTTGCTATTTCACTGAGTGAAGCTATTACTTTTCATAATTACAAATTGTTCTTTTTTTACAGCAAGCTCTCTCATTTCATGCACCCTTCATACAGTGCGATGCATATTACAATTGCTTTGGCTTTCTCTCTCTATTTTCTATTTTTCAATAAACAGGCGTCTCCCCGTTGGGAAACCTATTTTCTCTACGCTACCCTGCCGTTATTTTTCATCTATATCATTCTGCTACAATCTAAAGCGGGCATTCTCATTTTGGGCTTTTTAATATTCATCTTCACTTTATTCTACATCAATAGAAAAAAGAGATATTTTTTCCGCTCTTTTATATTTATTCTTGCCGTTTTATTAGCAGGTTATTTTGTTATTTTTAAGTTTTCTGCGCCGTTTAACAGACTACATATCGCTTGGGAAGCAATTTCGACACCAAAAGAAGGGACGGAACAAGCCAATGACGGCACTTCACTACGCCTTGCCGTTTGGCAAGTATCTTTCGATTTAGGAGTGAAAAATTTACCTTTCGGCGTGGGGACGGGGGACACAAATGATGAACTAGTTAAGCGCTACCGTGAAGATAATATGACCTACGTTTTGAAAAAAGAACTTAACGCTCATAATCAATATTTACAGACGTTTTTAGCACTAGGTATTTTAGGAATATTGCTTTTATTAGCACATTTTATTATCCCGTTAATATATGCGGTCAAGTATCGTCAATGGGTTTATATCATCTTCATTATCACTATTTTACTAAATTTTTTAGTAGAATCGATGTTGGAGAGACGTGACGGGACAAATTTTATAGCTATATTTAACGCATTATTCTGTTATCTAATGATTTACAAGCATGACAAGGAGGAGGCGCCCTCTTATGTAGCATAACTGCAAATCAATCTGCTAACGATTCATTTAGGCATCTTTTTCGAGTATAGACAAATTTTCTTTCAAAAATAAGATATTTTAGTAGATATTTTTAATTATTTAACTGCTCTTATAGCTTGATTTAATGCGACGCCTTGTTATCTGAGGTTTTATAGGCACGATAAACCAGAAGTTTGCCTGTATACAGCATGACTGTAAAGGTATCGGTTAACGATTCGTTTAGGCTTCCTTCCCAGAAATAGATAAACTTTCTCTTAATAACAGGATATTTTAATCCTTGAAATGTTACCCTTGCCCCGCTAAAATTAAAAACGGAAACTTGTTGTCCGACAAATGAGTTAAAGGTTGTTTGAGAAAAAATAGGCGTAAAAATGCCGTAATTGGTGAAATAAGCCAGATTGATAGTCATTCCGTATGTAATTAACAAGCTTAAATTAGCCAATTCGTGGTCTTCGCGCTTTCCTGTTGCACCCAATACAGCTACCGAAAAGTGCTCATGCTCAATACAATAATGGATTGTCTTATGTAAATCCGAATAATCTATATTTTTATTTTCTATAAAAATATTTTCATATTTTTTCCTTTGCTCCGGAGTAATGGAATCGCCGTCTCCAATAATGATATTCGGCGTAAAGCCTAAGGTTTCCAGATGTCCTACTGCCCCATCGCAACAAATAATAAATTCAGCTTGTTTAAGGAGCGTTATAGCGGCGTGGTGCATAGGCAATTCGCCATCTGCCACAATGACAACCGGATATTTCTTCAGTTCTTTCTCATAAAAAAACTCTTCCATTTTAAACTTAGTTAAGAATTATTTTTTTATTGAAAATTATAAATAAAATCACTCCGACTGTAACACAACTGTCGGCGACATTAAAAATAGCGGGAAAGAAATGTGTACCACCGAATAGCGGTAGCCAATCGGGCAACATAAAAAGATTAAAATCGAACATATCCACGACTTTTCCAAAAAGTAGCGGGGCATAGCCTCCTTCGGGAGGGAAAAGAGTAGCTACCGAATAATAGGTACTCTCACTAAAAATCAATCCGTAAAACAATGAATCGATGATATTTCCGAGTGCCCCTGCAATAATCAGGGAAAGTACAACAACACTTACTATATTCGCTTTATTTCTTCTAATTAAGCGAACCAAATAATAGATGAGAAAGGCTGTCAAGAGGATACGTCCAACGGAGAGTAATACTTTTCCGATTTGAGCGCCAAAGGTGATTCCAAATGCCATTCCTTCATTTTCGATAAAACGAAGATAAAACCAATTGCCAAAAACGGGTAAAGATTCTCCCAACATAAAATGAGTCTTTACCCAAATTTTAAGAATTTGGTCGAAAAGGAGGAAAAATAGAATAATAATAAGAGAAAGGAGATATAGTTTCTTATTATTTGTCACGTTCACCTTTTTTTTCATTGATTTTAGCATCGAAACTGAGGGTTGCATGAGGTACAATAAGAAGTCTTTCCTTAGGTATTAACTCGCCGGTAGCGCGACAAACGCCGTAAGTTTTATTTTCAATACGAACTAAAGCCGCTTCTAAATTCTTGATATATTTATCTAACCGAGAGGCTAAACGACTATTTTCTTCTTTTGATAGGACCTGATTCCCTTCTTCTAAAATCTTAAATGTAGGGGAGGTGTCCATTGTGTCGTTTCCAGTATTATTGTAAGCCTCCATATAGACTAACATATCTTGTTTAGCTTGCGCTATTTTATTTTCTATCAATGTTTTGAACTCTTGTAATTCTTCGTCGGAATACCGTACTACATTATTTTCTGCCATGGTAATAAAATTTATAATACGTGATTAAGATTGCAAATATAATAAATTATTGATTAGTATTAATCACTTATTTATTTTTAATTTATTTTATCAATTTTACAACGACACTTTGATTTTTAGCATTGACGACACGTAGAATATAAGCCCCTGCCGAATAGTTGAAAGCGTTCTCAAAGCGATGAATTCCTGCGGGAAATGTTTTTGTAAATTGAGTTAACAATTTCCCTTCTATAGTAAAAATCTGAAAGGTGAGATTTTCATCGACTGAGGCATTGAGAGTTATTTCAATTTTATCGCGTATCGGATTAACAACATTATCTATAAAGAACCCTGCACTATGTCGGTCATCAATAGAGCTGGGAATATCTGTTTTAATTTCAAAATCCATCACGATAGGCAAATGGTCGGAAATTTTATATAATGCCGTTATAATATTCGCAGGTTCCGAATTGTTAGCAGGGCTTATAACACTTTCATTAAAGCGTCTCCCGTCTTGTCCTAACGTTCTGTATGATTCATTGATAGATTTCACCCCTTTTTCGCCGGTATAGACGTAGGGAGAAACCAAGATAAAATCGAATCTATCGTCGAAGCCGCCGCCGCTAAAGCAAGCATCTTCATATCCCGAACGTGTAGATTGAGTATGATACAGCGAATACGTCTCATTTTCGTGCCAATATCCGAGTTGATTAATGGGGTCATAAAATCGGAAGTTCGGATTAGGCCAATAGAGAACATTGGCAATTCCGCTGTCAACCGCCGCATAACTATTGAAATCGCCCGAACAAACGTAATTATCTTTTCCTAAGCCTTCGAGTCTGTTCATCAGTGACAAGGTTTGTTGATAACGAGTTGTCTCATTCCCATCATAGCTACCAGATTTAAGATGACAAACAATAAAAGTTATAAAAATCGTATCCCCTTGCACTAAATCGGGGGAATTAAAATAAAACTTAAAAGCATTAATATTTATAACGGATGTAGGGACATAAAAGGCATTATAGTAGGTTAACTTTCGAGTGTCATAAAAAATACGATTTCCAATAGTAGACCAAGAGTTAACGGGGCGAATCGTTGCATAATAAGAAATACCATTTTGATTTAAAACATTATTTAATAACCGATTAGCCCATTCTTCCTCTTTCCCGATTTCATTAACGCAAAAAACGTCCGGTTTAACATACTGAATAAGCTGTTTAAGATAGTAATCCTTTAAATCAAGATTATTAGTTGTGGCGTCGCAGTCCGTATAATCGGCATGATAGGTGTAATACAACAAATTGTATTGCATCAGACGAATCGTACCTGCAAAAACTTGACTGTAATTATTAAAAAGGAGAACGAAAAGAGAGTAGAGAACAATTTTTTTCATGGAGATGAAATTTTAAAAACCTAAGCTCGGCATCCATTTTTCTACATCAATAAGACCAAAAAATTGGAGTATTACTATAAAAATAAGAAAAATCATAATGTAACGCACAAAACGTGCTCCTTTACGTACAGCAAAATAGACTGCTAATTGAGCACCTATTACATTTCCTATGGCATGAATTAACCCGTAGGTCCAATTTACATTACCTTCCTTAGCATAAATGAGCAGGGATACGGGAACATATATAAGTACTAATAAATTTTTCATAGCATTAGCACGTATTAAGTCATAACCGAGCCATAAAACGAGGGCGGCAAGAAAAAAGTATCCTATACCCACGTGAATAAAGCCTCCGTATATTCCGATAAAGAAGAAAAGAATGTGCATTGCGGGAGTAACACTCTGCCTCACTAAATTTTCTTTTTCTTTTAACCAGCGACCGGGTTGGAAAATAAGAGATATAGCAAAAAAAATGGCTATAACGCCGAAGATATACTTAAAAAAATCATTAGAAATATGGTTGCCGATGATGGCTCCTATGACCGTTCCTAAAACAACGGGAATCGCTAATTTGAAAGATTTTTTCCAATCTATCAATTTTTTACGATGAAAATTAATGACGGCTGTTATATTCTGCGCAATGATAGCAACGCGGTTTGTGCCGTTGGCAACAATGGGAGGTAATCCCAATAACATCAAAACCGAAAGTGAAATAATTGTCCCACCGCCTGCAATGGTATTAATAAATCCAACGATTAATCCTGAAGTTATCAAGATGATAATATGAACCCAGGTAAGATCCACCTATTGATTAGATTAATTTTCTTGTGATTCAACGAGTTGTTTATCTATAAAAATTCGTCCGCACGCTTCGCAAACGATAATTTTTTTATGTAAACGTATATCCAATTGACGTTGAGGAGGTATCGTACTAAAACAACCTCCGCAAGCATCTCTTTCTATTTGCACAATAGCAAGCCCGTTACGTGCATTTTTACGAATGCGTTCAAAAGCTATGAGTAAACGCTGGTCAACAAGCAATTTATGTTTTTCTGCTTCTTCAATCAACTCTTTTTCTTCGATTTCCGTCTCTTCAATAATAACATTCAACTCTCTCTTTTTAACCTCTAAAATCTCAGAAAGTTCTTTTAATTTTTCATCAACGAGATTGATGTCAGTTGTTTTTCCCTCTATTTCTGCTACATATTTACCTTTATTCTTCTCTGCTAATTGTATTTCAAGTTTTTGATATTCGATTTCCTTATTCAGAGAATCATACTCACGATTATTACGAACATTATTAATCTGTTCTTCGTATCTCTTAATAAGCGCCAAAGCATCTTTCATTTTTGTCTCTTCGCCCACTACCTTTCTTCTAAACTCTTCAATTTCGTCTTTATATTTTGCAATTCGGGTTGTTTTACCTTCGCAAGCATCTTCAAGGTCACGTACCTCTTCGGGCAGTTCCCCGCGTAAAATACGTATCTTATCTATCTTAGAATAAATTTGTTGTAAGTGATAAAGGGATAATAATTTTTGTGCAATGCTACGCTCTTCTAAAATCTCCTCGCTAACTGCGGCATCTTCAGCTGTTGAAGTTGTATCAGTAGGTTCAACATTTTCACTTACATTATTGGTTACTTTTTCTTCAGAAATAGGGGAATCTTTTTCAATTTTCTTCTTCGCCATATCAATATATTTTATTAACAATCAAGATATTAAACTAAATTTATACCGGACTTTTCTCCTTCAAAAATAGTGGTTGCAAAATTACTAAATTTTTCTTTTACTTTATTGTATATTATTTCTTTTATAAAACATTCTCCTTCATAATGTCCAATATCTGCAATAATCATCTGATTATCAACGGATAAAAAGTCGTGATATTTAATATCACCGGTAATGAAAATATCTGCTCCGTAGGCTAATGCCTGCTGAATAAGACCGCTCCCCCCGCCGCCGCAAACCGCCACTTTTTCAATAGTTCTGTTCATGTCACCCGCAACACGAAAATGGTCGATTTGTAATTTTTGTTTTATGTATTGGAAAAAATCCTCGGCACTCATCGGCTGTTTCAATTTCCCAACCTTTCCTAATCCAATATTTTGCATCTGATTTTCTAAGGAGAAGATATCGAACGCCGGCTCTTCATACGGATGATAACGATATAAAGTTTGAATCACCTTTGATTGAATCGCTGTCGGAAAAATCATTTCTACTTTAACCTCATCAACGACTTCCGTTATATCAAGCTCTCCAATGTACGGTTTAGCCGAATCTGTGGGCAGAAACGTTCCTTCTCCCGTACTTTTAAAACTACAATTTTTGTAATTTCCAATAGTGCCGCAACCGACAGCAAAAAGGGCGTCCATAATTGGAATTTCTTGCTCTTTCGGAGCAAAAAATATCAATTTCCGCATAAAAGGAGCTTTTGGAGCTAACACTTTCACATCTTGCAATTCCAATTTTTCGGCAAATAGTGAATTTCCGCCCCCAATTCCGCTGTCTATGTTGGTGTGCATAGAATAAAGCACAATTCCCTTTTCGATAGCTTTAAATATAAGTCGCCCCACCACATTTACAGGTTCAATTTTTCGTAACGGTTTAAAAATTAACGGATGGTGAGAAATTACCAAATTCGCCTTTTTATTTATGGCTTCCTCAAGCGCTTTTTCGCTAAAATTGAAACAGACTAAAACGCCTGTAATTTCCTTATTAATATCTCCGCATTGAACACCGCAATTATCATAATCTTCCTGCCAATAGAGCGGGAATTTTTTCTCTAAATAGTCGATAACTTCTTTAATTTTCATCTTATAAATTTTTATTTTAACTAACTTTAATTCTATATAACTTCCAAAGGTACAAAGATAGGTAATTTTAAGATTAACTTTTTTTACTATTTTTGCAACTCAAAAAACCTCAATACAATGGGAATAACAATGCAAGTTTTAGGTTTACTGTTAAGCCTATCTATTTTAGTTCTAGTACACGAATTAGGGCACTATTTTTTCGCTAGAATTTTCAAAACACGAGTGGAGAAATTCTACCTTTTCTTCAACCCGTGGTTTTCAATTATGCGTGCAAAAAAGATAGAGGGAAAGTGGAATTTTAGTTTTTTCTCCTCTACTTCGCCCGAACACTGGAAAGACCATCCGGAAACTACAGAATGGGGCATTGGTTGGTTGCCGTTGGGTGGTTACTGTTCCATCGCAGGAATGGTTGATGAGACTAAAGGAGAAAAAGATTTATCTACTGAGCCGCAAGAGTGGGAATTTCGTTCAAAACCTGCTTGGCAACGCTTTTTCATCATTATTGGCGGCGTACTCGTTAACTTCATTATTGCCCTCGTTCTCTATTCCGTTATCCTTTTCAAATGGGGAGAAGAGTACATACCTCTCGAAAATGCCCGCTACGGATTGCAATTTTCTGAGGTTGCTCAAAAAACAGGATTTGAAAATGGTGATAAAATTATTGATATTGACGGAGAAAAGCCCGAAACAATAGGAGATTTCGTAACAGGTTTGATGATTGATGACGTACAAAAAGCGTCCGTTCTTCGTGGGGACGACACACTCACCGTGTACATTCCGAGCGATTTCGGCAAGCAAGTTTTAGCCAACCCTAAAAAAGGGGTCTGTCAATATGTTTTTCCCTTTGTTATCGACAGCGTAATCCCTAATATGCCCGCAGCCATGGCTCAATTGCAAAAAGGCGATAGTTTAGTGGCTATTAACGACTCCTCCCTATTCTCCTTTTACGATTTCCAATCTCTTTTTAATGAGCATAAAAATGAGACTATTACGCTCTCCTATTATAGACAAAATGAATTGCTACACAGTCAAATACTCCTTAATGAAGAAGGAAAAATCGGCGTTTATCCGGCTCATTACCTCCATTTTCTAAAAACTAAAAAGAATGAATATGGTTTCTTCGCCTCCATTCCCAAAGGTATCTCCTTAGGGTTTAACACTTTAGGAGTATACGTAAAGCAATTTAAACTTGTTTTTTCTAAAGAAGGAGCAACACAGTTGGGAGGTTTCGGAACCATTGGCAGTATTTTCCCGAAAACTTGGAATTGGCAACAATTTTGGTCAATGACCGCCCTCTTGTCAATCATCTTAGCATTTATGAACTTCCTTCCGATTCCCGCTTTAGACGGCGGATATATTCTTTTTATTCTTGTTGAAATGATAACACGAAGGAAACCGAGTGATAAATTTGTAGGTTATGCCAATATGGTTGGATTTACCTTATTGATTGCTCTTGTCTTATATGCTAACGGAATGGATATCATTAGAGCCCTTGGGTTTTAAAAATCATATACTAAATATCATTTTTAAAAGTCAACTATGTTACAGATAAAAACTTTTATTTTCAATTTTATTAATGTTAACACTTATCTGCTCTACGATGAGACAAAAGAGGCGGTGATTATCGATGCCGGCAATGTTACACCGGCAGAAAATGAAGAGTTGAAAAATTTTGTAGAAAAAGAAAAATTGAACGTAAAGTACATAATCAGTACTCACCCGCATATAGACCATGTTTTGGGCAATGATTACTGTAGAAATCAATTTGGGGCTAAACTGCTAATGCACAAAGCCGGACTTTCAATCTATGATGAATCTTATGCTTACTGCATTGCTTTTGGCTTTAATCCGGGACAATTTCCGCCTGCTGACCAATATATTCAAGAAAAAGATATTATCTCTTTCGGCAAGCAACATCTCGAAGTTATTGAAACACCCGGACATGCAGACGGAAGTGTCTGTCTCATTAATCACCGAGAAAATCTTATATTTGTCGGTGATGTTTTATTTGAAGGCAGTATCGGCAGAACGGACTTACCCACAGGGAATTACGATTTATTAATCTCAAGTATAAAAAACAAAATAATCCCGCTTCCCGATGATATGATTGTTTATAGCGGACATGGCGATACAACGACAATTGGCAACGAGAAAACGAATAACCCCTATTTATAAAAAAGTATGGTAGTAACAAATATGGAAGAAGGCTTTGAACGCCGCGATTTATACAATAAGGAAAATATTAATACCCTAACAGAAGCTTACGAGCAAATTTTGTCAGTTACGTTAGAAGATATAACCCGCGAAGGATTGAAAAATACACCTATCCGTGCGGCAAAAGCTTTTCAATTTCTTATTCACGGCTACAATATCAATCCCGAAGAAATATTACGAAGTGCTTTATTTGAAGAAGATTACAAGCAAATTGTAGTAGTAAAAGATATCGAAATATACTCTTTATGCGAGCACCATCTGCTCCCTTTTTTCGGCAAAGCACATATCGGCTATATTCCGAACGGCAAGATTGTGGGATTGAGCAAGATTCCACGTATTGTCGATGCTTTTGCTCGCCGAGTGCAGCTACAAGAACGACTAACTTCGCAAATTAAGGATTGTTTACAAAATGTGTTAAATCCGTTAGGAGTGGCTGTTGTCATTGAAGCGCAGCACCTTTGCATGTCCATGCGTGGTGTACAAAAGCAGAATGCGATGATGACCACTTCCGAGTTCACGGGGGCTTTTCTTAAAAACACAAACACACGGCAGGAATTTATGCACCTAATTAGTGCAGATTTGCACTAAAATTATCATTAGGAGCGTCTGAGTAGTCCCGGCGGGATTCAAACCCACGACCTTCAGAACCGGAATCTGACGTTCTATTCAGCTGAACTACGGGACCAAAAAATTGCGTGGCAAAACTACAAAAAATAGCCATATCTATTTACAAATTATGAATTAGGAATTAAAAATTCCGAAATTCGATAGATTCATAATCATTTTCAGTTTATAATTTATATTTTTTATTAGGGCGTGCCCCCTCGCTACGCTCGGGGTCGGTCTCCGCCTCCAAGTCCGCAGGAAGGAGCTATGAATAGCATAGTCGAAAAAGGAGCTTCTAAAGGCGCTCT
>Ga0255347_1003825_pt1 | contig 19023 bp, 10 predicted proteins | sample wastewater_treat_2_FD_192479 | JGI IMG/M metagenome (GOLD analysis project Ga0255347, IMG submission 192479) | Wastewater microbial communities from Lulu Island WWTP, Vancouver, Canada - plant24 | ecosystem: Engineered > WWTP > Wastewater > Unclassified | place: Canada: Vancouver, British...
TGACGGCGAGCGGGTGTCCGAGATCGGCACCGGACTGCTGGCGTTGCTCGGGGTGACGCACAGCGACACGCTCGACGATGTCGTGCGGTTGGCGCGTAAGCTCGTGGCGTTGCGTATTTTCGAGGACGCGCAGGGTTTGATGAACTTGTCGGTCGCGGATATCGGCGGCTCTGTGTTGCTGGTCTCGCAGTTCACGCTTTACGCCAACACATGCAAGGGCAATCGTCCGAGCTTTGTGGCGGCGGCGCGTCCGGAACAGGCCGAGCCGCTGTACGAGGCCATGCTGGCGGAGTTGCGGCGGAGATTGGGCGCGGACAAGGTCGGCCATGGTGTTTTCGGCGCGGAGATGAAGGTGCGTCTGCTGAACGACGGCCCGGTGACAGTGGAGTTGCGCAGCGAATCGCCTCGCGAGGACGCTTCGCTTACGAATTAGAAATCAGGAGTTAGGAATTGGGACAGTTCAAACTGGTAGGGACGGCTCGCCGAGCCGTCCGCGGCGGTTTCGGCGAAACCGCCCTACCGGACAAGCCGCGATTTCGGCGGTTCGGGACATCCCGCCATACTGGCATGGATCGGCAAAAACGCTCAACTTTCAACATTCAATTTTCAACATTCAACTGGAAAAAACTCTAGAACCCTGAACCCTGAATCCTAGGTGCGGTGTAACGAAGTAAAACCGCACCTCCTAATAGCCCATAAAAATACCGGCTTGGAACAGAGGCGGGTTTTTGTTTTACTGTTCAGCCGGGAGTGATATGACTTTACGGACTTTTTTTGATGATGCGGCGGCTAAACATCCTGAGGCTGTGGCTTTATGCTACTGCCGAGCAGGCGCTTGGTGCCGGATAACATATCAGGAGTTGCAGCTTAGTGTCAGCCAGCTTGCCGAGGCCTGCGGCGGACTCGGTCTGTCTCCAGGCAAGGAGCAGGTTGCCATCATCCTTGATAACAGTCCGGAGTGGATCGAGATTTATTTGGCTACCGCTGGCGCGGGGCTGTCGGTTGTGCCGCTGGATCCGAAGCTGCGCGCACAGGAGGTCGAATTCATTCTGCGCGACTCACAGGCAGTTGCGATCTTCACCGACACCCGCCACCTCTGCATCCTTGAACAGATACTGCCGGGTTTGCCGGATGTGCGTTTCATAGTCACGGTTGACGGCTGTGCAGAAAAGATGGCCGATATCGCCGGGCGGCCCTGTTACGATCTCGAAACCCTGCGCGCAAAGGTGCAGGACAAGCCGCTGAAATGGTACAAAGAACATGTGCCGGTGCCGCATGATGTCGCTTCTATCATCTACACCTCCGGCACCACCGGCCAGCCCAAAGGCGCGATGCTGACGCATCTGAATTTCTGCAGTGACGCCATGGGCAGCTTTGATGTTCTGGGCGAGCGGGTTTCGTCTGACGATGATTTCCTGATCGTCCTGCCGCTTTTCCACTCGTTCTCTTTTACAACTAACTTTGTGATCCCGCTCGCCAAAGGCAGCGGCATGCTCTTTGTCGAGAGCCTGCGTTCGGTGCGGGACGACATCAAGACCCTGCGGCCCACCGTGCTGATGGCAGTGCCGCTGCTGGCTGAAAAACTTTTCGACAAGATTGACGAACGCCTCAAAAACAACCGCATAGCGCAGTTGTTGCTAAAGTTAGGCTTGGGCAAGCTGGTCGGCAAGCAGGTGCTTAAAGGCTTGGGCGGACGGTTGCGCTTCATTTTTGTCGGCGGCGCGCCTTGTCCGCTCCATGTTTTGCAAGGGTTCCGCCGGATCGGTGTGCCGATCATCGAGGGCTACGGCCTGACCGAATGCTCGCCAGTGGTTTCAGCGACCAATTTCAACGAGTCCAAGGTCGGCACCATCGGCAAGAAACTGCCTAACATCGAGGTGCGCATTGCCGATCCTGACGACCAAGGCGTGGGCGAGTTGCAGGTGCGCGGGCCGGTTGTGATGAAAGGCTATTACAACAACACCGAAGCCACCCGCGAGGCTTTTGACGGGGAGTGGCTGCGCACAGGTGACTTGGCGTCGATCGATGCGGAGGGCTACCTCTCTATACGCGGACGCAAGAAGGCCCTGATAGTCAACCGCGAGGGCAAGAATATCTACCCCGAAGAGGTTGAGAACGTGATCGCCCGCTCGCCGCTGATCGCCGACATCGTTGTCGTGGGTTACACTGTAGGCGGCGTTCCCGGCGAGCGCGTGGGCGCGATCGCGGCGCCGAACATGGACACGATCAAGGCCACGTGCGCTGACGCAGAGCCGCCGTGGGAGGAAATCGAGAAAATGATCCGCGACACCATCCATAAGGCCTGCCGCGATCTGGCCGAGTACAAGCATCCGCGCAAGATCAGGGTCAGCCGCGAGCCGCTTGAACGCACCTCCGTGCAGAAAATCCGTCGCTGCGTTTACCAAGGCCAGTTGAACGAGCCAGCCGCCCAATAATTTTCCAGAAACAAACGAGGTTGGAAAAAATGAGTGCTGATAAATATCGCGCCAAACCAACTGTCGTCATTACCGGCATGGGGGCTGTGACACCCTACGGCGAGGGTGTGGAGGTGCTGTGGCAGTCGTTGCTGGAAGGTGTCTCCGCCATTTCCGACATGGATCTCTTTGACCTCGGCGGCATCGCCTGCACACGCGCCGGGGTGATACGCGGCTTCACGCCGCCGCCGGGTTTCGAGCGCGCGCCGCGCGCCTCCGCTTTTGCCGCCGCCGCCTGCCGCGAGGCCTTGCAACAGGCCGGCCTGCTGGAAGACTCGGCCGCGCTGGAAGCAACCGCCCTTATAACGGCATCGAATTTCGCCGATATCGGCGCGGCGGAGGCGGCGTTGACTCCATACGGCCAAGCTGACGCCGATATCTCTGCCGCCCTCCACTGCGCCCACGCCGCGCCTGCCGCCGCTATCGCGGAGGCTTTGGGTCTGGGGGGGCCGCGCCTGCCGCTCTCGCTATCCTGCGCTTCAGGTGCCTCTGCCGCCGCCACCGCCGCCAACCTGATCGTTGCCGGACATGTGGGGCGCGTCCTGCTGGTCGGTTACGACGCCATTTCGCGTTTCGCCTGGAGCGGGCTGTGTTCGCTCCGCACCATGTCACGCGAACAAGTGCGGCCTTTCGACATAAACCGCAACGGCACGATCTTCAGCGAAGGCGCGGCCGCCCTGCTGCTTGAGCGCGCCGACTTGTGCAACGCGCGCGCGTCCGCGCCCTTAGCCGTGCTGAGCGGCTGGGCCAGCGGCAACAACGGCCATCACATGACCGCGCCTGCACCGCGCGGCGCGGGTTCTGAGTATGTGATGCGCCGCGCTTTGGAGTGCGCCGGGTTACAACCTGCCGACATAGACCATATCAATGCCCATGGGACCGCCACCAAGCCGAACGACTCCACCGAGGCGCAGGCGATTCAGGATCTTTTCGGTGACCGCGCCGCGTCCATACCGGTGACTTCCGTCAAGGGGCTGCTCGGCCACATGCTTGGCGCAGCCGGTGCGGTAGAATGCGTGATCTCTGTGCTTTCATTGCAGCGCGGTGTCATCCCCCCGACCGGCAATCTTGAGCACCCTGACCCGGAGTGCCCCCTTGATGTCGTGACCGCCCCCCGCACACAGCCCCTCGCTTGCGTGCTTTCCAACTCGGCTGGTTTCGGCGGCTGCAATGCGGCGCTCGTTCTTTCCCGCGCACCTGAAGTTGCGACTTCCGTTCTTCCGTATTTTGGAAATCTAGAATTACCTTCTCCCGTTCTCATCACCGGTCTCGGTGTCACCAGCGCCTTGGGCGCGGATGCGCTCGAACATGCCGCCGCGTTGAAGGAGGGCGAACCAGCGCTGTTCCCGCTCGACCGTTTCGAACTGCCGGAGTTGCCGGAACCGCCGTTGGCAGGAGAAGCGCCTGATCCGGATCTCGCGGCCTGTGGCGTGTCGCCCAAAGCTTATCTGGACCGGAACAGTGCGCTTTTCTTGGCCGCTTGCGGCATGGCTTTGCAGCAGGCCGGACTTGATGCGATGCAATTGGCGGAACTTGAGGCAGGGGTCATGTGCGGCACGGCTTGGGGGTGCTTGGCCACGGCTGAGAGCTTTTTCGCCGACTATGTTATTAAGGGGCCGCGGCTGGTCAAACCCTTCTTGTTCCCGCACGCCTATCCCAATAGCGCTGTCAGTCTGGCGGCGATCGAGTGGTCGCTGAAAGGTGCGCACGAGAATGTCGCGGGCTTTGCCACCGCCTCTGGCATCGCGCTGGTTGAGGCGTTCGACCTGATCGCGGCAGGCCGTCAGCATCTGATCATGGCAGGCGGTGCGGAGGCGCTTTCCGCTACCCTCCTGCGCGCGCGCGGCGCGAATGGCACCGGCGCCCCGTGCGGAGAAGCGGGCGCGGTAATGATTCTGGAAAGCGAAGCTTCAGCCACCGGGCGCGGGGCGAAACCTTTAGGGCAGATGCTCGCCTGTTGTCTGGCCGCTACGCCTGCGGCTGCGGCTACCGCTGCTATGGAGCAAGCCGGGCTTAATCCTGAAGCGCTCACTGCGGTTTATATGAACAATGCCGCACGTGTGGCTGGTGATCTTTTCCCTGCCGCCACATTGCACCTGCCTGAAACCCTCTGCGGCGATGTCCAAGGCGCTACCGCCGCGCTGCATCTGGCTTTCGCGCTGTTGTCAGAACACAGCGGGCCGGTCATGATTCTCTCCGCTGAGACTGGCACCTGCACGGCCTTGATCGTTCGGATGAATCCTAACGATCAGGGATGAGGAATCTTCCGTTCCTCTCGCCAGTGAATTTGCCGTTGTCGAACGAGAGCGCGCCGTTTACGATCACCTGGCGCACGCCTTTGCAAAAACTGTGCGGCGCGGCGTAGGTGGCGGTGTCCTTGAATTCCGTTTCTGAGAAGACAACGATGTCCGCGAACGCGCCAGAGCGCACTTCCCCGCGGTCACGTATGCCGAACGCGGCGGCAGGCAGCGCGGTCATGCGGCGCACGGCCTCTTCTAGTCCGCAGATACGCTCAAAGCCGTCTTCGCGTCCGGTCATCAGCCGTAAGAAACGCGGCATCGTACCGTAAGCGCGCGGGTGGGGGTGATCCTGTCCCAGCGGGCCCCATGGAGCCCGTAAGGAGGCATCGCTGCCGGGCATCACCCAAGGGTTCGTATAAACGCGCCACAGGTTCTCTGCGCACATCCCGAAAAAGAAAGCGCCGGTGCGCGTCTCGTCCGCCTCGATGAAGCGGCATACTGTCTGTCCCGGCGTTAACCCTAGCCCGGCAGCGGCTTCGGACACGGTGCGCCCGCTGAACACGCGCGTCTCTTCGCTCCAACCGCCGCCGATCATGACGGCTGACCAGTCACGTCCGTCCGCGTCCAAGTCGGTCTCCAGACGGGCGCGTTTCGCAGGGTCAGTCAGATTCGCCATAATCGCGTCACGGCCACCTGCCGCCGCCCATTCAGGCAACACGATATCGAGATCTGTGCCGGAGGCGAGATAGGGATAACGGTCCGAGTGCACTTGCGCCCCTTCCTGCCGGGCTTTACTGATCGTTTCCAGCAGGCGGCCGATCTTGTGCCAGTTTGCCGGGCCAGATGTTTTCAGGTGCGAAATCTGTGCGCGTATGCCGGTGGCGCGGACAAGGTCCAAAACTTCTTCCACGGATTCCAACAGGCGGTTGCCTTCGCTGCGCATGTGGGTGGCGTACATAGCGTTGCGGCTGGCTGCGGTTTTGGCCAAGGCCAGCACCTCTTCTTGAAGGGCGTATTTGCCGGGTTGGTAGAGAAGTCCGGTTGAGAAACCCCAGCCGCCCTCGTCCAAGGCCTCCTCGAGGCGGCGGCACATCGCGTTAAGCTCCTCAGGTGTGGCTGTGCGCGGGTCATAACCCATGACGCCCGCGCGCAGGGTGTTGTGGCCGATGAACTGCACGGTGTTGATGGCAGGACGCACAGCCTGAAACAACGCGCGGTAATTCGCCACGGTGTTCCAGGTCGGCCCCGGGGTCGCGCTCTCGCTCACATCTTGTGAGTTGGGGGTGAGTTGGGGATAGGTCTGCGAAGCCCAGTCGGAAGAGAGGCGGGCCAGCCCCAAGCGCGGCGTGGCTGAGCCGCCGCACTGGCCGTTGACCTCGGTAGTGATCCCTTGCGTCAGTTTGCTGGGCGCGTCTGGCTCCAACAGCAGATAGGCGTCGGAGTGCGCGTGCGCGTCGATGAAGCCTGGCGCAACCACACAGCCGGTCGCGTCGATTATCCGTGCGGTTTCTGCCGCAGCGAGATTGTCGACTGCCGCGATGCGGTCACCGGTCACGGCGACATCAGCGATGCGCGCCGCCGCGCCGCTGCCGTCCACGACACTGCCGCCGCGTATGATCAAATCAAAGCGCATTTACTAAAAGGCTCGCAGTTATTCTTCGTTTTCGCCCGGGATCTCGGGCGGCTGGCTTATCTCTCCGCCGAACGCGTGCGTCCCGCTCAAGAGCGCGACCACCTGTTGCTGAACATCTTCGATCTGGTCAAGGCGCAGACGCGGGTCGAGCACCACGAAGGTGTCGCCGCTGCTTTTGTGCTCGTAAACACGCAGCAGGCCGCCGCTCTCGTGCGGTTTGGTGTCGCGCTCCACAAGCTGCTTACCGCGCTCTAGCATGACCGCCAGCACATACATGACATTCTTCATGGCCGGGTCTTCCAGGGCTATCAACTTGCGCAGCAACTTTTCGGCTGTTTCCTTGCGCATCGCTTCAGGCTTCTCTTCCACAGGCGCGGGCGCCTCGTATTCGCCTTCCCAGATGCTGAAGGGCTCCCAGTCGCGCGGTGTGTTCATCCAGCACTCCGGATGACAGTCCAAGCGCTCGTAGGTATCCGCGCTCTCGCGCAGTACCGAGACGCACGGCTTCTTATCCTCTAACGGCTGCATGCAGATGCCGCAAACGTGCCCTCGCGGGCGGATATTCCATTCTTGTGCCATGCGCTTGAGTATAACATATTATCGCCAGACCGGAACCTGTCCCCGCAGATTTCTTTCAGCGCATTAGGGTGACCGCCTCCAAGTTGCGTTTTGCACCAAACAAGTGCGGCGTGGATCTCAACGAAAGCCAATGTTTAAAGGCCTTTGCTCAAAATCCGCATGATCAATTGCTCTTTTTAGGATTATAGGTTTAACTTTATGGAGTCGCACTTTTGTCTATAGTTATCGGGGCTATACAGTTCAAGGTGTTTTTGTTAAATTTTACGGCCTATGCGTTTCTTTTGGTTAATTTATATCTGCGTCGCTGTGGCAGCCACTGCCGGTGTGTATGTGGCGGCTCCTCTGGCTCGGCCTTATATGCCTGATTTCTTGAAGCCCGCCGCGTCCGCCGCCAAGCAGGCACAGACTCCTTCCCCGCCGCCGCCTGCCGTACTGTCACTGAAGAGGCGGCCCGCGCCCCAGACGCGGCAATATGGTAACAGTGGAGTATCTGCGGGACAGATACCGTCCAGCCCGCAGGTGGTGCAAGACTCATCCCCCCAGCCCGCCACTGTGCCTTTGCCCGCAGTGCCTTCCGTCAGAGAGGCTGACGAGATGCCGCCGGCTTTGAACGGTATCTATTTGGCCCGCAACAACGAACGTCCGGGCTGGGGCATGACACATCAACGCGCTTCGATTTATGCTCTCGACGGCACCCACTCCGGACATGTTGCGGCAGGTACCCTGGTGGAGTTCCGCGACATAAAAAAATCTTCCAAAGGCCAGATGGTCGAATGCGTTGTGATAGTGGAAGGACGCAGGTCAGAACCGGTGCTGATCAGTTCCAAAGAGCTGCGGCTTTTCACTGGAGAGTTTCAGAAACTTTCGGTGCGGCAGATGGCTGATCTCCAAAAATATTACGATTTGAGCGGCAAGGTTGCTGAACGCAAGAACGAACTGTTAAAAATCGCGGCCTCTAAAAACCCGCACTTCCAGCAGTATGAAGCTGCGCACAAAAAATTCATGGATCACATAGACCAAGCCAACGAACTGATGCAGCAAAGGGACAAGGCGACTGGATTGATGAAAACGCGTCTGGAAGACAAACTCCGCACCATGAAGCACGCCGAAGGACGCCTGCGGGCTGAATATGACGCCGTGCATAAAAAATTCCGCGAGTGGAAAGAAAAGAATCCGGACGCGCTCGCCAAACCGGAGAGCGACCCGCAAATCACGCGCCTCATTGGTGAGATGGACGAATTGCGTCCGCGTATACCCGGCTTGGACTATTGAGCAGTCCAAATGCGTTAAGCATTGACCGCGTTACAGGAAGCGAGCGCGTCCTTGCTTGTTTTCGGAGCACGAAATTCCGTAAGTGCTGTATTTTTGGGGGGGTTGCATGGACAAGGAAGCCAGTCGCAATAAAGACACAATAAAACCATACGCTACGGATATCATTCTGGAGAGCATTTCTGACGGTGTTTTCACCGTAGATCTGCAATGGCGTGTGTCCTCTTTCAACCGCGCGGCGGAAAAGATCACCGGTATACCGCGCAAGGAAACTCTCGGCAAACCTTGCGCCGAGGTCTTTCGTTCGAGCCTGTGCGGGGCGGAGTGTGCCTTGCAACAGACAATCAAGAGCGGACGGCCTGTGATCGGAAAATCAGCCTACATCATCAATGCGGAAGGCGACCGCATACCCGTGAGCATTTCGACGGCTGTGTTGAAAGACGAGCATGGCAAAGTGATAGGCGGCGTCGAGGTATTTCGCGACCTTTCGGAGATTGACGCTCTGCGTCATGAACTCGAAGGCCGTTACCGTGCGGGCGGGTTGGTCAGCCGCAGCCCGCTCATGCGCCGCGTCTTCGAGGTTTTGCCCGCAATCGCCGCCAGCCCCAGCACGGTCTTGGTGCAAGGTGAAACCGGTACCGGCAAAGAACTGGTAGCGCGGGCACTGCACGATCTGAGCCCGCGCAAGGACGGTCCTTTCATCGCCGTCAACTGTGGCGCGTTACCGGATACGCTCTTGGAATCCGAACTGTTCGGCTACAAGGCAGGCGCGTTCACCGGCGCGGTGCGTGACAAGCCCGGCCGCTTCGCGCAGGCCAAGGGCGGCACACTTTTTCTGGATGAGATCGGCGAGGTCAGCCCCGCTCTTCAGGTGCGCCTGTTGCGGGTTCTGCAGGAACGCATGTTCGAGCCTCTGGGATCCACCCGCACAGAAAAGGCAGATGTGCGCGTGGTGGCAGCTACCAACCGCGACCTGCTGCAACTCTGCCGCGAGGGCAAGTTCCGCGAAGACCTTTACTACCGCATCAACGTGGTGCGCGTGGAACTGCCGCCGCTGCGCAATCGTAAAGAGGACATCCCCCTGCTGGCCGATGAGTTCGTGCGCCGTTTCAACCACCTGCAGAATAAACGCGTGGCGGGAGTGTCGGCCAAGGCGTTGTCGCTGTTGATGGCGCACGACTGGCCCGGCAACGTGCGCGAACTGGAAAACGTGATTGAGCGCGCCTTTATCCTGTGCGGCACGGAAAGCATTAAGCTGCAGCACCTGCCTGATAACCTCATGCGCACGGACCGCACAGGCACCCGCGCCGCCGCTGTCGGCGGGCTCAAAGCCATGCGCGACGCTGCCGACGCGCAGGCGATCCGTCTCGCTTTAGAACGTTCTGGCGGCAACCGCCAAGCCGCCGCCCGTGAACTGGGCATCCACAAGACCACGCTCTTCCGCAAGATCAAAGCGCTGGGAATCGCGCCAAAAGAAGAGTTGGAAAGCAGGAATGTAATAGAGAAAGAGTAAATAGAGAAAAGTTATGACATTCATCTTAGCTACGATGTTTACAACAGCGGTGCTCGGTACGCCGCATGTCCGTGAAATTAACGGACACATCCTCTCCCCTGACGACGGCCTGCTCCTTGGCAACGGGGATTTGAGCTGTTCGCTCTATCAAGACGCCAACTCGCTTGTCTTCCGGCTCGGCAAGGGGGACGTATGGGACCGGCGCATGGATTTCACCGGCGTTCCCAAGCCTGTGACGATCCGCGAATTCATCGACGGTGTTCTGAAAGAGGGTTGGAGCGCCCTCAACTGGAATGCGTCGAAATTCGGCGGCACAAACCAGATCACCTCTGCGGAGCGTATGCATGAAATTTTTCGCGGGCCGACACCGATCGGCAAAAACCCTTTCCCAATGCCGAAACCGACAGGCGAGTTCCGCCTGCGGATTCCCGTCGACCTACCGGAACCGATGAAGATCACCCAGCGGCTCGTGATTGAAGAGGCACGGCTTGAAGTGCAGTTGGCGTGGGCGAACGGCGTCACGATGGACGTAGAGGCGCTGATTCCGCCTGACGAGAATGTTCTGTCGGTCGCGTGGAAGCTGAACGGCTGGAATGACTCGACGCGTGTGCTTATCAATACCGCGCCAGTGGGGCTTCAGCTCACACGCTGGGCCGATCCCGACCGCGTCGAATGGGGTAACCGCTATTTCACCTCCTTCCCGCGCTGGGTGACGAAAATGACCTGGCCGAACAGCGAAGCCCAACCGCTGCCGCCGCCGACGACCGACTTGTCTGGGCAATACGCTGCGATCGAGCAGCGATTCTATCCCGACAAAACTTTCCCGGATGGCTTCCGTTACCGCCTCTACCTTATGCCCGGGCCGGGATGCGGTAAAACAAGTGCGCTGGATCTCGGGCCGGTGAAGGATGCCTGGCTCGTCAACATGACATATTCCTCGACAAACTCCCTGCGCGGCGAGGCCGCAGTGGCGGTGACGACCTCGCGCGACCGCTCGTTAACGCCCGCGCCAAAGAAAAGCCACGACGCATACCGCGCGACGACCTTGGCGGCAGCAAAGGAATATTGGACTAAAAGCGGTGTCGTGTTTCCTGATGACAAGTTTCTCGAAGATCTCTGGTACGCGACCTATCATGCGCGACGCTGCATCCTCAAGGGCGGTACCGTACCGCCGGGCCTGTTCTTGCCCTCGACAATCTCCGATTATTCGCGCTGGTGCGGCGACTGGCACGCGAACTATAACATGCAATCCATCTATTGGGGCGATTTTACGGCGAACCGCCTCGACAACGCTGAGGCGTTTTTCTCGTGCGTCGATTTCTTTGTGCCGATCGGGCGCAAGATCGCAAAAGAATACTATGGTTGCCGCGGCATCTTCTTCCAACTCGAGGGCTTCCCCGTCGAAGCCGAAGATGACCACCACGGCACATTGCCCCTCGGGCGCATGGCATATATGACCGGATGGATGATGACGCGTTACTGGGAGTATTACCAATACACTCGCGACAAAGCTTGGCTCGCGCAGAAAGGCTATCCGATGATTAAGGATTGCGCACTCTTCTATCTCGATTTCCTCAAAAAGGCGCCTCACCCAGATCTGCCGTCCAATCTCAATGACGGCAAATACCACGCTTTCCCATCCGTCGCGGGTGAATCCGGCTTCAAAAAACCGATGGATCTCTGTGATCAGTCGCAAGTGATACGACACGCCAGATACTGCCTTTGGGCGGCGGTCGAGGCATCGCAAGCACTCGGCATTGACGAGAGCCTGCGCACCGAGTGGAAAGACCGGCTCGACAACCTCGCCCACAACAACGCTTCCAAACTCGAACCGTACAACCGGCACTGTTACCTCTGCTGTCCGCCCGAGCACAACAGTACCGGCATTCCTTACAAGGAGCCGGAATGGGACTGGCAGGGGGATCCATATGTGCGGCACAGCAACGACCTTCGCTACTTGGGTATCACGCACTGGTGGAAAATCGGCAATGTCCGCGGCGCCGGAACGACCTTTAAGCCGTCGCGGGACTTCCCGGCATGGCGCGCGACGCTCGAGACATGGACGCGCCCGAACGGGCTGGTCATGGGCATGAACATCCAAGAATACGGACGTGTCGCTTGGACCGAGTCGCTTTCCTGCATGGCGCCGTTCCAAGAGATGATGCTACAAAGCTGGGATGGCGCGATCCGCCTTTTCCCGTGTTGGCCCCGCGACCGTGACGCTGCATTCAACGGCTGGCGTGCGCATGGGGCGTTCATAGTCTCCGCCATGTTCAAGGACGGAAAAATCAGTGATGTCCGAATCGAGTCGGAAAAGGGTGAGGATTGCCTAGTGCATGGCAACTGGACCGTGACTTCCGCAAACGGGGAAAAGGTCAAGACCGACCGTGACGAGTTCGGTCGCCTGCGCTTCAAGACCACTGCGGGCATAGTCTACAAGCTAAGCGAATAGTTGAATCAGAAATTAGGAGTATGATAAAGTCTTTGAAAAAGGGGGATGTTATGAATATCAAGGTTATTACTGCCGCAATTCTTGCTGCGGTCGTCGTTGTGGGCTGTGTCCCGAAAAAAACCTTAAAGGTTCCCGTTGAAAACATAGAAGTGCTGATCATACCAGATGCGCCGCCCGCAGTCCGTTTCGCCGCAAGCGAAATGAAGGACCTCCTCGACAGGATGTCAGACGGTAATGTCCCGATCGTCACCGCGCACACCGCAGGCAAGTATCCGATCATCCTCGGCACCAACTCGTGGAGTATCACGGCAGGGCTCAAGCCCGAGACGCTGAAGCGTGACTCTTATTGTGTACTGATCAGCAAGAAGGGTGCATACATCGCTGGCTGCGACGACCCGAAAGCGGATCCCGCAAATCCTGGCCGTCAGGCCGAACGTGCGACGCTTTTCGGTGTTTACGGTTTCCTCGAACGTCATGCCGGTATGCGATTCTATTTCCCGGGGGAACTCGGCACAGTCGTGCCGTTCGCCAAGGAACTTAAGTTTAAGACCTGCAGTTACAGCGTGACGCCGCGCTTCGAGTGCCGCGACTGCTATATCTCTGGCGCCGGCCCCTATCCGGGCATACCTGCCAAAGACCGCAAGGCGCAGGACAAGGCCAAGTGGAATTACCGGCTGTTGCTCAGGGAGTCGACAAGCAAGATCGGCTGTTGCCACGGGCAGAACCGTTTCCGCATCGCCGAGCGTTTCAGCGACAGCCACCCAGAGTATTTCCAGCTCCGCAAGGACGGGACGCGCTGCACAGGTACGAAGTTCGAGCGCAACTGGATGGGACGCCAGCTTTGCCACACCTCGCCGGTGTGGGACATCTTCCGTGATGAATCCATCGAGCGTATCCGCAAGGGCGAGAAGTACATCGACATCATGCCGCAGGACGGCATGAGTCCGTGCTGGTGTGACAACTGCCAGCGGACCTTCAATACCACTAACTTCACGCTCTCTTCCGGTTATGCGACAGAGCTTATCTGGTCCAACACTGTCAAGGTCGCCGAGGCGATCACTGCGGCGGGACTGGATGGCGGCGTTTCGCAGATGGCTTACGGCACTTACCGTAACATCCCGTCGGTCGACATCCCGGAAAACGTCAAGGTCGTCCTTGCAGTCGGCGGCCCGTGGTCGGAGTCGCATCCTGACATCCGCGATAAGCAGATCGACTTCATCCGCGTATGGGCGGAAAAGCTCGGACGGCCGGTATCGTGGATTTGGACGTATCCGATGAAAAACTACGGCCGCCTTCAGGCGCCGGATGTTCCGCAGGTTGCGCCGCGCGCATTTGCAAAGTTTTACACGCTTGCCGAGCCTTACATCGACGGCTCGTTCGTGGAATCGAACGTCGGCGAGACGCTGGTGCAGAACTACCTCAACTTCTACGTCTTCTCCAAGCTCGCTTGGGACGGCAAGATCGACATCGACGCGGTGCTCACCGAGCACCATCAGTTGATGTTCGGTGCCGGTGCGGCGGATATGGAGAAATTCTTCGAAGCTCTTGAGAAGAAGTGGATCGGCGAGATGGCGGTGCCCTCGCTCATTGGTGAAACCGAGATCGGGCCGATGCTCTACGGTCCCACTGAAGCGTCCATCTGGAAAGAGATCTACACGCCTGCGTTTATCAAAGAGCTTGATGACATGCTCAAGGCCGCTACCGCCGCAGTCGAGCCCGGCTCCATCGAGTCCCGCCGTGTGGCGTGGATCCGCGCAGAGCTTTTCGACCGGCTCGCGAAACGGGGCAAGACATACATGGACGATATTTCGGTTGAGGTCGAGCGCGCCCGCCGCGTCGCCGACACGTCCGCCAAGGCGGTGCTGGTGGATACAGACAAAAACGGCTGGAAGGGCTGGGGAGTCCCGAAAACCGTCCGCTACGAGGGAACAGCAGTCAGCATAGATAGCACGGGCGACAATACATATGTCGGTTTCGCGCTCAAAGACAACTCGGCACTTAAGCCGAACACCAAATATCGTCTTTCGTATTTCGTCCGTACCGAAAAACTCGTTTCGCCGACTGGACGGAGCGGCGGCTTCGGCGCATGCATGGAAGTCGAGCAATACGGCGACAAGGAGTTTGGCGGAGCTTACTCTGCCCTGCGCAAGCCCGAGCAGGCGTATTGGAAAGGTGACCAGGACTGGGTACACCAGAAACTCGAGTTCACCACCGACGACAAGGTCGGCAAGGGTAAGTACAAAGCCATGTTGTGGCTCCGCATCTTCAGGGCTTCCGGCACCGCGTGGTTCGACGGCGTACGGCTTGAAGAAGTAAAAGGTGAAAGGTAAAAAGTAGGGGGTAAAAAAGTTTGGCTCATGGCACCGCACCCCTCAGTCAATCTTCTCAAGCTTCAAGCGATGGAATCTGATCCTGCCGGATGCGCCTTCGCGTACGACAAAGGAATACGGCACATCATTCGACCTGCTGAACTCGATCACATAGCGCTGCAGGCCGGCCTCGCCGCGCGGCGTCCGGATGCGCCCGCACGCTGTTGAAAGCACGGGCTTGAAGCGCATGAGCTGCACGTTGTAGATACGCGACTCCCGATCATCCGGCTGCACGATCTCCAGATCCGCCGTGAAGCGCAGCTTTGTCCCCTTAGGAACATCCCACATCTGCGACGGGAGCACCAGCCGTCTCAGGCCGCCTGTCAGCATGTACCAGCCGTCCTCCTTTGGCATCGGCTTGCCGTCCTCCGTGCCGTCATCGCCGGAGATGAACTTCAGCTCCGTCATCGGATCGTCACTCTTCCACAACAACTGCGGCTGTTTCGCCGCAGGCGCGACCGCCTCCGCGAAAATGGGGTCGCCCGCGACCTCGAAGAAGTTGACAGGCATGACTTCGAAGCGATAGGTTCTGCCGGTTTCAAAATATCCGGACGAAAACTTCAGCGTCATCTCGGACGAGCGTTCTGCCGGACGCAAATAGAATTGCGTGAATTTTTCCACTGTCTTGAACGGACGCCATCCTTGCGCTGTCTTCTCCGCTATGGATATACGGTAGCGGTATGCCGCATCCCCGCCCTCTGCCACCGGCGGCAGCGCGAGCGTGAAGCCCGTGAACGGAGCGTCTGCCCGCACCTCCGGCCGGGCTCCGGCCGCGAACGCGGGCACGGGCGTACTCTCTTTGCGCCGCGCGATAGAATACGGCGCGGTCTTCGGGTCAAACGGCCACGGCACGCACCACGGGTCAAAGCGCTTGTATTCCGCGCCGTCGCGCACGTCGAAGCGGCGGAAGACGATCCGATCCGCGAAACCCTCAATGATCAACGCCCCGTAGTTCTCCTTAGAGGGCTCGTCGATCCCGGTGGAATCGCCCTGCCACACTTGCAGACATGTCGCGTTCACCGCCGTGAAGTTACCCTGCCAGATATTGTTCTCGTCCCGCAACGATCCGTGCGTGTGCCCGGAGAGGTGGATCACGCCCGGATGGTTTTCTAAGAATTTGCGCCTGTAGCCGTTGCCCCAGGTGACGCTGTTCGCCACCGTGGCTGCGGGCGGCAAATGGTCAACCACGAACACGGGCTTGCCGCCTGCGGCGGCCTCGGCGTCTGCAATCGCCTGTTCATAAGCCTCCGCTCCTTTTTTGTCGCCGTATTCACAATCGCTTGTCCACTGCGGGAACACGAGGAACGTGTAGCCGTTGATCGTGATCTTGTCCGTCATCTTGTGCGGAATGCCGAGGCGCTTCGCCACATCCGCATAGCACGCCGCGCGCTGCTCGGCCGTGGAATCACGCACCCGCGGGCCGTTCCACTCGTACACGTCGTGCCAAGCCCATGCGTAGATCTCCTGCGGCTTCTTTTTCGCGTCCGCGAATATCTCGTCCATGATCGCGCGGTAGGCTTCATAGCCTGTCGGGTAGTAGTGATCCGCGATGTCGCCGTTGTTGATGACAGCGTCCACATCGAACTTCCGGAAAAGTTCCAACGCCATCTTCACCCGGGCGCAGCTTTCGCGCGTCTTGCCGATGTGCGTGTCCGTCATCCAGCCCACGCGGAAGAGCGGTTCTTCGCCCTTCGCCGTGCCGCCCGCCACAACAATTTCGTGGGTCAGAGGCGCGGCACCCGCGGTGCCCAAAACTGCGGCTAACACCGCCGCCCAAAAAGCAACCATCATTCTTTTCACAGTTCTGTTCCTTTCTGTTGATCCCGATCCCGATAGCGATGCCTCAGACCGGGAGGGGCAAGCGTCTGCTTGCCCGGACGAGCGGACGCTCGTCCCTCCCAGCGGGCGGGGACGCCCGCCTCCAGACAACTCATCACTTGCCACTCACCTATAACTTGGCCATTTTTTCATACCAAAGCCGTGTTACAACCGGTAGGGCGGTTTCGCCGAAACCGCCGCGGACGGCTCGGCGAGCCGTCCCTACCAGAAGCGGGCGGGGACGCCCGCCTCCAGACTTTTTGCCTCTAACTTTTTGCTTATCTAAATCCTCCCTGCCGAAGCGAAGCTGTCGGAAATCCTGTTAATCATGGATATATGCGCCCGCGTAGCGGGAAATCATGTCAAAAAACTGCTGAGCCATGCCTAAGATATTTTAAAATCATGTCTCCCACCCCTCAGTCGATCTTCTCAAGCTTCAAGCGATGGAATTTGACCTTGCCGGACGCTCCTTCGCGCACGACAAAAGAGTAGGGAATATCCTTCGATTTGCTGAACTCGATCACATAGCGCTGCATGCCGGCCTCGCCGCGCGGCGTCCGGATGCGCCCGCACGCTGTCGAAAGCACGGGCTTGAAACGCATGAGCTGCACGTTGTAGATACGCGACTCCCGATCATCCGGCTGCACGATCTCCAGATCCGCCGTGAAGCGCAGCTTTGTCCCCTTGGGGACATCCCACATCTTCGACGGGAGCACCAGCCGTCTCAGGCCGCCTGTCAGCACGTACCAGCCGTCCTCCTTTGGCAACGGCTTGCCGTCCTCCGTGCCGTCATCGCCGGAGATGAACTTCAACTCCGTCATCGGATCGTCACTCTTCCACAACAACTGCGGCTGTTTCGCCGCAGGCGCGACCGCCTCCGCGTATATGGGGTCGCCCGCGACCTCGAAGAAGTTGACAGGCATGACTTCGAAGCGATAGGTTCTTCCGGTCTCGAAATACCCGGACGAGAACGTCACCGTATCCCCGGCCTCGGACGAACGCGATTCGGGACGCAGGAAGAACCACGCGGGCCTCTCTATCTTCCTGAACGGACGCCAACCCTGCGCCTTCTTCTCCGCTATGGATATCTGATAGCGGTATACCGTATCCCCGCCCTCTGCCAGCGGCGGCAGCGCGAGCGTGAAGCCGGTGAACGGCTCGTCTGCCCGCACCTCCGGCCGGGCGCCGGCCTCGAATGCGGGCACAGGCGTACTCGCTTTCCGTCGCTCGAACGAATACGGCGCGGTCTTCGGGTCAAACGGCCACGGCACACACCACGGATCAAAGCGCTTGTATTCCACGCCGTCGCGCACGTCGAAACGGCGGAAGACGATCCGATCCTTGAAGCCTTCGATCACCAGTGCCCAGTGGTTCCCCTTGGGTGATCCGCCGGTTTCGGCAGGATCGTCACGCCACACCTGCAGACATGTCGCGTTCACCGCCGTGAAGTTACCCTGCCAGATAGCGCTCTCGTCCCGCAATGACCCGTGCGTGTGCCCGGAGAGGTGGATCACGCCCGGATGGTTTTCTAAGAATTTGCGCCGGTAGCTGCACCCCCAGTTGGCGCTTTTGGCCACCGTGGCGGCGGGCGGCACATGGTCAACCACGAACACGGGCTTGCCGCCTGCGTTGGCTTCGGCCTCGGCATCCGTAATCGCCTGCTCATAAGCGGCATTCCCTCTCTTGTCGCCGTATTCACAGTCGCTTGTCCACTGCGGGAACACGAGGAACGTGTAGCCGTTGATCGTGATCTTGTCCGTCATCTTGTGCGGAATGCCGAGGCGCTTCGCCACATCCGCATAGCACACCTTACGTTGCTCGGCGGTGGATTCGCGCACACGCGGGCCGTTCCACTCGTACACGTCGTGCCAAGCCCATGCGTAGATCTCCTGCGGCTTCTTTTTCGCGTCCGTGAACGTCTCGTCCATGATCGCGCGGTAGGCTTCGTAGCCTGTCGGGTAGTAGTGATCCGCGATATCGCCGTTGTTGATGACGGCATCCACCTCGAACTTCCGGAAGAGTTCCAGCGCCGCCTGCACATGGCGGCAGCTTTCGCGCGTCTTGCCGATGTGTGTGTCCGTCATCCAGCCCACGCGGAAAAGCGGTTCTTCGCCCTTCGCGGTGCCGCCCGCCACGACAATTTCGTGGGTCAGGGACGCGGTATCTGCGGTGCCCAAAACTGCGGCGAATACCGCCGCCAAAAAAGCGGCCATCACTCTTTTCAAACTTCTGCTCCTTTCTATCGATCCCGATAGCGATGCCTCAGACCGGGAGGGGCAAGCGTCTGCTTGCCCGGACGAGCAGACGCTCGTCCCTCCCAGCGGGCGGGGACGCCCGCCTCCAGACAACTCACCACTTGCCACTCACCTATAACTTGGCCATTTTTTCATACCAAAGCCGTGTTACAACCGGTAGGGCGGTTTCGCCGAAACCGCCGCGGACGGCTCGGCGAGCCGTCCCTACCAGAAGCGGGCGGGGACGCCCGCTGTCGATCCCGATAGCGATGCCTCAGACCGGGAGGGGCAAGCGTCTGCTTGCCCGGACGAGCGGACGCTCGTCCCTCCCAGCGGGCGGGGACGCCCGCCTCCAGACAACTCACCACTTGCCACTCACCTATAACTTGGCCATTTTTTCATACCAAAGCCGTGTTACAACCGGTAGGGCGGTTTCGCCGAA
>Ga0255347_1003826_pt1 | contig 19018 bp, 13 predicted proteins | sample wastewater_treat_2_FD_192479 | JGI IMG/M metagenome (GOLD analysis project Ga0255347, IMG submission 192479) | Wastewater microbial communities from Lulu Island WWTP, Vancouver, Canada - plant24 | ecosystem: Engineered > WWTP > Wastewater > Unclassified | place: Canada: Vancouver, British...
AAAAAATCCTGCAACTTCTTGGTTCCTCCCAGTCCGAGGGGGCGGAAACGATCGCCTGGTTCCCAGGTTCGCAGGCGAAGCGGCCATTTGAGGAGGTCGGCGTCCAGCCGGATGGAGGAGTGGTCGGCATCGGAGGAAGGAGGAGGGGCGGAGGTGGGGGGTCGGTGTTCGATGGTCAGGGAAAATCCCAGAGCGGGGAACTCATAGGTACCGGGTGCAGGAATGAATGGCAGGAAGGTCTGGGCGGTGGTGGAAGGGACTTGCCGGGGTTCGGTGGTGAGAATCAGAAGAGGCCCTTCGAGCGTTGCCCGGAGGCCGTGGGGCAGCTCGAGCGAGCGCCCCGGCGAAGGGCGCTCCAGCAGTCGGCGGAGTGCCTCGAGATGTCGGCAATAGATCCCTTGAAGATTTCCCTGCAATCGCTCGATGGCCAGTCGCAGCAGACGCCGCTGGAGTGCCGGGTGCTGAGCGCGCAGGAGCTGACCGTCGAGCGCCAGGCGGGATGAGGTTGCGCCAGCGCAGAGGGTCCGCCACAAGTCGGCTGCCTGCTCGGCCCAGAGGGATTCTTCCCCTTGAGCCAGCCGGGAGTGACGGCAGAGCACCTCGATGAGCCGCGGATGGAAGTATTTCTCGAGAAGTGGCAGCACCTCATGGCGGATGGCGTTCCGCTGGTGGTTTGGATCGAGATTGGAGAGGTCTTCGCGGAAGCGCAGCTGGTGGTCTTGCAAGTAGGCCAGGAGGTCTTGGCGAGTTATCCCCAGGAGCGGCCGGATGAGGTGATCGGCGGTCTTGGGGAGCATACCCGCCATGCCGGCCGGGCCGGTGCCGCGAACCAGCCGGAGCAGGACTTCTTCAGCCTGGTCGTTGGCGGTGTGTCCCAGGGCGATGGCGTCCGCAGCGAGGCGGACGAGGGCATCCTGGAAAAACCGATGGCGGCAGGCGCGGGCGGCCATTTCCAGGGAAACATGGTGCAGCCGGTGGTGAGCCCGCACATCGGCTGTGGCGGTTTCCAGGGGCAGGCCCAAGGCGGCGGCCAGGGAAGCCACGAAGGCCTGGTCCTCGGCGGATGCTGTCCCCCGGAGTTGATGGTTGAAATGGAGAACGGTCAGCTGCCTGATGCCGCAGCGTTCCCGCAGGCTTGCCAACAGATGCAGAAGGGCCACCGAATCAGGCCCGCCCGATACGGCGACCAGGACGGCGGCGGGTGAGACAAGGAGTTGTTCCTGGTGGACAAAGCGCAGTACCCGTCGCTGCAGGGGGTGGAGCTGGTTCATGTGGGTTCGGGATCGACCGGGCGGGGGAGGGCTCCAGGGGAAGACGGAGCCGGGGATTGGGCCGCACCGGTTTGGGCGGGCAGCAGGGGCAGTGCTCCCTTGCCCTTCTTGCCGGCAACCAGCAGTTTCCCTTCGTGGTTGAGGACGGTCATATCGTCCAGGATGATCAACCCGAAGCGTTCGGCCACTTCACTGCGGTACTGATAGTCCATGGACTTCTTTCGGAGTTGATAGTTGAGGACAATCAGGATCAGCAGGAACACGGAAATGAGAGCCACCAGCCCGAGGGCGGAAAAAAGGATGATCTTTACCGACTTTTCGCCGACCATGCCGACGAAGGCCAGGATCGCATCGAGCCTGTAGAACACTGCTACCGCTACTGTCAGGAGCAGCAGCAAAGCGAGAAAGGGCAGTTTTTCAACCCAGCTGACGACGCGCTGCAGGTTGGCCAGCCGTCCCCTGACCTCGGGTTGAGCGTCATCGAGGGGACCGGGCGGAACTGGTTCGCTGGCGGGTTCGGCTTCCGCAAAATACTTGTTGAAGCCCACGATGACCATGCCAACGAGGAAGGTGATCGCCACGGGCGCCAGAAACGCGATGAGGAAATAGGACTGCCAGGGAAAGGGGAGGTCTACCGGGCCATTATGATCGTGACCGCCCCCGCCGAGCTGATAGATGTAACAGGCCGCCAGGATGAGCACTTCCATCCAGCCGAGAAAGAACAGATACTTCTTGAAAAGTTCCTTGCGCTCGAACTCATCGAACAGGGAAGCGATGCCCCGCAGTGTCGAAGGTGCTGCTTCTGATGGCGTTCTCATTCCGGCATTCCCGCAGGCTGCATGATTTTGTTTTGACATCTTCCCATAAATACTCGATATCCAGTGTGGATTCAGGATAACAGATGCAGTGCGAAGGGGTCAACCCTTTCCTGGCGCCAGGACACACGGTTACCGAGTGGGAGGGAACAATGAGTCGGCAACCCGTTTTCGAAACCCATTTCTCAGGTCTCAAACTGCATTCCCGCGGCAAGGTCCGGGATATCTACGATCTCGACGATTCCCTGCTGATTGTCGCCACGGACCGCGTTTCGGCTTTTGACGTCATCATGCCCACCCCCATTCCCGACAAGGGCCTCATTCTCACTCAGCTTTCGCTCTTTTGGCTGGAGTTCATGAGTGAGGTGGTCGAGCATCATCTGCTCGGCACCGACCCTCGCACCTATCCCGCAGGGTGCCAACCCTATGCCGGCGAGCTGGCGGGAAGGAGCATGCGCGTTCGCAAAGCGACCGTGCTGCCGGTCGAATGCATTGTGCGGGGGTATCTTTCCGGGTCGGGCTGGAAGGACTACCGGAAGACCGGGCAGGTATGCGGGGTGGCCCTGCCGCCCGGTCTCGAGGAAGCGATGCAACTGCCCGAGCCCATCTTTACGCCTTCGACCAAGGCGACCCTGGGGGGGCATGATGAAAACATCTCCTTTGCCGAAATGGCCCGAAGGATCGGCCAGGAGCTTGCCTCTCAGGTGCGCGCGACGAGCCTCAAGATCTATGGCAGGGGTGCGGCTTATGCTCGCGCTCGGGGCATCCTGCTGGCGGATACCAAGTTCGAATTCGGGCTGGTGGATGGCCGTCTGATCCTGGTGGACGAAGTGATGACACCGGATTCGAGCCGGTTTTGGGCGGCCGATCGCTACTGGGTGGGAACCAGTCCGGAGAGTTTCGACAAACAGTACTTACGCGATTATTTGATCCGGTCGGGCTGGAAGGTGTCCGATCCGGCCCCGGATCTGCCGCCCGAGGTGGTTGCCAATACCCGGGCTCGCTACCTGGAAGCGCTCGAACGTCTGACCGGAAAGGGCCTCGATGGCTGATACGGCAGCTGTCGCTGCGGTCATCAGGCTGGGCGACCTGGAGCTGGAGGATGATCGGTTCGCCATTCACCGCTTTTCGGCAGCAGATCCTTTGTGGAGCTCCCTTGACCAGGTTGGAATGCTCCAGGCCCCCTTTATCTGGGGCGGGGAGGACCGCCGCTATATGGTGGTGGACGGCTTCAAGCGGCTGCGGTGGGCTCGGGCCAGCGGGCGCGAGGAGATCCTCTGCCGGATCTTTCCCGCCGACACCGACTATGGGCAACTTTGGCGGCTGCGGGTGGAAGGAAAGCTGTTCGGCCCACCCTTGAATACCGCCGAAAAGGCGCAGCTCATCGCCAAAGCGGCGGAGGCCATGCCGCTGCCTTACCTTACCGAACGACTCCTGCCCGCGCTGGGGCTTCCTCCCCGGGGTGATGTCCTTGACTCGTGGCGGCGACTGGCGCAAGCAGGTGGCGAGCTCCTGAGGGCGGTGGCGGCGGATGAGGTGTGCGAGCGCGTGGCCCTCCGGCTGCGCCCCTGGAGTGAGGCCGAGCGGACGGCGATGCTGACCCTTTTGAAGGAATTGCGCTGCAGTGCCAGCATCCAGGTGGAAATCCTCGAACGCATCTGCGAAATTGCCCTCCAACGAGATCACCAACCGCTAACCGTGCTGACCGAGCCGGAACTCCAGGCTATCCTTCAGGACCGGCAGGCCAATCGTCGCCAGAAGACCCTGGTCGTGCGCGAGGTTCTGAATCGGTGGCGCTTCCCTCGGCTGCGGGCCAGGGAAGAACGGTTTGCCCGCAGTGTGCAGGCCCTCCAGCTTCCCCGCGGGGTGCGCCTGCAGCCGCCCCCGGCGTTTGAGGGGGAGGACTGGCGGCTCGAGATCACCTTTGCCAGTCCTGAGGAGTTGCTGCATCTGTTGGCCCGGATGCAGCCCTGCCTTCGCTCCCAGTCGCTGGCAGCGGTGCTGGAGGGCGACGACTCCCGCGGACCGGGTACTCCCGCAGCGAGCTCCAGCGACGGCGAGGGGCTCAAACGTTCCGGTTGACATTTCAAGGCAATCGGTAATGATAAACCTGCAATGGGGTGAAAGGCGATCATTCTTATCGAGATCGACCGAAGTATTTTTAATAACTTAAGTCTATAGCCGACACCTGCCCTCCGTTGGGGGCGGGGTGAGGGCAGTGACCGGGCAGAACCTGCACATTCTATGATCCTGATGGCGTTTGCGTGGGATCGAGTTCTTCAGCAACGGCCCATGGGAGGCCGTGAACGGGGGATCTGATGCGAAGAACAGAGCAGCCCTTGGGCAAGAGGCCGCTGATTTTCACGATCTTGGTGGCATTCCTGATCTGCCTGGGATGGCAGACGGGTGATGCCGCTGCCTACCAGATTCAACTGCGGCAGGGCTGGAACCTTATCTCCCTGCCGGCACATCCTCCCGATACCAGCGTGGCCGAAGTAACCAAATCCATTGCGACCAAGCTGACGCGCATCTGGGCCTATCCGGACGGACAATGGCGGAGTTACGAGCCTGCCAACCCCAACTTCAGCGACCTGTTGAACATGGATACGGGGATCGGCTATTGGGTCCACGTGACCGAGGAGGCCGTGCTCTCCGGCTCAGGCGCAGCTCCCGTGCCATCCGTGCCGCTGGTTGCGGGTTGGAATCTGGTTGGCTACAATCTGCTCTGGGAAAAGCCTTCCCCCGAAGTGCTGCAGTCCATCAACGGCAAGTATTCAATGGTCTGGAACTACCAGGAGGGCAAGTGGCAAAGCTACGACCCGGGCAACCCTAATTTCAGCGATCTGAGCCAGTTTGCGCCGGAGGCCGGCTATTGGGTCAAGGCCGGTCAAGCCTGCACCTGGGACCAGAAGAATAACCGTCCGCCCGTGGCCGTGGCCGGCAACCATCTTACCGGTCGCCTCAATCAACCGCTGTGGCTTGACGGGACGAAAAGCCATGATCCCGATGGCGACACCTTGACTTACCTTTGGTCCATCACCAAGTACCCCGCTTCCGCTAAACCAATCCTGGGGTTTGTCAATTCCAGCATGGGTCAGCTCATCGGGGACCTGGAGGGGGACTATGAGATCTCGCTCAGAGTTGATGACGGTACCGTCAGCGCTACCGACACGGTAACGGTCTTCTTGGACCTCGACGGGGATGGAGCGCCTGCCGCCACTGACACAGACCGGGATGGCGACGGGATTCCCAACGACCAGGATGCTTTCCCGGACAATCCGGCCGAGTTCGCGGACAGCGATCAGAATGGGGTGGGCAACTACTCGCAGGCTGACGAGGATGGCGACGGGGTCTCTGACCTCAGCGATGAATTACCCTTTGACCATACCCTATCGGAGTACCCCACCACGGCGGAAGTCGAGTTCAACGACAATCCCGTCGATGCTACCACGGTCCCCGATCCTTATCCCTTCCGGGTCACCGGATGCATCGCCCAGGACATCGACGGAGATTACTTCCGGTTTTCAGGAAAGGGAGGCGATCCCGTGTCGGCGGTGCTGCACAAGACCGACCCTGCCTTTCAACCCTCGATTTCCTTTGCCGACCAGGTTGGTTCGACCCTGCAAAGCTTCAGTACCAACATCAGTGAAAACAGCCCGTTTGAGCTGGCGGTTTCCACCGTTTTGCCCGCCGACGGGGATTATCTGCTCATCATCAACGACTTCAACTCGAAGGGTGGCGGCACCTTCACCTATACGGTCGAGCTGTTCCACGACCAGGATTTTGACGGTCTCGACGACAGCCGGGAACTGGCTCTCGGGATGAACAACCAGTCGCCGGACGGTGATCGTGACGAGATCTTCGACGCTGCGGAGAGCAACGGCGATTTCGACTTTGACATGGATGATCTCCCCAACTGGTTCGACCCTGATGCCGACAACGATGGCATCCCGGATCGGCTCGAGGGTTCGGGGGACCCGGATGGCGATGGCGCCGGCAATTTCCTCGATCTTGACAGCGATGGCAACGGGCTTGCCGACAGCGAAGAGGTGGGACCAAACCCCCTGGAGCCTCTCGATTCGGACGGGGACGGAGCCCCTGATTTTCTCGATATCGATGACGACGATGACGGCTTGAAAGATATTGAGGATGCCAGCCGGCTGGAACCGCTGGCCGAATCCGATCCGCTGGAGGTTGCCAACCGGGTGTTGCTCACCTCGGTCAGCGTTGCTCTTCCCGGCAGGACGGTCACCAACGCCGCCCGGCCCGGGGATGTGCTTCAGCTGAACGGGGAAGGGTTTGCGGCCAACCCTGCGGACAATCAGATCATCTTTGTTGGCAGTGATGGGAACATCGCTCTGAATCCCTCGTCGGCATCGGCTACCGAACTTGTGATAACCCTCCCGGCTGGTGCCGGCCCTGAAGTCTTCGTGGTCGTCAACAACCAGCGTTCGAATTCGATCCATCTCCAGCTGGTGGCGGCCCAGGAGCCGGTAGTCTACCCATTGGACCCGGCGGTGGGGCGCGTCGGTGAGACCCTTACGCTGCAGGGCTTGAACTTCACAGGAGCCACCAATGTGAGTTTCGGAGGCGTTGCGGCAACGGCAAGCGCGGTGACGGCAACCAGCCTGCAGGTGACCATCCCCGCTGATGCTCGAAGCGGGGCCCTGACCGTGGTGAACGCCTTCGGAGCCAGCAACAGCGTGTTTTTCACGATTGTGCAGAGTCTTGCCGGAAAAGTGGTGCTGCCCCCAGGTTCGAGTTTGAATCTAACGAATCTGGAGGTGACCTACGGGCTTTTCGGCATGACCGTTCCCAATGCCTCGGGCGATTTCTCCGCCGACCTCAATAATTCCTACCTGACCCAGATCGACGTTCATGTTCCCGCTTCGACAGGAAATGACGAGGCCGTGCTGCTGAGTGCTCTTGCCCTGCCCGGCGACACCTCCATCACCGTGGATGCGCTCTCGACCGTGGTCTCGTTCGTGTGCTTCCACGTGACGGAGAAAGTGGCCTTGCCCTCCATGCCGGCCGCCAGGACCCTCATCGGGTCGCTCGCCGCCGTTCAAAACCTTGCCGTCCAGCTCGCCGACCTCCTGGCGGCGGACCCCTATTTCCTCAATCACCAGAGTGACGCTTTTGTCGGGGCGCTGATCGATGCCGCCGGTGTGGCCCGCCAGGCCATCGAACAACAACTGGCCAATGGGACGCTGCAGTCTGCCAGCAGCATCGGGAGAACCCCGGGAAGGGTTCAACCCCCAGGGCTCCTTGGATCGCCCACCGACCCGACCATCACCTCGCATCCCGAGTACTCCGAAATCAAGGTGCAGCGTATTGAAAACAGCGGCAACGTGCGCCTCTACAACGACAGCGTCTCCTTTCTCAGCGGTCGGTTCTTTCAGATGGGGAAACCCGTCAAGCCCATGAAAGGGAGCAATCACATCCGCGGATACTTTGACTCGGCACGGATGGTCGAACCGACAGGGGTCCTCTACTGGGCTAACACCAAGGAATATGATCTGCCCAGGACACAGAACTGCTATGTCGAGGTCATTTCGGGAGGGCGACCCATCCCCGACCATCCTCTGGCCAACCAAGCCTACCTCAACTATCTCCGGGTGGTGCAAAAGCGACTGGTCATTCGCACGCTTCTGGACCAGGCGCTGCTTCCTGTACTGAGCGGGGCAGCCAGCATTGTCAACGACGTGCAGCTGAATCTGGACGATCTTGCCGGTCTGATCCTGGATAAGGCTCCGGACCTCGTGAAAGCGGTTCTCGCCGCCTATGAAGGGGGTGGCAGCCGTGGCCTTTCCGATGCGGCGGATGTCCTCCTCAATGCCCTGTACGACGATTTTAAACAAACCCTCTCCGGCACCCCGGGCCAGATCACCACCATTTTGGTCAAGTACCTCGCAACGAAATATGGAGAGAATTTCATCAAACACCAACTGGTGAAAAAGCTTGCCGAAAAGGTCGTTCCCGTGCTGGGGCAGCTCAAGTCCGCCCACAACGTGTTTGTGGGAGTCAAGACCACCTTCCATTTTCTGATCGTTCTCGATGAAATGCCAAGGATTCCCGGCCGGCTGCTGTTCAAGGTGGTATGGCCGCTGACGGTGGATGAAGTGGTGCCCCAGAAGATCAAACGGGAAGCGAAGGACATCCAGTTCAAGCTCAAAGGTCAGGGCTTCGATCCCATTGATAAAGGGTGGTGGCCGTTCTATGAGGATCTTGTAAACCCCGCGGTACGCCTTTCCTACCTCCATCGAGTCACCGGCGAGGAAGTCCAGGTCGAACTGGGCACCTCCAGAAACCAGGGCACCTCCATGGTCTTCATGATGCCCGGTGCCATCCGCAAGGATGCCGGAAGTCCGGTTACCGTAACGGTGGTCCATGACGGGCTCGAGGTGGATGCCCCGGAACCGATAGAAATCGAGGATGCTCTGGAGATCACCTCGCTCGAACCCGACAGCGGCGCTCCTGGCGACTCGGTCACCATTCACGGCACGGGCTTTTCTGACCTTGCCTCGGAAAACCAGGTTACCTTTGCCGGTCTGGATGGGGCACGGCTCAACGCTACCATCACCGCCGCCGCGGAATCGGAACTGGTGGTCATCGTCCCGCAGAACGCCGTCACCGGTGCCGTCACCGTGGCGGTGGCAGGTGAGGTGAGCAATGGCGTCACCTTCACCGTCGCCACCGGCACGGTCCAGATCACCTTCGGGGATAACGGCGGCGCCACCGACGATACTTTCGCCCTGTACGTCGATGGCAAGCTCATCCACTCCATGGCTGTTCCCGCATATGCAGTGGGGCCGTTCTCCATCACCCTGGCGCCCGGAATCCATGAGGCCCGGCTGCGCGGCATCACTGCTCCCGATGCCATTGGCACCTATTACATCACTATCTCCGGGGACATTCAAATGCTCTCAGGGGATCCCATGTCGGGGTGGGATCTGACGGCAGGGGTGGAGAAATCGTGGACGTTCAAGTACCCGGCCGGCCTCAAGGCACCGATCCGCGTTCAGCAGCCGGGCATTGCCGAGCGGATCAGGTGGGTCGAATAGCTCACTGCTCCATGCGATGAATGTCTTTCGGAAAGAGCCTAAAGCTGATGGCGGCCAGCTCATGCTGCCATTTCCAGGTTGAACGTGGTAGAGGGAGAAGCGCAATGAAACGATTGGTTTCAGCCGTGTTGGGGATCTTCTTGGCAGTCGCCGGGTGGGTTGGGTTCGCCGCTGGCGGCGGCATTCCCATGCCGTTCCGCATTGGCGGAACCGTGACGCTCGACGGCCTTCCCATCACCCAGGCCAACGACGACGGGCTGGTGCTCCAGGTCACCAAAGTCAACGGTTCTTCCTATACCGATGCCAATGGCAAGCCCCCGGAGGATAAGGACGGGTTGAGCGCCGCCAATTGGTACCTCATTGACGTCCCCATCCGAGACGCCGTGGAACAACCGGGAGGTGCCACCCAGGGTGAACAGGCGGCTCTTCAGGTCACCCTCAACGGTGCCGTCTGCTCGGTGGTGAACCCGCCGGGAGGCCTCTTCACGGTGGGCGAGAGCGGTACCAACCAGCAAATCAACGTCGTTGCCCAAAGCGCCTCGGTTGCTGCTCTCACCGTGATCTCCCCCAACGGCGGGGAAAGCTGGCCGGCGGGCTCTGTCCACACCATTCAGTGGAGCTATACCGGGGAGCCCGGCGCGACGGTGAAGATCGAACTCCTGAAAGCCGGGGCGGTGGTGAGCACCATCACGGCCGGGACTGCCGTGGGCGGTAGCGGCAACGGGTCCTACGGGTGGACGATCCCGGGCGCCCAGGCCCTTGGGACCGATTACCGGATCAAGATCTCGAGCACGACTGTCGCTGGATGCAGTGATACCAGTGACAGCAATTTTGCCATCACCCAGGCACCTGCCGACCTCCCCAACCTGCGACCCTACAAGCCAAGCGCCTGGTCCGGCAAGATGGTGGTGGCAAAAACGCCCGACACCTATACCGAAGACAGCCCCCTCTACCCAACCGACAATCTGTATGTCGCCGGCGCGCTGATCAACAACGGAACCGCTTTGGTCGGCGCGTTTCGGGTCAGGTTCTTTGTTGATGGCGTAGAAAAGAACTCATGGTTGTGGACCGACGGACTGAACCCAAATTACTATTGGTATTTCTATAATCAACCGCTTGGCACCCTCAGCGCGGGGACCCATTCCCTGAAAATCGTGGCCGACTCGGAAGGCGCCATTACGGAAGCGGATGAGTCCGACAACGAATTCACGAGAACCATCACCATTCTTGACACCTGTACCCTCACCGTGACTTCTCCCAACGGCGGGGAGAACTGGGAGGCCGGAACCCAGCATGCGATCCAGTGGAACTATACCGGCGATCCCGGGGCGGCGGTGAAGATCAGGCTCCTGCAGGCGGGAAAAGCCGTCAAGACCATCGCCGCCTCGGCTCCCGTCGGCGCTTCGGGGAGCGGTTCCTTTACCTGGAAGATTCCTGCAGGCCTGTTACCGGCTGATAATTATAAGATCAAGGTGAACAGCACCACCCAGACCGGTTGTCAGGATTCGAGCAATAAGGTTTTCAGTGTCTTTGACGGTCAGGACATCGTGCCTCTTGCTTCCGGCAAGGGTGTCACCGGGTCGGTGTCCAAAGGGGCGATGCAGTATTATAAAATCAGCGCTCCGATCTCCTCTGCGCAATTCAAAGTCAAATTGACCAATGTTACCGGCGATCCGGAATTGCTGGTTAAGAAGAACAGCAAGCCAACCTCGGAACTGGACTATGATGCAGCCTCGAAACACTTGGGAAAACGACCCGAGTCCATTACCCTGGCCAACACCGACCGGGCTATCTGGTATATCGGCGTCTATGGCTACAAGGCAAGCACCTATACCATCAAAGCGGAGCTGAGTGCGGACCGAACCGTGGCGCTGACTTCCGGGAAAGCGGTGGCTTCCTCGGTGGCTCTGGGGGACTGGCAATATTACCGCATCACCACCCCGGCGGATGCCGCCCAGTTGAAGGTGACCCTGACCAAGCTCAGCGCCGATGTCGATTTGTACCTGCGGAAAGCCGGCAGGCCGCAGCAGTTCGAATACAACAAAAGGTCGATCAAAGTCGGTACGCTGTCGGAAACCATCACCATCAAGAACCCGGGGGAAAACGTGTGGTATATCGGTGCCTACGGAAGCGCCAAAGGCAAGTATACCGTCAAGGCCGTCCTCACCATGCCATTGGGTGGCGAGCAACCCCTTGAGGAGGAGGAGACGCCTGATTTCTGAGAGCGTGTCATGAAAACCAAATTGAGCGACTTTCAGAACGCTCTCTGAGAGGGCCTGCAGGGCCTTGCAACGGGCAGTCAGACCTGCCGGCAGAGATCATGCGGAGCATGCGTTACTGAGCGAACTGCCTGCTGGACTCATCATGCACCCCAAACCACCTCGCAGGATCATCATCGAACATGAGGTCGCGGCAAGCCCGATGGTTGCCTCACTGCGTCGCCGCCTGCCACATGCGGCGTTTGAGGTGGTTGAACGGCTCTCGGACAAGCGCCTTCAGGAAGCGGAGGTCCTTGAAGTGGTGAGTTTTCGCGGTCGCTTTTTGAAGCCCTGCCCGGGGACTCGCCACTATCGCTGCTGCGGCTACCGGATTCTCAATTTCGGCGTCCAGTGCACCTTGGGTTGCACTTACTGCATCCTGCAGGCTTACCTTAACCAGCCCAATCCGAGGCTTTTCGGTAATACCGAGGATCTTTTCAAGGAATTGGGGGGAGAGCTTGCTGCTCATCCCGAAACGCTCTATCGCATCGGCACCGGCGAATTCACCGATTCCCTGCTGTTCGACCCGTGGACCGGTTTTACGCGGGAGCTGGTCCCGTACTTTGCGCGGCAGCGCAATGCCATTCTGGAACTCAAGACCAAGACTCCTTTCATAGCCAATCTGGAAGGCCTCGAGCATGGCGGTCGCACCATTGTGGCGTGGTCGCTCAATGCGGAAGAGCTGGTGCGTCGGGAGGAATCACGGGCGGCGAGCCTCGACGAACGCCTGGCGGCGGCCCGGCGCTGCGCTGAGTGGGGTTACTGGCTGGCTTTTCATTTCGATCCCATGTTCGATTGCGAAGACTGGCGTAAGGGCTACGGGGCGGTCCTCGACCGGCTCTTTGCGGTGGTGGATCCGCAGCGGGTCGTATGGGTGAGCCTGGGGGCGCTGCGGTTCATGCCCGAACTCAAACCGATCATTGCTGCCCGGCATCCTCGCAGCCGCATCCTGGGGGGCGAATTCATCCGCGGTTTGGACGGCAAGATGCGCTATTTTCGTGACATTCGAGTCGAACTCTACCGGTTCATGGCCGACCGCATACGCCGGATCGATCCTGCTCTGTGTGTATATCTTTGCATGGAAGGGAGAGACATCTGGCGCGAGGCTTTGGGATTCGTTCCCGAGGAGCGGGGAGGTCTGCCGGCCATGCTCGACCGGGCGGTTGAAGCGCGCATGAAAAGGTTCTAATCGATCTGGAGGTGGCCGCTGCCCAACTTCTCCCGGGCTGGCGGCCAGCGTTCCCGCCATCCCCCACTTTCCCCGGAATTCCATTTGTGATTATTGCGAAAAGCTGGTATGTCGCTTGAGTTGCACCTTCCAGACGGGTGCCTGACACTGCCAAACGCCAACCGGGAGAGCTTCTGGCAAGATCTGACGATTACGGGAGAGAGGAAAATGGACTTCACGCTGACTGATGAACAACGCATGATCAAGGAAACCGTGTACAAATGGGCCGTGAATGAATTGGGGCCGTTGCAGGAAAAGATTGATGAGGAGGATTGGTTCCCACCTGATTTCTTCAAAAAATGTGCTGAAATCGGGATCCTGGGGATCACCATCAGTGAGGAATACGGTGGCTTGGACGGGGACATCCTCATGCAGACCCTCGCCATCGAGGAAATGAGCCGCATCTGTCCGGCCCTGGCCATGTCCTATGGGGCTCATTCCAATCTTTGTGCCAACAACATCTTCAAGAACGGCAGCGAAGCGCTGAAGGCGAAGTATCTACCACCTCTGGTGGCCGGCGAGAAGATCGGGGCGCTGGCACTGACCGAACCGGGGGCAGGCTCCGATGCCATGGGGCTCAAGACGAGGGCGGTGAAGAAGGGCGACAAGTATATCCTTAACGGCAGCAAGATGTTCATCACCAACGGGCCGACGGCCGATACGCTGCTGGTTTATGCCAAGACCGCGCCCGAGCGGGGTGCCAAAGGCATCAGTGCTTTCATTGTGGAGAAGGATTTCCCCGGCTTTTCGGTAAGCCGCAAGCTGCGAAAATGCGGCATGCGCGGGTCGCCGACGGCGGAGCTGGTCTTTCAGGATTGTGAAGTACCGGTGGAGAACCTGGTCGGCCATGAGAATATGGGGGTCAACGTGGTCACCAGCGGCCTCGATATCGAACGGATCGTGCTGGCCGGAGGGTCACTGGGCATGGCCCAGCAGGCCCTTGATTACTCCATTCGGTATGCCGTGGAACGGGAACAGTTCGGCAAGGCCATTGCGACTTTTCAGATGATTCAGCACAAACTGGCCGATATGTACGCCCGGACCGAGGCGGCTCGGCTGCTGGTCTATCGGGCGGCCGTGATGGCCCAGAACGCTCCGCGCGGCGGCAAAGGAACGGAACTGACCAAGCTGGCGGCGGCGGCCATTTTGCTGGCGGCGGAAACCGCGACCTGGGTCTGCGATCAGGGCGTGCAAATCCATGGCGGTTACGGCTACTGCCTGGAATTCCCGGTGCAGAAGCTGTGGCGGGATGCCAAGCTCTATGAAATCGGCGCCGGTACCAGCGAAATCCGCCGCATGATCATTGCCCGCGAACTCACCCGCGAGGAGTTCGCAAGGAAGTCCGGTCGATAGCCGCAGGCTGCCGGAGAAACAGCCAGCACAGCGAAGAGGACTGCGATCATTATCTCAGTTACTCGGAAGGAACCGTACTGAAACCATGGAATACGGGCTGAGACGATATGAGGCTACTCAGAGGCTGCTGTGGTTCCTGTTTTTTCTCGTTTGCCTTGCCATTGCCTATCTCATGGCGCCCTCGCAACTGCCGGCGCCTCAGGCGGGCATGCCCACCTTTCGGCCGGTCCAGCCTGAGGTTCTGAAGTCCCTGAGCTTCTGGTTCAGCCTGCGTTGGGTCGGGATGGAGCCCTTCGGGTGGCTGGCGCTTTTGATCGTCTGGGCGTTATCAATCTTTCTGGTGGGCCGTACCCTGGGTTTGATCGTTCAGTACGCGGGTCGGTTGCTTGTGGGGAACCTCCTGGCGACGCACCTCAGCGCCCAGTCGAGCGGCCGGCTCAGCCACCCTGCCCCTGCCGGCACCGCCTCCCCTGCGGCGGTCCTCCTCAAGCAATCGGCCAATCCGGTTTTGAGTGCTGTTTTTCACCCCTTTCGACGCCTCCGCGTGCTGCTCACCAATCCCGGCATGACCCTCGCCTCGGAGCGCCTGGCGGAAAAGGAACGGCGCCTGGCCGAACTGGACTGGGACATTTTCTGGAGCTCGTGGACGCCTTTTCGGTGGCTATTGCGGCTGCTCCCTCTGGTGGGAGCGGTGCAGACGGTCTGGCTCCTCAACCTGTACCTCCAGCCCGCTCTCTCCGGGCAGAAGGATTTTCAGGAGCTGTTTGGGCTGGTCTTCAACGGCCTGTTCCCGCTCCTTCAAGGGGTGTTTCTGACGGTAACGCTCAGCCTGGCTGCGGGGCTCCTCAAACGACTCGAAAGCTTCTATCTCTCCGGAGTGGATGCCCTGTTCTACGATCGGTTTCTAACGAGAGTGCCTTTTCAGAGCAGCGATACGCCTATCTTGCTGGAGACGCTGCAGAAGAACTTCCAGGAGCTCCATTCCAGGCTGCGGCATCTGGAGGAATTCATCGTACCCCGCAAGGAAGCCGAAAAGGGCAAGCGGTATTAGAGACCGGCAGGGAGGAAGGGCGAGCTGGCGAACCTTCTCTCGCGGGCCGGTCATTGCTGAGAAGCCATCGTGGACCGTTCCGAAACAACAGACTGCAGGCGGCGGGGGATGAGGCGGGCGAGCGACGGCCACGAAGCGCTGGTCGGACGGGTGGTGGAGCGCTTTCTCGAGCGTCATCCCGCCTTTGCCGCCAACCCGCTGGGAGACTGGCAGGAGCTGGTGGGGGAGAAGATGGCCCGCTACTGTCAGCCGCTTTCGCTCAAGAAGAAAGTCCTGACCGTTAAAGTCCATGATTCGGTATGGAAATACCACCTGGAGCTGCTCAAGACACTGCTGCTGGCAAAGATCAACAAAGGGCGTCCGGAACCGCTGGTGGAGAAGATGGTGATACGGATCGGCGAGTTATCTGCAGCCTCGCCCCCGCTCAAGTCCGCTCTGCCGAAGCCGGGGAAGGTCGGATCGGTCAAGGTCCGCCGTCTACCAAGAAAAAAAGCTCCTGCCCGTCCCCTCACCCCCGAGGAAAAAGACCTGCTGAAATCCCTTTCGGACCCGGACCTGAGAGCCACTGCCACCCGCCTGCTCAAGCGGCTTCCGCTGGAGCAGGAGGGTGAGGCGTGAGGCGTGAAGGGTGGTGAATGGCTGGTGGGGGGCGGGTTGCAGCAAAGAGACTGTCCAAAAACAACCGGTACTCTTAATCCCAGTGTACTGTGGGCTGTGCCCACATGCTTCGCCATCGGTGGGCGCAGCCCACTACGAAAACGGCACACTTGTTTCTGGACGATCACAAAGCATTGCGTTAGAGTTCGATTGACTCATTCAGCCGGTTCGGGACAATCACTTTCCTATTGCTTCAATTTCCACGCCTCACGCCTAACCCCACGATCAGCCCTGCCAGCTTGGGGGAAATGCCGGGGACCTGCTGGAGTTCCTCCGGCGTGGCTTGTTGCAGGGCGTCCAGGCTTTCGAAGTGCTGCAGGAGGGCCTGCTTGCGTTTGGGACCGATTCCTGGAATGGTGTCCAGGGCTGAGGCGAGCAGGTTGCGGCCGTGGAGGGACTGGTAGTGGCTGATGGCGAAGCGATGCGCTTCATCGCGCAAGCGTTGGAGAAGGTGCAGCAAGTCTGGGGCGTGGGCCAGGAAGAGGGGATTCTTGCGTCCGGGAACGTAGACCTTTTCGTAGAGTCCCCGTCCCCTGTCGCCGCGGTCATGCTCACGCTCTTTGGCCAGGGCGATTAAGGGGAGGCGGACCGGCGGTTCCTTGTGCTCCAAGAGGTGTGCGATCCGGTTGAGATGCCCCTTGCCGCCGTCCAGCACGAGCAAATCAAGGTTGACGGCAATTCCTTGATCATCCTCGATAAATCGTTCCAGCGCCTCCGCCATCATGGCGGGATCGTCGGGTTCGGCCGGGCCTTCGAGACGGTAGGAGCGGTAGGATTCCTTGTGGGGTTGGGCGTTTTCAAAAACGACCACGGCTCCTACCGCGTGGAGTCCCTGCAGGTTCGAAATATCAACACAGGCCATGCGATGGGGGGGGCGAGGCAGTTTGAGAAGGCGCTGCAAACCTTCCAGCAGGCTGGCGTTGCGCTGCTGCTGCCGGCGGTGGAGGTTGAAGCGTTCCCGGGCATTGCTGGCGGCAAGGTCGAGGAGCTGGCGTCGCCCCCCGCGCTTTGCCGGGAGAATGCGCACGCGTTTGGCTTTGGCTTCAGTGAGCCATTCTTCGAGGGCTGCGCCATCCTCCAGGGCGGTAGGAACGACGATTTCATCGGGGATGAAGCGCCCTTCGCGGTAATACTGCTGAATGAATGACCGAAGGATGTCCTCCGGTTCGCCCTGAGCCTCCTGCAGGTCGAAGTCGTGCTTGCCGATCAGCACCCCCTGGCGAATGAACAGGATGACGATAACGGTTCGGTCCTCCTCCTGGTAGATCCCGAGTATGTCCTGGTTGTGATAGTGGTCGGAGACAATCCTTTGTTTCTCGAGAACGGCGGCAATTCCCTGCAGACGGTCCCGATAGCGGGCCGCCTGCTCAAAATCGAGCGCTGCGGCGGCTTCCTGCATCTGCCGTTGAAGCTGCTGCTGGAGAGCATCAGTCTTGCCCTGGAGAAACAGAATCACCTCGTGAACGGCCTTCTGATACTGCTCCTGGGTGACCTTGCCGGCGCAGACCCCGAGACAGCGGCCCAGCGCATGGTTGAGGCAGGGTCTCTCCCGCGGAATCAGCCGCCGACCCCGGCAATGGCGCAAAGGGAAAAGGGTTTCGAGGAGTTTGATGGTTTCCCGGACGGCATGGGCGGAGGGGTACGGACCGAAGTAGAGCGCCTTGTCCTTTTGGAAGCGGCGCACGACTTCCAACCGGGGAAAGGGTTCGTGGGGGTCGATGCGCAGTGCCGGATAGTTCTTGTCATCCCGGAGGATGACATTATAGCGGGGACGGTGCTTCTTGATGAGGCTGGCTTCCAAGAGGAGCGCTTCTTTTTCGTTCGAGGTTACCAGGCATTCGATGTCAGCGGCTTTTCCCAGGAACACGCGGGTCTTTAGATCTCCGGTTGCCGACTGGCGCAGGTAGCTGCCGATGCGTTTGCGCAGGTCCTTGGCCTTGCCCACGTAGAGAATGCCGCCGTCTCCGTCCTTAAAAAGATAGACTCCCGGCAGATGCGGCATGGCTGCCATCTGCGAGGAAAGCGACGGTGACTCCCCACCCGCTCTCTCCGTTTGCTGCAGAGACTGCTGCGACAGACTGGGTTCTTCCATGGTATGAGTGGCTCCTCCTTCAAGAGCCAATCATAGTCGATCATCGGGAGGGAATTTTACTCTGTATCGAGCAGCTTTCTGGCTTTGCCGGTGTAGACGGTCACGCACTTGGCCTGGTTCCGAGCGTTACGGTCGACTGCGGTCCACACTACGGAACCTCTTTGCTTCCTGGCGGTCTTGTTGCGCTCGAAGGAGAAAGAGCTTGTGTCATTGCTACAGACGGGATCCGGGACAACGGGACAGCGTGCCGTCATGCTCATTGAAAAACCATTGGCATCAGAACAGCCCGCATAAGACTCCCCAATACCTTCGATATCTCTGAAATCCCTGTACCCCGTGAGGACCCGTCCATCCTGCTCCAGAACCAGTCTGAAGGTCTCCGGCATGGACAGATCGAGGGTTGTGCTGCAAGTTGTAGTCATTGGTGAGAGAGTAAATTCCCAGGTACCGGTATAGTCTTCGCTCCAGCCGGGAGCAGCCAGCACCAGCACCAGCAATCCAGTAATCCCACTGCACCCGAGCCAGGACATATATCGGCCCTCCAAATTATTCTAAAGTTGCACTGCGCCAGCCAAAAAGGCTGCGACCACTGAACTTGTACCGCATGAATTTCATACCAGACCCATTCCGATTCTGTCAACCAGCCAGTCACGTCAGGGTTTTCAAGAACCCCTCTCGTCAGGTGGGAACGCGAAAATCATGGACAGGAGTGGGAATTTCTGTTAATAGGCTCAGCGAATTGGTCGGGACGTGGCTCAGCTTGGTAGAGCGCTGCGTTCGGGACGCAGAGGTCGCTGGTTCAAATCCAGTCGTCCCGACTCAATCTACAGGGATCGCCTCTCAAATTTGTGTCACTATTAGTGACAATCCACACGGATCATACCTCCATCAAAATGGTTTGGCTCGGGGTAGTCTTCGGGACCCTGCCCACCAGGTAATGGGTGCTACCCGATCGGCCGACGAGGACATCATCGCCGATTGCCAGGGATCCGGCGAGGGAAACATCGCAGGCCGCCCAAACGGTGGTGTCTCTGAGCTGGACCTGGATCTTGCGGTTCGGAATATCGATGGCCAGGATTCTTGACGGGGCCAGGGTTTCCGGGCTTTCCTTCTTAATCAGCCTTTCGAGTGCCATTCCCTTTCCAATCAGCGCTTGAGCGCTTTGTGGGTCACGACTTCCAGGCTGCCGAGCAGACTGGTGGGTGTCCCTGTGATGGTCTGCAGCGTTA
>Ga0255347_1003828_pt1 | contig 19017 bp, 14 predicted proteins | sample wastewater_treat_2_FD_192479 | JGI IMG/M metagenome (GOLD analysis project Ga0255347, IMG submission 192479) | Wastewater microbial communities from Lulu Island WWTP, Vancouver, Canada - plant24 | ecosystem: Engineered > WWTP > Wastewater > Unclassified | place: Canada: Vancouver, British...
AAAACAAAAATCCCTTACCAGATTACCGATGGGGGGTCAAAATATGCCGAAATGTCATTAAAACTTATTGAAAATTACGATCTTTTTCAATCCATTTCTAGGGGTCAATATCGTCCGAAATATCCAGGGATTGTATGAATATGAAAATCATCTTTCCCGTTGGGGTCCTTTCACTGATACGGTTTATTCTATCTTTCCTGATTTAAATTATGGAATTTCGTTTGTGTTCGGGAAGGGAGAACATCGTTTACCCAAATCAAATATCGATATTGATAAGATTAAAATATACTTTAATCCTTATATGGTGTTCGAAACACATCGATTTCTTGTGTTTAGATATTTATATAATGAAAAAGTGACTTTAGCGTTAGTAGAAAAAAGAAGTAATAAATCCTATGTAACCTATCTGGAATCTGGTCCGGCAGTAGTCGGGAATAATTTTATAGGTGGAATAGCTAATGACCTTGATGGAGGAACACCATTTCAACCAGAAAATTATTTTGTTGAAGGTAACCGAGAATATATGGTAGGATTAATAAATTCTTACCAGATTAAAACTCTTGTGGCAAGCGCCGAATTTAAAAACTCGACTCCGAAATATCCTGAAAAGAAAAAAGAGTTTATAACGCTTGCCGATAGTCTGAAAGAGACTGACAATCCGGTTCTGATGCTAGTTAGATTGAAAAAATAAAACTATGCCCGTTTTCCCTTTCTTCAAGCAACTCGATTCAATGGATTGCGGTCCATCGTGTCTCCGCATGGTTGCTAAATATTATGGAAAATCCTACACTTTACAATCACTCCGTTCCAAATCTTTCATTACAAAGTCTGGTGTTTCGATGCTCGGTATCAGCGATGCTGCCGAAAGTATCGGCTTTCGTACCCGCGGCTACCGTCTTACCTGGGAACAACTCCGCGATGACGTACCTCTGCCATGTATAGTCCACTGGAACCAGAGACACTTCGTAGTGGTATATAAAATCAAGAAGCACAGAGCTCAGGGCACAGGGCACAGGACAAGGAGCGCAGAAAAAAAATCCGAGGTACGGCAGTTTTCTCCCTTCTCCCCTGGGAGAAGAGCCGGGGATGAGGTTTTTGTTGCAGATCCCGCCGCCGGTCTTCTTAAATATAACGAAAAAGATTTCTGCAAATGCTGGTTTAGCACAAAAACCGACGGTGTTGATGAGGGAACCGCTTTACTGCTCGAACCGACACCTGAATTTTATAAACAGGAGGACGAAGAAAAAAGCAAACTGAGTTTTTTATATCTCCTGAACTATATAAGACCTTATACAAAATATATCTTCCAGCTTATGCTGGGAATGCTTACAGCCAGCATTATAAGCCTTATTTTTCCTTTTCTCACCCAGTCGCTTGTCGATACCGGCATAGGAAACAGTAATATTTCATTTGTTGTAATGGTGCTTGTCGCCCAGCTTATTCTCACTCTGAGCCAGACTGCCAACGGACTACTGCGAAACTGGATAAGCCTCCACGTCACAAGCAGGGTAAGCATATCGCTAATCTCAGATTTCCTTATAAAGCTAATGAAACTCCCGATATCATTCTTTGATGTGAAACTTGTTGGCGATATAATGCAGAGAATTGGCGATCATAACCGGATCAGGACTTTTCTCACCGATTCTCTTATAAGCATCATTTTCGCTGCTATTACGCTTGTTATGTATACAATAATAATGGCAACATATAACCTGGGCATCCTGGGTATTTTTATGCTCGGCAGTACGATGTACATCGGGTGGGTGGTGCTTTTTCTTAAACGTAGAAGAGAGCTCGACTATAAACGATTTCAGCAAAGCGCAGCCAACCAGAGCAATATCGTTCAGCTTGTAACTGGTATGCAGGAGATAAAGCTTAACAGCTGTGAAAAGCAGAAAAGATGGGAATGGGAACGGATACAGATAAAGCTTTTTAAGGTTAGCCTGAAAAGCATGATGCTTAACCAGAACCAGCAACTGGGAGCCGTACTGATAAACCAGACCAAGGATATCTTTATCTCTTTCCTTTCAGCCAAAGCTGTAATTGAAGGTCAGATGACACTTGGCATGATGATGGCAATCCAGTATATTATCGGACAGCTCAATGCACCGATCCAGCAGTTCATAGGTTTTACCCAGGCTGCTCAGGATGCGAGGATAAGTCTCGAACGCCTGGGAGAGATACATAACAGGGAGGATGAGGAAAAACCCGAAGATGATAAAATAAGAGAAATCCCTGCAGATAAGGATATTGAAATAAAAAACCTGTTATTTCAGTACGAAGGACCGCATTCCGAAAAAGTACTTAACAACGTTTCATTAACTATTCCGGCGAAAAAGATCACGGCAATAGTCGGAATAAGTGGCAGCGGCAAAACAACACTATTAAAGTTGATGCTTGGTTTCTATGAGCCTGTAAAAGGAGAGATATCATTGAACGGTACTCCACTTAAAAAGTTCAGCCAGGCAGAGTGGAGAAAAAGATGCGGTGTTGTGATGCAGGAAGGGTATATTTTCGCCGATTCAATATCCGGTAATATTGGTCTTGCTGATGATATGCCCGATAAGGAAAAGACAGACAGGGCGGCAAAGACTGCAAATATAAAGGAGTATATCGACAGCCTGCCCCTGGGTTACAATACCAGGATCGGGAACGACGGACAGGGCCTGAGTACAGGACAGAAACAAAGAATGCTTATCGCCAGGGCTATTTACAAAGAACCTGATTTTATTTTTTTCGATGAAGCGACGAATGCTCTTGATGCGACAAACGAAAGGACGATCATGGAAAACCTTGGTACATTCTTTAAAGGGAAAACAGTTGTCATAGTAGCACACAGGCTCAGTACGGTAAAGAATGCCGATCAGATCGTTGTTCTTGAAAAGGGTGAAATAGCCGAAACCGGAACACATAAGGAACTCGTTGAAAAGAAAGGAGCATATTATAACCTGGTGAAGGATCAGCTGGAACTGGGTGGCTGAGGGCGGGGAGCAAGGGGCAAAGAGCAGGGAGCAAGGGTCTTTAGGCTAAGAGTTAGGAAGATTTGCCCTTAGCTCTCAGCCCCCAGCTCTCAGTCTTCAACATTTGAAATAAAATAGAGTATTAACCATAATGCCCGAAATAGACAAACACGAAATACGAAGCCCTGAGCTTCAGGAGGTGATGTCCGAAATTCCCGGGCGATTCCTGAGATGGGGATTGTTTCTCTTTTTTGGTATTATCCTGGCGATTCTGGGTGTGACATGGTTTATCAACTATCCGGATATTGTTACGGCACCTGTAACTATTACAACATATAACTCCCCTGCACCGCTTGTTGCAAAATCGGGAGGTAAAATTGAAAAACTGCTGGTTGACAATGGGGAAGATCTTACAACGGATCAGTCTGTGGCAATAATTGAAAATACTGCTGTTTATGAGGATTTACTTACTCTTGTTTTATTTCTTGACACACTTGACCATAATCCGGACTGGCAGAATAAAGTTGCGAAATATATACCTCCTGAAAATCTTTCAATAGGCGAAATTCAGACAAGCTATTCCCGGTTTGTAACATACTTCTTTCAGTTTAGAGAATACCTGAAGCAGTCTTACATTCTTTCAAAACTAAAGTTACTTGAACAACAGATAAGAAATCAACAGGAATACACTGCCGAGCTTCTTACACAGGAGAGGCTTTCGGAGGAAGATCTCAAACTTGTTTTCCGGAGTTATGAGCGTGATTCTGTATTATATTACAGCAGACTTCATTCGGTAACGCTTAGCGAATATGAAAGGTCGAAGCAGGTGTTGATACAGAAAAAATCCGCGCACAGTTCACTCAGAGCTTCCATTAAGAACAATGAATCATCGGCTTTGAAGATGAAGGAATCAAGACTTGATCTTCTTGTACAGCTTGACAAAGAACTGCATCAGTATATTCTCGACCTTGATGACTCCTATAAGATGCTTACGCTGGCAATAGATCAGTGGAAGGAGAAATATCTGGTCAAAAGTCCCGTAAAAGGAAGGATAACCTTTACAAGTTACTGGAACATTAACCAGGTGATAAAAGCTGGAGAAATACTGGCAACCGTAATACCAGATGATCCGAGCAGGATAATTGTCAGGGCAAACGTACCGGTATCAGGCCTCGGGAAAGTAAAAACCGGCCAGGAGGCGAATATCAAGCTTTCGGGATTTCCTTACATGGAATATGGAGTTTTAAAAGGGAAGATCAGTATCTTATCTCTTGTACCTGCGGGGGATTATTACATAGCGGAGATTGACCTGGCAGACGGCCTGAAATCGACATACGGAATTAAACTCGACTTTATAAATGATATGACAGGAACGGCAGATATAATTACAGAAAATAGCAGATTATTTTTCAGACTTATAAAACCGCTCAGGAGTATATTGAACTGAATTAATGGTTTTACAGTTTACAGGTCACCTGGTGTATGTCTATATGTGGCAGTAAGCCGGTGCATGAAAAAAATTAAAAAATGGATTGGAAGAAGAAAGCCGTAAAAACAAAGTAATAAATCTGAAAGAGAAGGGCAGAGGTTTTCCCCTGAGCTCTGAGCTTACAGCCCTCTGCCCCGACCTTTCCCAAACAGAAAGGAGGTGTACACATGCGAAGATAATTCTTTTCCGTGACTAAGGTTTCGGCCTGTGAAATGATAAATCAGGAAAACTTAACTGAATTTGTAACTATCAAATTGATTATCATGAAAAAATTAAAGAAATTGCAGATAAATCATGAAAAATTGATGAATAATGAGGAATTATTGAAACTCAGAGGGGGTTATTCAACGTGGTGTTGTACGGGTAGATGTTTTTCCGGAACATTTAAGATGTCATCAACTTGCGCTGAATGGGATGACTTCTGCGCTAATAGGGAATGTGATTGGTTTTATCAGCCGCTTGACCCCAATTGTGGTTGTAGATGTAGTCATCAATATATATGTTGAATCTTAACCTAAAGTAATTATTTATATTTATTTTTTGTTAGTGTCATGTCAATTACAACATGACACTAACATATCTCAAAGGATTAAATCTGACTATAAAACGGGATATAAAATTATAATATAGAATGAAAGGAAAAGACCTCATATTTTGTTGTTTGATTCTCATATTATTTGCATCCTTTTGTAAAAGTAAAGGAAGGAAAGATCCAATCATAGTGATTGATATAGAGGATAATGTAAATAATATGAAGAGGATATGCCTTAGTCAGTTCTCTGATAATATCCGATACGTTGCCCTGGAAAGTAATCCGAATTTTCTATTATCTATGCTGCTTTATGAATTTGACATTTCCGATAACTACATCTTGTGTTACGATGGGAGAAAATGTGCTTTGTATGATATTGAAGGACATTTTATCAGACCAATTGGATCAGAGGGCAGAGGCCCCGGAGAGTATACCGGCATTAGCGCTTTGTTTTTAAGAAATGGGAAAATTTATATCCACGATTTCTATACGGATGATATTCTTGAGTATAAGGAGGACGGAGTCTTCCTTAAAAGATATCAAAGTGGTTACACAGGCAATGGTAAGTATCGTCTTGAAAATGCTATCATGATAAATGATTCCCTGATTTTCGGGAATATTGTGAACAGGACTGGAAGGGAGGAATACAAAGCTTTAATTATGGATAAAAATGGTGAAATTAAATATTACTGGAAAAACCATATCTTTTTTAAATTGGCACCAGGGGTAAAGCAAGGCACATCAACAAGGGATGCACTTTTTTCCAAAACCGGCAATGGTATTTTATTTATGGAATATTTCAATGATACTCTGTTCCTGCTGGATGATCAATATCATCTTAAACCTCTATATGTATTTAATTTCGGGAAATATAAAGAACCTCTGTCTGAGAGAGGCAAGCGTTTGGATCAGATAGATAGATCCTCTTATATGGGGATATATCAGATTTTTACTAAAGAGAACTATTTAATCCTTAAATGTGATTTTAACAAATATTTCCCCGCTAAAAGATTAACTCCAGAAATAATAAAACTGCCTGGTATAGAGGAAATTACCAGATGGCATAATACCAGGATTGTGATAGGTATTTATGATAAAATAACGGAGAAACTTGTTTTTTCTGAACCAACATCTACTGATAATCATTTATTTACATCCGGACTTTATAATGACATTGATGCCGGACCAAGGTTTATACCTGACAAAATGATTAATGATTCAACTATGGTCATGAATATCAGATTTGAATACCTTATAGAACACATTGAAAGCAAAGATTTCAAAGACAACACGCCGCGATATCCTGAAAAGAAGAAGCGACTTGAATCGTTCGTGGACAGCTTAAGTAGAACTGGTTTCGATAACCCGGTGTTAATGTTCGTTACATTCAAAGCAAAATGAAATTCACTTATTACAAGCGACTTGATGCAATGGACTACGGTCCATCGTGTCTCCGTATGGTTGCTAAATATTTTGGGAAATCTTACAAATATAATCACTTCGTTCCGGATCTTTCATAACAAAGTCGGGAGGTAAAATTGAAAAGCTGTTGGTTGACAATGGGGAAGATCTTACAACGGATCAGTCTGTGGCAATAATTGAAAATACTGCTGTTTATGAGGATTTACTTACTCTTGTTTTATTTCTTGACACACTTGACCATAATCCGGACTGGCAGAATAAAGTTGCGAAATATATACCTCCTGAAAATCTTTCAATAGGCGAAATTCAGACAAGCTATTCCCGGTTTGTAACATACTTCTTTCAGTTTAGAGAATACCTGAAGCAGTCTTACATTCTTTCAAAACTAAAGTTACTTGAACAACAGATAAGAAATCAACAGGAATACACTGCCGAGCTTCTTACACAGGAGAGGCTTTCGGAGGAAGATCTCAAACTTGTTTTCCGGAGTTATGAGCGTGATTCTGTATTATATTACAGCAGACTTCATTCGGTAACGCTTAGCGAATATGAAAGGTCGAAGCAGGTGTTGATACAGAAAAAATCCGCGCACAGTTCACTCAGAGCTTCCATTAAGAACAATGAATCATCGGCTTTGAAGATGAAGGAATCAAGACTTGATCTTCTTGTACAGCTTGACAAAGAACTGCATCAGTATATTCTCGACCTTGATGACTCCTATAAGATGCTTACGCTGGCAATAGATCAGTGGAAGGAGAAATATCTGGTCAAAAGTCCCGTAAAAGGAAGGATAACCTTTACAAGTTACTGGAACATTAACCAGGTGATAAAAGCTGGAGAAATACTGGCAACCGTAATACCAGATGATCCGAGCAGGATAATTGTCAGGGCAAACGTACCGGTATCAGGCCTCGGGAAAGTAAAAACCGGCCAGGAGGCGAATATCAAGCTTTCGGGATTTCCTTACATGGAATATGGAGTTTTAAAAGGGAAGATCAGTATCTTATCTCTTGTACCTGCGGGGGATTATTACATAGCGGAGATTGACCTGGCAGACGGCCTGAAATCGACATACGGAATTAAACTCGACTTTATAAATGATATGACAGGAACGGCAGATATAATTACAGAAAATAGCAGATTATTTTTCAGACTTATAAAACCGCTCAGGAGTATATTGAACTGAATTAATGGTTTTACAGTTTACAGGTCACCTGGTGTATGTCTATATGTGGCAGTAAGCCGGTGCATGAAAAAAATTAAAAAATGGATTGGAAGAAGAAAGCCGTAAAAACAAAGTAATAAATCTGAAAGAGAAGGGCAGAGGTTTTCCCCTGAGCTCTTAGCTTACAGCCCTCTGCCCCGACCTTTCCCAAACAGAAAGGAGGTGTACACATGCGAAGATAATTCTTTTCCGTGACTAAGGTTTCGGCCTGTGAAATGATAAACCAGGAAAACTTAACTGAATTTGTAACTATCAAATTGATTATCATGAAAAAATTAAAGAAATTGCAGATAAATCATGAAAAGTTAATGAAAAATGAGGAATTATTGATTTTAAGAGGAGGATATCAGGGAGGCAATACCTATTGCCTTTGCAATTGTACTTTAATTCCGTTAGCTTGGTGGAAATGCTATTCTTCAGTTTTCGAAATGGAATACGATATAGATATAAAATGTGGCAGAGATGGAGGTTGCAGTTGTAGTGATTATTTATGTTAATTGAGTTCTGAGGTCTCTAAAATGATAATACAAATGCTTATTTGATGGAAAATCATCAAATAAGCATTAAAAATTCACTCTGGTATTTGATCTTTAAATTTTCACTTGTCTCAATTTATGATGAAAAAGCTATCTGTTCAATTTTTCTTATTCTTTATTGCCGGCTGGTGTTGCAGCATTTTTTGCCAGCAAATCCCGGTTTTAGATTTGTCTTCTGCAATTAAACACCCGAAGGAAATTACTCTGAATAACTTTGTAGAATCAATCACATATATACCACTTGAAACCACTTATGACTGTCTCATCGATAAGAATCCTAAAGTTTTTGTAACCAAAGAATTCATATTAACAATTACAACTTATGCATGTCTTGTGTTTAACCGGAAGAATGGAGAATTTATCCGTGAAATCGGACATTATGGCCGGGGGCCTGGTGAGTATCAATCAACCAGGGGTTTATTTAATGACAATATACTTGCATATTACTTTAAGAATCAGAATGGAGATCTGGTCAAGTATACAATGGATGGAGTTTTCAGGGGAAATATAAGGATACCTGGATATAATGATAGTTTCAACTCTACTTCCTATCCAATGAATTTTTCTTTTCTTAATGATTCAGTTATAGTATGTGATTTTTTGATTGCTACCGGTACTGAATCAAATGCCTTAATGATATTTGATGAAAAAGGGAAAGTATTAAAGCTGTTTCCGAACAAGAACATTCAGGATACTAAACAAAAATATACTTTTAAAACTGGTGAAACAAGTTTTTACCATTTTAACGATAATCTATTTTTTCAGAATATGTATAATGACACTGTTTTCAGGATCGGCCTTAACAAAATAACTCCATATTTTATTCTAAACCGTGGTCAACACAGCCCTCAGTTTGAATCAAAATGGTGGCCATTCGAAAAACAACTACAATCAAATTTCATTTTCCAGCCACAATATTTTGAAAATAAACGATTTATCTCATTTAATTTTTATATTGGAAGGAATAAATTTTTTGCTCTGTATGATAAACCTTCTGAAATACTTAACGTATCTGAAAACGAATCAGGAATTAAGAACGATCTTGATGGATTCATGAATATCACATTCGACCTGATGAATTTAGAAGGAGAATTAATAGGCCTCATTCAAGCAAATGAGTTGGTAAATTGGATGGAAAAGAATCCTGAAAAAAATAATGTACTGAAGCCTGAATTACAGAAATTAAGAAATATCAAAATGGAGGATAATCCGGTGATTGTGATAGCAAAATACAGGAAATAAAAAGAATTCTAATGCCGGTCAATGTGGTTGATAAAAATCAATGTAATTGACATGATATTACTTTCGGGATCAAAGGATGTTTTTCTTAGTAGATCTGAAAGAAAAGGGCAGGAGTTTTGCCCAGCCCTCTGAGCTCTGAACTCTGAGCTTACAGCCTTCTGCCCCGACCTTTCCCTAACAGAAAGGAGGTGTACACATGCGAAGATAATTCTTTTCCGTGACTTAGGTTTCGGCCTGTGAATTGATAAACCAGGAAAACTTAACTGAATTTTTAAACTATTAAATTGATTATCATGAAAAAATTAAAGAAATTACAGATAAATCATGAAAAGTTGATGAATAATGAGGAACTAATTGCTTTGCGAGGAGGATATGCAGGGCATTGTTGTTGGTGCCTCGATCAAGATCTGACTCCTTGGGCTATGGCTGCTTCGAATCCAACTGAATGTCATATTAATTGCTTTACAATACCAATGATTCCTTTTTGGGATCCGGTATGTTCGTGACTTAACTGAAGAACTTACTTTAAAATACTATTGAAATTGAAAATAAAGTAAGGCTTTAGAGATTTAATAATGAGGCTTATCTATTACTGGAATAAGCCTCCTTGTAATTATTATATAAAATCCAACACTGTTGTCCGGTTCAAATGCAATTTTGGTAATTCATGAGATAGCTGATAATAAAACAATCATAAACCATTGAATATAAGATAAGTGAGAAGCAACAATTGTAAATAATCTGGAAGATTAAACACAGTAAGTGATTTTTGTTTTGAAATCGATAATCATCAATTTATCCTAATATGCTATAAATATGCAATATACAAGGTTTAACATAATTTTAACCGGACACTACTGAAAATCCAATATGAAAAAATTCAATTATCTGTTTTTTCTGGTTATTTCATTTAAGTTTTTTTAAATCGACGGAGGGTAATCTTCTAAAATAATTCCAAATAGTCTTATTGATAATTGCCCATTTCTGATATCCCTATTAAGTTTATTTACAAGTCATCATATCAATATTATGCGATTTAAAATATCATCTTTACTGCAATGATTAAAAACTTTTACCTAAGCATGTAACACCTAAAAATTTATAACTTTATCATGATTTTACACATTCTGACTAACATTTTAATAGTTGTACTTAATTTTACGCGCGGAAAAATTATCTCAAAAAACTCGTATGCAGTGAAAATAAAATATTTATTTATCCTGTTTATACTAGCAATATCCTGCAAAACTCAGAAAAATGGTCTTTTTGAATTTGATCCAACAACTTTAGTTGGAAACAAAATCACCTTGGCTGAAATAGCTGATGATATTACTTACATTCCTCTGGATAATTGTTTCCCATTAGGAATCATATATGAGAATATCAAGTTTATTAATAGCTCAATCTATTTATCTGAAAGAGAAATCGGCATTCTTGAATTTAATAGAGCTGGGAAGATACTTAGGAAAATAGGCAACAAGGGAAGAGGACCGGACGAGTATGGTTTTAACTATCACTTTAGTGTCGACGAAAAAACGGAATCGGTTTATGTACAAGATGGAAATGTAATTAAAGTTTATTCAAAAACTGGGCGCTTACTGAGAAAAATTTATCAGCCGGAAAATGAAGATAATATTCAGACAATAGAGTTTTATAATTCTAATTTATTTGTTTTCAATAGTCTCAATATAGGAGATTCAAAATATAATTGGATTGTTCTGGATACTTTGGGCAACTTAATTGTAAAGAAAAAAAGGACTACTCCAATGTTTAAAAGTGGGTGGGGCGGAAGCACTGGTACTTATAAATTTGAAAATAAATTGTTTTATTGGAATACTTATAATGATACTGTTTTCTCAATTTTACCAGATTTAAGTTATAGAGCATCTTTAATTTTTAGACCAGGAGATTATAGAGTCCCCAGATCAGATTTCAGTCCATTTAAGCAGCAGGTAAAACAATATATGCATATTGAACAATTATTTGAAACAAGCCGTTTTTTCGCGATTAGATATTTTCATAAAACGCCAACTTTTGTATTAATTGATAAGAAGAATAGAAAATCATTTCTATCTTATTTGGAATCTGTAGAAGGAAGTATGGACTTTAGGAGAAATGGTGGCATAGTAAATGATTTTGACGGAGGGAAAATGTTTCTTCCGGAAAGTTGTTTTGTTGAAAATAACCGAGAATATCTGATTGGGTTATTGAATTCTTATCAAATTAAAAATCATGCTGGTAGTAGTGAATTCAGAAACTCTACTCCCAAACACCCTGAAAAGAAAAAAGAGCTTGAGGAACTGGCAAACAGACTAAAAGAAACTGACAATCCTGTCTTAGTCCTGGTAAGGTTAAAAAAGCCTGACTGATTTATTAACTAAAAATTGATAATCATAGAAAATTTTGGAAAATTGCAGATAAATCATGAAAAGTTGATGAATAATGAGGAATTGCTAGAAATAAGAGGTGGTTATGGTTGGCTAACTTGCAGAGTAAATGGAGTGATTTGCTGGAGTGCATCAATAGATAATTGCAATGATGCTCGGGAGGCTTGTAATAATATGTGTGGATCCTGGTCAGAAGCCATTTGTGCTGGCTGATTAATCTGTAAATGGAAGGGAGCCAAAACTCCCTTCATTTTAAACATTACTAATTGCTAAAGAAATAAGGCAAAAAAGAGAACAATAATTCATCTTTTTTATGAAAAAAGCATTAAAAATTCTAACCTGTTGCCTATTTGTGCTAAGGTGTGGGAATCCAAATGATTATAAGGAAGAGCAGATAATTACTTTCAATTTGAAAGAAATCACAAGAACCACTAATGTTAAGCTTTCTGATCTTGGATTTATAGATATTGATTATGTCCCGTTGGAAACCAATGAGCAAGGATTAATACAAAGAACGATTAATTTGGGATCATCGGGAGACAAACTAATTATTGGTGAAAGTTATTTTATTATAAGACAATATAATACTATTTTGAAATTTAGGAATGACGGTTCGTTCGTTGCAAAAATTGGAAAAGAAGGACGAGGGCCAACCGAGTTCCAAACCTGTCATGATGTGGAATCTGATATGAATGGTCAACGGATCTATGTAGTTGATGGATGGAAACAGAAATTATTCTTCTATTCTGATTCCGGGGATTTTATAAAAGCAATTGATTTTCCATTGCAAGGATTTGGATATTTCAGGTTTGTTAACGGTAATTTTCTTTGCTACTATGACAATCATCTTGGGAATATTGAGATAAGTTTTAATTTAATTGATAGTAGTGGGAAAATAATTAAAAACTATCCTAACAAGTATCCTTTTGTTAAATATAAGAATGATGCATATGGTTTTGTTCATGAAAATCTTTTTTATAGGTTTGATGACCTGCTCTTCAAGAAAGAAGTATATTCAGACACTATATATGTTTACAAGAATATGGAGTTTAGGCCTCATTTAGTTATTGAAGTCGGCGATAGGTTAATAACTCCGAAAGTTCGATCTGAACTGGCTGGTTTGGAACTAGCAAAAAACTATATTACTCCCAGAAATTTATTTGAATTTGGCGAATATGTTTACTACGAATTTACGTATAAGTTTGATTTTTCCAATACTCTGAATTATAGTTTTATAGGCTCAAAAAAAAGGGATTTTCAAGTTTTTATCAAACCGGAAAATGGAATAATAAATGATCTGGATGGCGGCCCTAATATTTTACCTCTGACAATAAAAGATGATAATACATTGATCGGTTGTGTTGATGCCTTACAACTTAAAAGACATGTTGCCTCCGAAACCTTTACAAAATCAACTCCCAAACACCCTGAAAAGAAAAAAGAGCTTGAGGAACTGGCAAACAGACTAAAAGAAACTGACAATCCTGTCTTAGTCCTGGTAAGGTTAAAAAAGCCTGACTGATTTATTAACTAAAAATTGATAATCATAGAAAATTTTGGAAAATTGCAGATAAATCATGAAAAGTTGATGAATAATGAGGAATTGCTAGAAATAAGAGGTGGTTATGCTGGTTGTGGTTGCGTTTGCTATAATTGGAGCTATGTACCTGTCGGAGCAATAGGAGGCTAGGTTACCGCTGTAAATTGTAATGCTGAGTGTCTGTTGGCATTTGGTTCAGGCTATGGTCGTTGGACCTGCTGATTCAATGTACCTCGGATATCTATTTGATATAATAATAAACAGTCAGATCCGGGTCGCCGGATCTGACTTAAATACTAAAAATATGGAAAAACTCATATTATTTCTGACAGTGATAATTCCGACAAACATATTGGTATTATTATATCAGCACGATAGGTACATCATTGATATTAAGAAAAATATAGGTAATATTAAACCAATGAATGTTTCAGATTTAGGGAAGGATATGTTATTCATCCCCCTTGAAACAACCGGAGATGCAATGATCAGAGAGATTAGAAAAGTCTGCATTCATAATTCTTACATATTTGTATGTGCTGATAACAAAATTCTTCAGTTCGGCAGAAGTGGCAAGTTTATCAGACAGATTGGAACAAATGGGAGAGGACCTGAGGAATATACTTTTATTTCAGATTTTTGTGTAGATACAAACAATGATAAACTCATTATAATTGCAGCCCCAAACCGGATCATGTTGTTTGATTTTGATGGAGTCTTTATGAATTCATTCAACCTTGCTTTCAGACCGGTACAAGTTCTTCCATTGAGTGGAAACAGACTGATATTTTATTTTTATAACACCCCCGAATCCGGCTTTCCAAGCTGGGCAATAACAGATAATAAAGGTAATGTTATCAAGACTTTTAAGAACAGTATAAAACGCATTAGCAAACCCGGATTTTCAATTGTTCAATCTCCATTCTATTTAGTAAAGGATGCAATTAACGTGATGGAGTTCGGGACAGATACTCTTTATCAACTAAAAGATGAAGAAAAAAATCCTTATGCAATATTCTCCTTCGGTGAATATAAGATGGATACTGATCCTGTAATCAATTTATCAATGATCAGGGAGGTGCGCAAAAGTCCTTTAGGGAAGATGTGGATTCCAAAAATAGTTGAGAATAAGGATTTTCTCTTTATTTCCATTGCCGTTGGCATAACTGATATACGAATGAATGCCATATTCAACAAGAGTACAGGAGCACTGACATTCCTAAAGGATAATGGATTTGTTAATGATCTGACAAGAGGTACAATTTTCTGGCCTAAAGGGATAACAGCTGATGGATTGCTTATTGATTATGTGGATGCGTTTGATCTTCTTAAATCTGTTATTCCATCGGAATTAAGGAGAAAACTTAACGAGACGTCCAATCCTGTCCTGATGCTGTTGAAACCTGAATAACTTTATATAAGGACTTCAATAGGACTAATTGTAAAAGATTACATTTGTTGCCTCTTTCTTCACACCCAACATGTAGCTTAAATAATCTTAAGTGCAACCGGTATCCGGTTCTTTCCGGTTTTTCCGATAATTCCCTGTTTTTACCTTTTTTTCCCTGTTTTTTATTGCATTCATGTCACTCTGATTGCCGAAATTCATTGCCGGAAGTTTTGTTTTGTGTGGTTGTTAAAAATCAATGTGATTGGACAGGATGTTGTTTTCGGGATCAATTGATGTATCAATTAGTAGCTTAATAAAGTGTCCGGTTTTTTGTTGCAGGTTCAAAATAGGAAAATGTTGCTTAAACTAAAAAATTGATAATTATGAAAAAGCTTAACAAATTACAGATCAATCCTGAAAAGGTGATGAAGAATGATGAATTATTAACATTAAGAGGTGGTTATGGAACACCTACAACATGTTATAGATCTTATCCTGAGGGAGGCCCTTGTTATGTTTATCCTCCTACATGTTATATGGCTGAAATTTATTGTCAAGCACTTTGTCCTGGCTACAATGGACTTTTATGTATCACTTAGCACATTTGATTTATCCATAAGTATAAATTTTAACAAATGAGTTAGGAAGAAATGTCTCCTGACTTATTATTGTTAATATAAAAAAGAAAATTCATTTACAATTTTATGATTAAATGAAATAGCATCAGTTTTCGTTATATTTAAATTATATTTGTATACTAAATAAATCGAACTGAGAAATGAAGAAATTTTTATATGGTGGAACTAAGTCAATTAAAACCATTTTTACCACTTCAGGTATATTTTTCTTGCTTTTTAGTCTATTAGTATTTTCCGGATCTGCAAAATGCCAGCAAGCCTTATTAACTGATGACTCGAAGTTGAAAGATATCATTTCGAAGAATTTAATTTACCCTGAGGATGCTAAGAAACAGGGAATCGAAGGAGATTTTTATATTATTGTAAAAATGGACTCTGGCAAGATTAAAAAACTTACCCTTATTAATAATGATAAGAAGATCGAACAGCCAATTATTATTATGGCTTCAATCGTAGAGAAAACCAAGTCCAAAAGTACTGAAGAAACAAAGAATTTTGTTTTGAAACCCCTTGCTATGTTGGAAGATGAAGCAGTTAGGGTTATAAAATTATTTGAGTTAGTGAACATAACTGAATGGAATTCTAAAATGACAGAATTTGCTGTTCACTTCAAATTCAAACTCAATTAATAGTTTAAATTCGACTGTAGTTTGGAGGTGTAAAGAAATTTGTGTAAGCGATTGCTAGCTGGTTAGGGACATTTTTCTTATGATATTTGGTTTGTGTAAACGATCGAAATTAAATAATTGATTCTTATTAACAATTAATTCTCTGATTGTTAATAGCATGTACGCCTCTTCATAGATTGTTAGCTAATCGGAATCCAAGCTTTTGTATTGATGGTTATATACTTCCAGGACAATATGGACGATGTAAAATATCTTCCATAAGTTCTCATTAAGAAAGAAATGGCAACTGAAAAAGTAAGGGCATATTAGAGCTTCTTAAAGTTTTATTGATGCGCAATTTCTTGATTCTTTCTTCAAATGGCATCTTTCCGGACCAGATGGTCAATGATTCAACTATGGTCATGAATATCAGATTCGAATACCTTATAGAACACATTGAAAGCAAAGATTTCAAAGACAACATTCCAAAGTTTCCTGACAGAAAGGAGAAGCGTAGAAACCTGGTTAACAGCCTGAAATTAACAGGATTTGATAATCCGGTATTGATGTTTGTGAAATTCAAGAAGTAAGCGTTTAACAAGGGGCAGTGGGACAGGGAACATGCTGGTGGAAGGGAAGGGCTTAGTAATTATGGATTTGGTTGTTCTCTTTTTGTCCTGTTTTTACTCATTTTTACCGATTATTACCAGTTTTTTCCTGCCGGTAATTCACAATGACTGCATAAATTTATTAAGAATTTTTGGGGGCTGTTCTATTAAATTTGAATAGAAAGTACAAAGGATTTATTAAAACTATACTGAAGAGAAGGGCAGGAAGTTTTGCTTTGAGCTCCGCGTCATGCGCAACATCCTGCCCGGACCTTTCTCAAAAAAGAAAGTAGGTGTAAGGGCAAAGATAAATGTTTTAACCGGACTGTCGCCAGGCAGTTAAATGAATCCGCAGTTGAAACAAAAAATCAATTATATTAATGCTTAAATTTTTAAAGAAATGAAAAAACTCAAAAAATTGCAGATAGATAAAGAAAAATTGATGAAAAATGAAGAACTGATTACCCTGAGAGGTGGTTATACTTGGCACTGTACTGTTCGGGGATTGCCTGACTTAACCTTTTCATCTAGTTGTCTGAATGATACATGCGCAGAAGCAGAATGTAGCACTTGGCATTATCCTGAATTTGGATGGGTTCATTGTGATTGTTCTGCAGTATAGATAATGTAGTGAGAGCTTTTTAAAACAATTCTTCAATTTTAAAAAGCTCTTCTTTATTATAAATTGGGTCTTTTACAAAATTAGTACCTTTTCCTTCTAATTAAATTTTTAATCGGAATTTATGGCAATTTTAAATTTAATAGTTCAAGCCCTTATTATCTAATCAGTTTTAAATTGCAGAAATCAAGATTGAGAAGTAATGAAGATAATCCGACGCTTTTTCAAAATAAGTTCATTGTGGAAATAAAATTTAATAATTTTTTCATATGCCTATAATTAGTTTAAGATGAAAGCATATCTTTTATTAATAAGCTTTTCAATTTTCTTTTTTACCTCGCGGTGTCAGTCTGAAAAATCATCTGAAAATTTGTCTATAATTGATTTAGAGGCAAATATCAGTAATATGCGAAAAACCTACCTAAGTGAATTTAATGTTAATATCAGTTATGTTCCTCTGGAAAGTAACAAGGATTATAATTTTGTATCGATTATGTATATGAATATTTCAGACAAATACATATTGATATCCGATGGCAGGTCATGTTTTCTATATGATAGTAATGGTCGTTTCATACGGGAAATTGGAAAGCAGGGCAGAGGGCCAGGTGAATATACACTAATAAATTATATATCTATGATAAATGAGAGGATCTACATCCATGACATACAACAATCAGATCTTATTGAATATAATATTAATGGCACATTTGAAAAAAGAAACAAAAGTGGTTTCACGGCTAAGGAGAAATATCAGCTGGATAATGCAATTATTATTAATGATTCCATGATTCTCGGGAATATTGAAAATCGGACTGGTAATGAAGAATACAAAGCACTTATTATTGACAAACAAGGGATAGTTAAATACTATTTTAAGAACTATATCTTATTCAATTTAGCAAATGGGAATAAGAGTGTCAGAGTACCAGGGAGAGCAATATTTTATAGATTCGAGGATAAAGTTTATTTCAAAGAATTTCTTAACGATACACTATTCCAGATGGATGATAAGTATCAATTCACACCTGCGTATGTTTTTAATTTTGGCAGGTATAAACACCCACTCTCTGACAGGGGGAAAAACTGGAATCAAGTGGATTTATCATCTTATATTAATTTGATCGATATATTTCCAATTGAGAATTTTTTATTTCTCAAGTATGATTTTAATAAGTATTTTCCTGCAAAGAGATTAAACCCAAGAATACTTAAAACACCAGGCGGAGAGGATTATATTCAATGGTATAACCTTACTGGCCAGGGGATATTAGGGATTTATGATAAAAAACAAGGATATCTGTTTTTTTCTGAACCTACAAGTACTAATAATCACTTATTTACATCAGGACTATACAATGACATTGATGCCGGGCCAAGGTTTATACCAGATAAAATGATTAATGATTCAACTATGGTCATGAATATCAGATTTGAATACCTTATAGAACACATTGAAAGCAATGATTTTATAGACTATATTCCAAAGTATCCTGACAGAAAGGAGAAGCTCAGAAACCTGGTTGACAGCCTGAAATTAACAGGATTTGATAATCCGGTATTGATGTTTGTGACTTTTAATCAATGAAATAACCAATCAGGTTTTATTATAAACGAAACTTCTAGTCAAATTAAGTTTATAATCAAAAAAATCCTAAATTTATAAGTCGTTAATATAAGACTATTTAAAAGATACCGGTAAAGATGAAAACCTGGTCTGTCAATATTTTTTTGCTGGTCACGATATTTATATTCTCCTGCAAACTAAAAACAACCGAAAACCTTGAGGAAATGGCACGCCGTTCTTCCCGTCCGGAAGCG
>Ga0255347_1003835_pt1 | contig 19001 bp, 8 predicted proteins | sample wastewater_treat_2_FD_192479 | JGI IMG/M metagenome (GOLD analysis project Ga0255347, IMG submission 192479) | Wastewater microbial communities from Lulu Island WWTP, Vancouver, Canada - plant24 | ecosystem: Engineered > WWTP > Wastewater > Unclassified | place: Canada: Vancouver, British...
CTGGTGGTGGTGGCCATTATCGCGCTGCTGGCTGCCCTGTTGTTGCCGGCGTTGGCGCGCGGCAAAGTTTCGGCGCATCGCCTGCGATGTGTGAGCAACCTTCGGCAACTCGGGCTGGCCGGGCAGATGTATTGGGACGATCATGCGGGCGCGTGTTTCCGTTACAGCGACGGTTTCACCAACGGCGGGCAGCTTTACTGGTTTGGTTGGCTGGGCCCGGGCACGGAAGGCGCGCGTCCGTTCGATGCGTCGGTGGGCGCGCTGTATCCCTATCTGCAAGGCCGGGGGGTGGAGTTGTGTCCGTCGCTGAATTACGCGCTCAGCCACTTCAAGCTCAAGGCGGCCGGGGCCGCGTATGGTTATGGTTACAATCTTTGCCTCTCCGTGTCCTTGGGGCGCCCGCCGGTGACGCTGGCTCAGGTGGCGCGTCCAGTCGGAACGGTTTTTCTGGCGGATGCCGCGCAGGTGAACGTCTTTCAACCGCCCGCCTCGCCGGCGCATCCGTTGCTGGAAGAATTCTATTACGTGAGCACCAACCGCATCGAAGCCACCGCGCATTTTCGGCACGGGCAACGGGCCAACGCGGTATTTTGCGATGGGCATGTGGCGATGGAAAAACCCGAACCCGGCTCGTTGAACCCCCTGTTGCCCAGCCAGTTCGTGGGGCGGTTAGAGCCCGCCGTGCTGGTTTGGCAGTGAGTCCGGCGCCGGTATCAACGACCCCGACGGGGCGCCCCAATGGGAAGGGGGCCGGCCTGGCCAATTAAATTTCCCCATTTTGTGTTTGACCGCCGGCGCGAATTCCTTTACCCCAGCGCGGCTATTCAAAACTTGGCAACCCCGCGGTCCTCGCGTTAAGGTGTGTTGAGCATGGGCGTGTAGCGAAACAAAGCGGCAAATGGCGAAATCGAAATCATTCCTGGCAGTAGATTTCGGAGCGGGCAGTCTCAAGCTGGCCGAATTCGAAGTCAACGAAGCGGGCGGCTTGCGTCTCCGGCAATATGCCATCCGGCCCCTGGGCTTGGCCGGCTCCCAGGAATCCGCCCGGGAAGGGGTCATCCTCAAAGCGTTGCAGGAACAACTGGCCGCCCTGCAGATCAAAGGTGGCAACCTCAACGTCTGCGCCCCTGGCTTCCACGTCTTCTCCAAATTTGTCAAGCTGCCGCCGGTGGACTCCGGCAAGGTCACCCAGATCATCCGATACGAAGCGCAGCAAAACGTTCCCTTCCCGCTCGAAGAAGTGGTGTGGGACTATCAAATCCTCGGCGCCACCCCGGGCGGCGAACTCGAGGTGCTGTTGGTGGCCATCAAGGCGGACATCGTGGAGGGATTGTTCCGGGTGGCGGAAACTTGCGGGCTCAACCTGCAAATCACCGATGTCTCCGCGGCGGCGCTGTGCAACGCGTTCCGTTTTAATTATGGCGACGTGGAGGAATGCACCATGCTCCTCGACATCGGCGCCAAGACGAGCAACCTCCTCTTTTTTGAAAAGGGCAAAGTCTTTGCCCGCGGCATCAATCTCGGCGCCAACTCCATCACCCAGGATTTCGCCAATGAATCGAAGATGCGATTCGACATGGCGGAGAAACTGAAGATCGCCGAGGGATTCGTCAGCTTGGGCGGCGCGTACGAAGAGCCGGAGAATCCGCAACAGGCGGCCATTGCCAAGATTGCGCGTCAGTTCATGACGCGGCTGCACATCCAGGTCAACCAGACCATGCAGTTCTATCGCGGCCAGCAGGGCGGCAGCGCGCCCCAACGGCTGTTCTTGGCGGGCGGGGCGAGCATCATGCCCTACACCGCGCAGTTTTTTGCGGAAAAACTCAACATCCCGGTCGAGTATTTCAATCCCCTCCGCAACGTTCAGATTGATCCCTCCGTCAATCTGGAAGACCTCGCGCGCGTCGCGCATTCGCTGGGCGAAGTCGTCGGGTTGGGCCTGCGCAATCTGGCCACCTGTCCGGTGGAGTTGAACCTCATGCCCGCCAGCACCCTGCGCTGGCAGAGTTTCAATCAGAAAAAACCTTATTTCATCGCCACCGTTTTCAGCCTCGTGGTGGTGGTGGCCGCCGTCGGTTTCCTCTTCCACCGGCTGGCCCGGGTGCAGGAGGAAGACCTCGACAAGGTCACCGCCGACGTCACTCCCCTGCAGACCCGCGAGCAACAGTTCAAGCGCGCTTACAACGAACTCAAGCGCCTCAAAGAGGATTCGGACCAGATGGTGTCATGGATGGAGCAGCGCTATTTCTGGGCGGATCTGCTCAAGGAAACGCGCCAGGCTTTGATCCGGGTGGAAGAAGCGGGCAAACGGCGGCTGGGCGCGGATGTGGGCGTCTGGATTGAACAATTTCAAAGCAGCCAAGTCCGGTTTGGACACTTCCTCGGCGCGGGCGGTCAAATGCCCGGTTTCCCGGGTGCGGAAATGCCGGCGGAACAGGCCGCCCCGGCCATCCCCGGCATGCCCATGCCCGGCATGGATGCCGAAGCCATCGCCGCTTTCCGGCAACGTTATGGCGATGTGCCCACCCCCGCGCCCATGCCCCTGCCCATGGCGGAAGCGCCACCCCAGCCCATGGCGGAAATGCCGCCGTGGGAACCCGGTTTTCCCGCCGCTCCGGACATGCCGATGCCCGGCGGCGAAGTCATGCCCGGCATGGAAGGCATGCCGGGAATGGAAGGGGTGCCCGGCATGGAGGGCGTGCCCGGCACGCCGGCGCGCAACACCAATGAAGTCGCCTCAGTCAAGCTCATGTTCCGCGCCGTCAACCTGACCTCGTTCGCGGCGGCCGCCAACACGGAGCTGGCCTTTGCCGTGCTCAAGGAATTGCAAGCCCTCCCCTTGGCGGACTCGGCGGAAACCCAGTTCGAAGGCACCCTCGTTCCGGATGACCAGACCGACACCTTCACCTTCGGCATCAACCTCAAGCTCAAGCACCCCTTGAAGATTTATTGAGTATGGATTGGGTCAAACGCAATTTGTACTTCGTTGTTGGCAGTGCGGTGGCCTTGCTGCTGTTGGGGTTGGCCGGGTTCTATCTCTACCGCGGCTGGAGCGCCAATCATCAAATCGCCGAAAAACTCAGCGGCCAGTACGCGGAGTTGAAACGCCTCTACAATTTGGACCCCAATCCCGGCAGCGATAAAATCAACAACATCAAAGCCGCGCGCGAACAACAGGAGGAGTTGCGGCAATTCCTGCAACAAACCCGGACGCATTTTGCGCCGGTCCCGTCGCTGCCCGCGCCCCACGGCACCAACCGGGTGACCAGTGAGGAATTCACCTCCGCGCTGCGCCGAACCGTGGATCAATTGCAGCGCGATGCCACCAACGCCAGTGTCGCCCTGCCGCCCCAGTACAATTTCTCCTTTGAAGCGCAAAAGGGCCTGATGACCTTTTCGCCGGGCAGCCTTGATCTGCTGGCCGTGCAACTTGGCGAAGTCAAAGCCATTTGCCAGATCTTGTTCGCCGCCAAGGTCAACGCCTTGGACAACATCCGGCGCGAACGCGTGTCGCCGGATGACCAGCGGGGCCCGCCCTCCGATTACCTCGTGCAAAAGTCCGCCACCAACTCGCTGGCGATTATGACGCCGTATGAAATCACCTTCCGCTGTTTCAGCGGTGAGTTGGGCGCCGTGCTCGATCAATTGCACGCGTCGCCGTATTGTTTGCTGGCCAAGACATTGGACGTGGGGCCGGCCTCGGCGCTCGCGATGGAGGATCCAAATGCCCCGTATTATGGTGTTCCCGGTGCGCCGGGCGCCCTGCCCGGATACCCGCCGCCGGCGGAAATTCCATCCGCCGGCTTTGCCGAGCGTTACGGCGCGGAAAGCATGTACGCTCCGCGACCCGTCACCCCGACCCCGGCAATGCCGCTTCCGCGATATCCGGTGGGCGGCAGTGCGGCGGAGGCGCCGGGGGCGGGATTTGCCCAACGCTACCCCGGCGCGGGCGTGGAGAGCATGGGGGCCGGCCCGGTTCCCGGAGGCATTCCGTATCGTCCCCTGGGTTCCACCCAACCGGGCGCGCCCGGCGTGCCCGGCATGCCGGCTTACGCGCCGCCGCCCGTCATGCCCGCGACTCCGGGTCTGATGCCGGGCGCGACGCCGCGTGGCGGCATGCAGGCGGTCCTCAATGAAAAATTATTGCGGGTGACCTTGCTCATCCATGTGGTGAAACTTCTGCCTCAAGAAACCAACCGCTAATGGATTTCCTCAAGAAACACTACGAAAAGGTGCTGCTGGGTGTCGTCTTGTTACTGGCGGCCCTGGCGGTGGCGTCGTTGCCTTTCTGGATTGTCGGGCAACGCGGGCGCCTGGCCGCCCAACGCCAGGACATCATTCGCAAGACGCCCAAGCCGCTCACGAATTTGGATCTCAGCATGGGGCAGGCCGTGATGCAAACCCTGTCCGCGCCGTTGCACGCGGAGTTCGGGCGGCCGCACAACCTGTTCAATCCGGTTCAATGGCAGAAACGCCCGGACGGCGTCATTTTCAAGATCGCCCAAGGCAATGAAATCGGCCCGGAAGCCGCCGTGGTGACCAAAACCACGCCGCTCTACCTGACCATTGCGCTGGATTCGGTGGGGCCCCTCAGTGCCGGAAAGCCCTCCGGGTACATGGTGAGCGTGGAACGGCAAGCGGCGTTGTCGCCGCGGGAACGCTCCAAGCGCTCGGTATTTGCGGCGTTGGATCAAAAACGCCGGGACATTACGTTGCGGGAAGTCATTGGCCCGCCAGAGGCGCCCGAGGCGTTGGTGATTGAGTTTGGTGAAACCAGCGAGCGGGTGACCGTGAAAAAAGACACGCCTTTTCGCCGCGTGGACGGTTATCTGGCGGATCTGCGGTATGACCCGGAAAAACGCACTTTCCTCAACCGCCGGGTTGGGGACCGGCTGGTGATTGCTTCCGAGGAATACAATATCGTTGCCATCACGGAGAACGAAGTTGTAGTTTCCCAGAAGTTGACGGGAAAAAAATTCACAATTCGGAAGCGGACGGAAAATTAGCCAATCGTGAATGCCGCCCGGTGGGGGCGGCCAGTTTATTTTTAACGCAAATAAGCCATGATCAAAATCACTTCTTTTCGACTCTGTTGCGCCCTCTTGGTGGCGGGCACCTTCGGGGTGCTGGCCCAATCGGCGGTGACCGATGCGGCGATTGTTGAGGCCGTACGCCGCCAGGCCGCGACCATAGACCTGCGGCTCAAGCTGGAGGAGGCCGAGGGGGCGTTGGCGCGGAAAGACCTGCCCGTCGCCGCCAAACTGTACGAGGAAGCCTACGAGCTGGTGCAGAAAATCGGCTCGGGGATTGACGCGGAACAGGAACAGACCGTGAAGGGCCTGGCGGGCGTGCGCATGACCCTCGCCCGCGAGGCCGCCAAACGCGGGAACTACCGCGAAGCGGATGTGCAGGTGACGCGGGTCCTGAAGGTGTCCCCCAAAGATCCGGACGCGCTGGCGTTCAAACGGGAAAACGATCAGGATCTGAAAGCCCAATATCTGCGCCTGCCCAATCCCGAAACGGAAGAGCAGCTCCCCGGATTCAAGCAAGAACGCACCGACGCCGCCAAGCTGGTGCAAGACGGCCGCTTGCTGCTCGAACACGGCAAGTTGATTGAAGCCGAGGCCAAGTTGAACGAGGCCCTCGAATTGGATCCGTCCAATCGTGCGGCGGCCTATTATCGCGACTTGGTTAAAGACGCCCGCCAACGCCGGGCCGCCGTGCGGCGGGAAGCGGACGCCAAGAACGCCATCGTGGAAGTGGACGAGGCCTGGGAAATCCAGACCAAGCGGGACCGGTTACCCCAGCCCAATCCTTACGCCCGCACCAACCTGACCTACATCGGCAAAGGGCGGCAGAGCATTCTCAGCAAGCTGGACCGGATCATGGTCAATGAAGTGCGGTATCCCGGCCTGCCGTTGAGTGAAGTGGTGGCGGATCTTTACCGGATCGCCAAGCAACGCGACCCGGACAAGCGGGGCATCAATTTTCTGGTGGATCCCAACGCGCCGCCGGTGAATCCGCTGTATCAGCAATATCAGCCGCAGCAGCAGTTCATTGATCCCACCACCGGTTTGCCGGTGCCCCAGGCGGCGCCCACGGAGTTGGAGGTGGAAGTGGCCGATATCGCCATCAAGCTGGATCTGGCCCTGACGGATGTGCGCTTGATGGATGTCTTGGATGCCATCGTCAAGGTGGCGGAACGCCCGATCAAATACTCGATTGAAGAGTATGCGGTGATTTTCTCCCTGAAAGGTCAGGATGTGCAGAGCCTGGTTTCCCGGGTGTTCAAGGTGGATCCCAACACGTTCTATCAAGGCTTGGAAAGCGTCGGCGCCTACGCCTTTGGCGATGTGGAAACGAGCAGTGGTTCCGGCGGCTCCGGTGGTGGTAGCCGGGGCGGTGGTAGCAGCCGGGGCGGCGGCGGCCAGGGCGGTGGGAATCAGGATTATGGCGCCACCGTGCCGCGGGTGAATGTTGCGGGGTATTCCGGCGGCGGCGGCGGCCAACAAGGCGGCGGCGGCGGGTCGGGCGGTCTGAGCTTCATCACCCGCACCAACAACATGGAGGAAGTCAGCGCGGCGGTGCGCAACTACTTCCTGGCGCTGGGCGTGGATTTGAATCCGCCCAAGGCGCTGTTCTGGAATGATCGCGCCGGCAAGCTCATTGTTTACGCCACCCAGAACGATTTGGACATCATTCAATCGGCGATTGAAGTGCTGAACGAAGCGCCGCCTCAGGTGAACATCAAGGTGAAGTTTGCCGAGGTGACGCAGAACGACGCCAAGGCCCTCGGTTTTGATTGGTATTTGGGGAATTGGGTGATTGGCAAGAGCGGCTTGCAAGGCGGCACCGCCCCCTCATTGAGTGGCCGGCCCACCACCGCCAATCCCAGCGGGTCCTTTCCGGGCGGTGATTTCCCACAATGGACTGTGGGCGGCGGCGATACGACGGGCGGACAAACCGGCGGCGGGCAAACCGGCGGCGGACAAATTACCAGCGGACAAGGCTTGAGCACGCTGATTCCGCCGGCGGCGTCGGACAGCCTGTTGACCAGCGGCCTGCGCAACAGCGCCAACGCCCCGGCATTGGCCACCTTCACCGGCATCCTCACGGATCCGCAATTCCGCATGGTGATCAAGGCCTTGGAACAACGGGACGGGGCGGAACTGCTCACGGCGCCGGAAGTGACCACCTTGAGCGGCCGCCAGGCGCAAGTGCAGATGGTGGACGTTCGCACGATTGTCACCGGGGTGGATTTGAATCAGACCCAGGGCGGTGGTGGCGGCTACGGCGGTGGCGGGTATGGCGGCGGCGGCGCGGGCGCGGTCGGCTCGCAGCTCAACTACTACACCCAACCGTTGCCTTTCGGTCCGGTGTTGGACGTGCTGCCCAGTGTTTCGTCGGATGGTTATACGATTCAGATGACGTTGATTCCCACCGTCACGGAATTCGTGGGCTACGACGAGCAATACGCGCAGAAGTTCGTGCCGCAGGCGCAATCCGTGAGCGGCGGTGTGGCGGCGGGCATTCCCATCACGGGTCAATTGCCGTTGCCAATCTTCCGCGTGCGCCAGGTCACCACCACGGCGATTGTCTGGGATGGCCAGACCATTGCGCTGGGCGGGTTGATCTCGGAATCCGTCACGAAATTACGCGACAAGGTGCCGGTGCTGGGCGACCTCCCGTACCTGGGACGTTTGTTCCGCAGCGAATCCGAGGAGACGCGTAAGAAGAATCTGATGGTGTTCGTCACGCCCACGATCATTGATCCGGCCGGCAACCGCGTGAATCTGGATGAGGAACTGCCGTTTGCGCAGACGACCATCCCGGTGCAACCCGCACCCGCGGCGGATCAATAAACGCCCGGCGCCGGGGGCGGTGGCCGGCAACGGCTGGAACCGCCCCGCTGTGGCCCGCATGCGAAGGAGTGGTCTTTGGACACACCTTTTGAGGTGGAAACTGGCAAGCAAGCGGGCGGGGACGGCGGGACCAAGGGCAACGGGCCCCGGTTGCTTTTGGTGGATGGGCACGCGTATGCGTACCGGGCCTTTTTTGCGATCCGCGCATTGCGGTCGCCGTCGGATGAACCGACGAATGCGATCTTTGGCTTTGTCCAGATGTTGACCCGGCTGCGGGCGGCGGTGCGGGCGTCCCACGCCTTGGCGGTCTGGGATGGCGGCTTGGCGGCGGAACGCGTGGCTGCGTGGCCGGCCTACAAGGCCCAACGACCTGCCATGCCGGATGAACTTCGGCCGCAGTTGGATGGCATGGTGGCTTGGTTGCAGGCGGCGGGCTGGAGTTCGTTTTGCGCGGACGGCGTCGAAGCGGATGATTACATCGCCACAGTAACCCGGCACGCCGGAGCGGCGGGCTGGCCGGTGGTCATCGCCAGTTCGGACAAGGATTTTATGCAGTTGGTGTCGGCGACGGTCGGGTTGTTCAATCCGAATGATAAAACCGATCGGATCTGGACCGCGGCCGAAGTGCGCGCCAAAACCGGAGTGCCACCGGAACAGGTGGTGGATTGGTTGAGTCTGGTGGGCGATACCGTGGATAACATTCCCGGCGTGCCGGGGGTGGGGCCGAAAACAGCGGCGGCGCTGCTGGCGGAATTTGGATCGGTGGCCGGCATTTACGCCCGGTTGCCGCAGGTCAAAGGCGAACGGCTGCGAGCCAATCTAGCCGCTGCGGAAGAGTCGGTGCGGCGGAATCAGGCGTTGGTGCGCTTGAACCCGGAGTTGCCGTGCGCCTGGGATCCCGCCGGTTTGGCCATCCGATCCGCGGATGCGGCGCAACTGCGGGAATTGTATGCCCGCTGGGGTTTCCGCTCCCTGCTGGCCGCCTTGGGACCGGCGACGCCGGCGTCCCAGACGATTTGGTGGTAAGCAGGCGCGGTCCGGTGGAAAAACCGCATGGTGAAGCGCGTCCGGGGAAGAAAACGTGGACATCATTTGGGTGTCTTGTTAGAAGTAAGCGAAAGAATTATGTCATTGCCGCAGTATGTATGGAAGACGGCGCTGGGCTTGTGCCTGGGGTGGCTGGCCGCCACGCCGGTCCACGCCCAAAGCTATACGCCGCAGGGCGCTGAATTTGCCATCGCCGGCGCCCTGCCGGGCGATCAAATTTATCCGGCGGCCAGCCTCAATCCCTCCGGCGGATACCTGGTCTGGGAGGACAACATTACGGATGGCAGCGGTCAGGGCGTCAGCGCGCTGCGGTTGGATGGCAATCTGTCCGGAGCGCTGAGCAGTTTCCGCGTGAACCAACAGGCCGCCGAGCACCAGGAACGGCCGCAGGTCAGTCTATTGAACGATGGAGGGGCGGTCTTCGTCTGGCAGGGGGGACGGCAGGGATTCCAAGACATCTATGCGCGCTTCTTGGGGGCGACGGGGACTTGGATCACTGACGATGTGTTGGTCAATGCCTTTACCAATCACGCCCAAATCCAACCGGTGGTGACCACGCTGACCAATGGCCAGGTCATCATGGTTTGGGGCAGCTTTAATCAACGCGCCAGCGACAGTCTGCAGGACATCTACCTGCAACGGTTCGCTCCCGGAGGTCAGAAATTGGGCGGTGAAATCGCGGTGAATCAGTTTGCGGCGTTCAATCAGCGCACGCCGGCGGTGGCGGCGTTGAGCGATGGCCGCTTTGTGGTGGTCTGGGTGTCGGAACAGCAGCGCAACGCGGTGGGAAGCGCTAATCCCCAGCAACTTTATCAACCAAATCAATTGCCCAGCGTGGATATTTACGCCCGGATCTTCCAAGCCAACGGACAAGCGGTGGGCGGTGAGTTTCTGGTGAACACCGGCACCAATGTCTGCGCCAATCCGGCGGTGGCCGCCGCGGCGGACGGCGGGTTTCTGGTGGTTTGGAGCGAAAAGGATGTCCTGACACGGGAGAACAGTTGGGACATTTTCAGCCGGCCCTTTACGAGTGCGGGCACGGGCGGAGTGGTGCGCCGGGTCAACACCCACACTTTTGGCGATCAATTCGCCCCCCGGATCAGCAGCGTGGAGTCGGATTATCTGGTGGTCTGGACCAGTTTGGGGCAAGACGGTTCGCGCGAGGGCGTTTACGCGCAATTTTTGAACGGAGGCGGCGCCTTGGTGGGCGCCGAATTCCGCGTGAACACCACCACGGTCAGCCAGCAAATGCATCCCACCGTGGCGGCGGATGGCCTCGGCCGTTTCTTGGTGGCGTGGACCAGTTTCAGCGGGGGAGTCCACAGTTTTGATTTGCAGGCGCAACGGTACGTCACCGTCGTCCAACCGTTGCTGCCGATGGACGCCCCGTTTGTGGTGACCTTGAGCGCCAGCGAACTGCAGGTGAGCTGGTCTCCGGTGGCGGGGCTCAATGTCACCGGCTATGAAGTTTATGCCAACGGCAGCGCCAGCCCCACCGTGACCGTCACCAACAACTGGTGGACCATGACCGGCCTGGCCCCGGCCAGCACGAACCACTTCCGCGTCGCTTATGTGTTGGCGGATGGCCGGCGCTCGCCGCTTTCGGAAAGTACCAGCGGCTGGACCTACGGGGAGATGATGCATTACGACATTATTCCGTTTGACTGGATGAAGACGTTCTGGGGCGGGTCGTATTGGACCTGGCCGTCGCCCTCGGAGGACAGTGATGGCGACGGGGCCTCGAATTACGAGGAGTTCCTCGCGGGCACGAATCCGTTGGATGCCGGCAGTGTGCTCAAACAGCAGTTGCAACAAACGCCGCAGGGTCTGTTCCTGACGTGGAACACCCAGCCCGGGCTGCTCTATCAGGTGCAGGTGTCCATCAACCTGGGGGCGTGGCAAAACTTGGGCGGCCCGCGTCTGGCGGCGGGGACGAGTGATTCACTCTTTGTCGGCCACGGCAGTACAGGGTATTACCGGGTGATCCGGGTGCGTTGAGATGATTTGTATGTTTCGACCCTTGAAAACGTTATTTTGGCTGGCTGCGGCCAGCGCGGGTGTGTATTCCGCCGCCGCCTTCTCGCTGTTGGGACCGCAGGGTGCCAGCGACGGCCCGGACGGCTACCAGGTGCCCGAGATCGGTTACTTCATTGGCGGTGACATCGGTGGCCCCAAGAATCTCAGTGAGGAATTCCGTTGGAATACACCGGAATTGTATTATTCCTTCGACCGGAACTTCCTGGATTATTTCGGCTCGAACGGCGTGTTCGCCATCGAACAAGTCATCGCCATCATGAATGGCGTGACCAATGTATCCGCCTATTCCGCGCAACTCACCGAGTTTCCGTTGGAAAGCATGCGGTACAACTACCGGGCGCAGGCCATGAGTTTGATTGATTTGAAATCGGTGGCCTTGAATTTTCTGGTCGAGGAAATGGGATTGGCGGAACCCGACCGTTGGACCTGGTGTTTGCGGTCCCGGGAGACCCAACCGAATCTGCAATGCCCCTTCATGATTTACGGCGTGATCAAACGCAACTTCGATCCGGTCACGTGGGAGCCGACCAGCTATGTCAATGGCAACCTGTACAGCTATGTAATCCGGGAAAGATGCACGGGGGATAATCCACTGGCCGACGCGGTTGAGTTTTTGGTGGACCCGCTGGGGGTTCATTATAGTGCGGTCGCTTCTGGCGGCATTGATTACGGGGTGTTTTACACGGGATTGACCCGCGACGACGTGGGGGGGCTGCGGTACATGTGGCGCACCAACAACCTGAACGTGGAGAAGGTGTCGAGCGGCAGCGTTTTATCAAAGACCAATTTTGCCACCCCCCAGTTGTTGGTCAGCTCGAATTTGTCGCTGCTGGTCAGCCAGTCCCTGACCAACAGTCCGGACGGGCTCAGCGCGTTATACCCCGACTTGATCATTCTGGAGAGCACGCCGATTTTTACCAACGTGGTGACCACCAACCGGCTGATCTATTTCACGAACGCCCCCTATTCGCCGGCCGGGGTGGCGAAGCTGGCCACCAACATCACCTACGAAACCAACGCGGCCATCTGGTATCGGCACGCCTTTGGGAACGTGATCACCAACACCTACTACACGAACGGGTGGATGACGATTCTGCAGACCAATATCTCCACCACCGCCTGCCGGCCCTTTGCCCCGGCCGGGGCCATCTGCACCAATATCACCCAGAAGACGATCTTCACCAATTTTGTGAACGGGGATTATTTCCTGTTGACGACGAATTCCGGCTGTGGGTTCTTCCCCATCAGCACCCAGTTGGTCCGGGTGCTCATCGAGACAAACACCCCCGTGGCCGCCACCAATGCGCAGGAGGCCACCAATATTTTCAACCAGGAGTATTCGGAAAGCAACGTCACCTATTTCACTAATCATATACTGACGGTCTATCCGGTGCCGTGTGAGAACGACTCGGTCGCCCTGCGCCAAGGCATGGACCGGATCCAATTCATCCGGCGCGATTACGATTCTTTGTTGGAACGGTATTTCCACCCGGTGACCAATAGTTACGTGCTGTATGCGGTCACCAATAATCAAATCATCCCCGAACATTTCCACCGGGTGGTGACACGCCCGGACTTTGTCTTCTCCGCCGAGGAGCGTCAAGCAGGCAACGCATGGTTCGGCTGGGGGTTCCGGCAGGCGCCCCACTATTTCACGCCCACCAACGCGGCGGACCCGAATCCTGACAAGGTGTTGGGTCCGGGCACATTGGAAGCGCCTTTATTCATTGAATTCAACAAAGTGGGCCCCCTGCTGGTGAACGTTTACAATCCGTTCCTGCCCAACTCCGGTTTAACGGAAGCCGCGGCAACCACCAATTTTATCTGGGGTTCCTTCGATGGGACGACCAACGCCCCGATTGTCTATCCCCAGGGGACCAGCATTGCCGACTTGGAGAATCAAGTATTGATCCAAGTGCAGCCCTGGGTGGAAATGACCAACCGTCTGGCGCAAACCAGTGCGATTCTTCCCTGGGAAGAGCTGGCGTTGCCCACGGGCGGCCTCCAACAGCCGTATCCGCAACCGCCGGCGGGATTGCCGGTGGAATATCCGGTGCGGGCCTGGTTTGCCGTCAACGGCGGGCAATTCCCCTATGCCTGGTCGCTGGCCCCGGGATCGCCCGGCTTACCGCCGGGATTGTTCCTGGCGCCCGACCCCAGCGACAGCAGCCGGTGTGTGCTGGCGGGCACGCCCACCATGGTGGGGACGTTTGATTTTGTGGTGCGACTGACGGATGCGGGTTCGCGTTCTGTGGACCGGGCTTATTCGATTACCATTGAGCCGTGACCGGCGAAGCATCGTGGCCGTAAAGACGAGTTACCGAGTATGAGACAGGTTTTGATGACAGTGGGGTTGACGGCCATGCTGGCCGTTCCGGCGGGGGCGCAACCCGATCCTCTCTGGGTAAACAACGGGGTTTACACTTTCCCGCCGCCGGTGGATGCCATCAGCGTGGTGAATAACGGAATAATCAACATTGCCACGTCGGCTCCGTTTGACACCTCGAATACGCGTAATTTCACGAACAACGGCACCATGAACGGGATGGTGGGGTTCCGGTTCGACACGGTGCTCACCGGCCCCGGCGGCGGCGGCAATGCCACCCGCCAACCCGCGGTTAATTTCCACAATAAATCCGGGGCGACGGTCACGGCCCGCGACTCCTTTTTGGGCCCCAGCCGTTTGTCGGTTTTGGCCACGAACATCGTCAACCGCGGTTATCTTGGCGTGGGCGCCAATGGCGCCTTGCAACTCACCGCCACCAATGCCGACCTGTTTTACAGCGCGCTCGGCGCGGGGGCGATTGAACCGAGGGGCAGCGGCAACGATCTGGACGGCGGCCAGTTCAGTGCCGATGTGGCCATTTATGATTATTACTGGGGACAGACCAACGCCGACTGGAACAGCGCGAATTTGATGATGGCCGAGGAGGATAATTTGTTTGTCGTGACCCCGCCGCATTATGTGGAAGCCGTGCAGGGCAGGGGGATGACGCAGTTTTACCTCGAAAATCCCATTTCCGCCTTCTACACGAATTTTGTTGGCGGGCAGCGGTCGTTGACCCTGACCAACTTGGACGGCAGTGTCACGAATCTGCTCGTGGCCACCAATATCATCCGCCAGGCCGCCTTTGCCTCGGTGGCGGACACCAATATTGCCGTTGTCTTCCGGTTTGCTCCCAGCACGATTCCCACCAATCATTTTCAAACCGTCACGGCGGGACTGGCGTGGTCCACCACCAACCTGTTCACCGGCGAGCCGGCCATGACCACGCTCTACCTGCGGGATACGCTGGCCTCCTCCACCGCCCGCGGGTTGCTGGTCAACCCGGAGACCGGCAATACCTATCGGCCGGCGAATTATCTGCTCTCGCGCTTGGAACCCGGCGAGTTCGCCAACGGCAACTCGGGGAACGCGGCGCTGACGAATAATTTCCTGTACGAAGAGGATTTTACCAACCGCATCGTGAGCGGCGCCTACGCCGGCTACAGCGCCTCGGTGGACAACATCTATTCCCGGCCGCCGGGGATTGCGGGAGGAACGGTCACCAATCTGCCCGGGCGGGTGATCATTAACGCGCAGAATCTGAACCTGGAGGAAGCAGCCGTTCGCGCCGAGGGCTATGTGGACATCAAGACCCGGCATTTGGTGTCTTCCACCAATGCCATCGTGGATAGCGAACATTTAATTTATGATCTGGCCTCGACCAATGGGCTGTTGGTGATGACCGATCTCGCCAAGGAAACCGTGGCCCGCATGCGGGGCGATCTCTACGTTTGGAGCGGCGTTTGGCAGAATGAATTGATTGAATCGTACACCAGCTACAACCTCCCCGACCCCGATGACGAAGAGGGGGGCGAACCCGAGGAAGTGGTCATTACCAATGTGGTCCGGGTGGGCATTCACGCACTGATGATCAGCGCGGATTATGTGCTCACCGAATTGCCGGTGATCACCCATGACCTGAAGTTGCACAGCCGACAGGCGGACGGGGGCCGGCCGGGCGATATTATCATGGCGGACCCCGTGACGGTGGCGCGCGGCTTCTACCTGGACGGGGATAGCTTCACCCTGAGCGGCCGTCTGATTCTGTCCGGCGAAGTGGAGGACTGGATTTGGACCAATGCGCCGGGGGTGATGTACTTGACCAACACCGGATTCCTGGAGGTGCCGAACGAATTGCACTTGGGTAATGATCGGCCCCAGCAGTACGAGGCCATCGTCAACCAGGGGATCATCAGCGCCTACGGGCAGAATTATCGGACGCGCTATTTTGAAAACCGCGGCACTAATTTCGCCGGCGCCAACGTCACGGTGACCGCCGAGGATGCCAAATTGGACGACGGCCAATTTGTGGTGGATGGCAACCTGACGTTCACGGGAGGCATATTGCGGATGCGCGAACATGCCTTGGATGTCAGTTCCGGCACGTTGTACCTGGATTTGAGCACCAGCTTGGGCGACACCGGGGGCGGCGCCAATAATACCATTGCGGTGGGGGATGGCTTTTGGTTGATGCAAAAACCGGCCACCGGAGACTTGCTGGGCACGCGGCTATTGACGGCGGTGTCGGCGTCCCGGGTTGCGGACCATTATTGGGCGGCGGAAGACCGCGGCCCGGTGGGGGCGGGATTCCTCAATAACGTGGCCATCGGGCGCCTGACCCTGTCGGCCGCTGTGCGCGGCAAACTGCGTTTCTACGGCGTGGGGAGTGGCCGGGCGCTGTACGTGGATTATTTGGAATTGGATACCTATGTGGCCAATAATTTGGAAACCGCGGTCCACATTGATCCAGGATTCAAAATCTATTTTGCCGATGCCAACGTGCGGCCCGAGGAGTTGGATGGGAAGTTCGGTGGCCGGTTGATCTGGGTGAGGGATTTCGCCGGACCGAACAGTTCGGTGTCCGTTGTTTTGCCCGGGGGCAAACGGATCAAGGTCAACCGGGGCGTGTTGACCAGCACGATCATTGATTCCGACGCTGACGGGCTGGCCAATGCGTATGACCCCAGCCCCTTCGATCCGGTGCCGCTGGGCGGTGTCACGCTGGTGAGTACGTCGGCGCCGCCGCAGGCGCTGATTACGTGGCGGGCGGCGGCCAACACCGTTTATTATTTGGAATACCGGACCGATCTGTCCCCGCTGGCGGCGGGCGGGTGGCAGCCGCTGTTGGTGTTTACCAATCAGGCCACCACCAATGGTTGGATTACGGTGGAAGACCCGCTTCCCGTCGGTACCGATCCGCGTTATTACCGGCTTTATTATCGGCCCTGACGGGCCGGCCCGGGCGCGGCGCCCCCTCACCCGGGGTGTGGGGCGCCGTCCGGCGACACAGCTTTGGATATGAGTATGAAGCGTTTTACACGGATGGCCCTGCTCTTGGGCATCGCGCCGTTCTTCGTGGCGGCATCAGAGACCCAATATGTCACCATCGGCGGCCACGCAGCGCATCCCACGCGGATTCTGGCGAAGCGCAAGGCGGGCCAGGTTGAGCAGGCCGCCGCCGACTTGCTCGACGGGCAAAAATTGCAGGTGGTCCGGCAATTCAAACTGGTGCCGGGATTGCAAGTGCTGGAACCGATCGCTCCCCCGATCTCCGCGGCGGGGGACGAGACGGCCGATGAAGGTTTCTTGAGACAAGCTCTCTTGGATCGCATTGCAGCGTTGCGCGCCTCCGACCAGTTCGAATATGTCGAGCCCGATTACACCGTCTATGCCCAGCTTCAGCCGACGGATGAGAAGTTTCAGGACGGCACCTTGTGGGGGTTGAAGAACAGCGGGGGCAAAGGGGGCGTGCTGGGCGCGGACATTGATGCGGAGCGCGCGTGGGATATAACGACCGGGTCCACCAATGTCATTGTGGCGGTGATTGACTCCGGCATCCGTTATACGCACCAGGACCTGGCGGCGCAGATGTGGGTCAATCCGGGAGAAATTCCCGGAAACGGCATTGACGATGACGAAAACGGTTACGTGGACGACGTGTACGGCATCAATGCCGCCCAGGGTACGGGCGATCCGATGGATGATAACGATCACGGGACCCATTGCGCGGGGACCATTGGCGCGATGGCCAACGGCGGCGGACCGCATGTGGGGGTGGCGTGGAATGTGCGTTTGATGGCGCTGAAATTCCTCGGGGCGGATGGAACCGGGTCAACGTCCGCCGCCATCGAGTGCTTGGATTACGCCGTGGCGATGGGCGCCAAGATTTCCAATAACAGTTGGGGCGGGGGCCCCAAAAGCGAGGCGCTTTATGACGCGCTGGTGCGGGCCCGGGAAGCCGATCACCTGTTTATCGCCGCCGCCGGCAACTCTGGGACCGACAACGACATCCTCCCGCAGTATCCCTCAAACTACGAACTGGACAACGTCATCGCGGTGGCGGCCTTGGATCGGCGGGACCGGTTGGCCCGGTTTTCCTGCTACGGATTGACCTCCGTGGACCTCGGCGCGCCGGGGGTGGAAATTTACTCCTCCACTTCCGGATCCGACAGTGAATACAAAGTGTTTCAAGGCACCAGCATGGCAACGCCGCATGTCTCGGGGGTGGCGGCTCTGGCCCTCGCCAAATATCCCCAGGCCACTTACGACGAATTGCGTGATCTGTTGTTGATGACTACGGTTCCCGTGGCCGCGCTCCAAGACAAAACCACCACGGGCGGCCGGGTCAACGCGTACAATGTCCTTTCCGCCGCGCCCAGCGGGAAGCTGGACCTGTCTGTCACCCCGCCGCCGGGTGCGGCAATCCTGACGCCCTCGGAACAGGAATTTTTTGTGCGGGTGACGGATTTGTTCCGGATCACCGACGCCACCGTGACCGCCACGGTTTCCACCAACGGGGAATTCTACACTGACTTGGAATTTCAGAATGACGGAACGGATCCGGATGAGACAGCCGGCGACGGCATTTATTCCGCCCGGCTGGATATTCCCCGCACCGCCACCAATCTGGTGCTGACCATCACCGCCACGGCGCCCGACAAAATTCCCGGCACCGCCGTGGTGAACTATGATTGTGTGACGGTGCCGCAGAACGACAATTTTGACAGTCCGGGCAAGATTCCGGCCGGCGGCGCCGCCCTGATCACCACCACCCGTTTCGCCACCATGGAGCCGGGGGAACCCAAGCACGCGGGCGTGTCTTCGGTGGATCACTCCCTCTGGTGGACCTGGTCGCCCAGCACGGCGGGCCGGGCGATTTTGGATCCGGCGGGCAGTCAGTTTGACACCGTCCTGGCAGTTTACACCGGCACCAATTTGCTCACCCTCACCCCGGTGGCCTCGGTGGACGATGTGGGGCGCCTGAAGCAGGGCTACCTTTTTTTCGATGCCCAAGCTGGCAAGACCTACCGCATTGTTGCCGCCGGAAAGAACGCCCAGGAAATGGGTACCCTCCGGTTGCGCGCGCAGATGGGCGGTTTGCCGGATACCAATGCGCCGTCTGTCAGCATTGTCTCGCCGATCGAAGGAACGATGTTGACCACCAATTTCCTCATGTTGAGCGGCATCGCTTTTGATCCGCAGCCCAACGCCTCGGGCATCAGCCAGGTGGACGTGCGTTTGAACGACGATCTCCTGGCCGTAACGGCCCAGGGGACCACCAATTGGACCGTGCCGTTGCTTCTGAGGCCGGGCTTTAACACCGTGGCGGTCTGGGCGCGCGATTATGCCGGCAACCGTTCGACCGCCAAGACCCGGAGCTTGATATACGCTCCCCAGTTACCCGCCAATGATCACTTCAATTTGGCGACACCGTTGGTTGACGACAACGGGACAATCACGATCAACACCTACCCGGCCACCAAGGAATACGGCGAACCCAACCACGCGGACAACGACGGCGGTCACTCGGTTTGGTGGCGGTTCACGCCGACGGAAAGCGGTTTGCTGGAACTAACCACGGCCGGTTCGGAATTCGACACCCTGCTGGGCATCTACACCGGCAATCGGGTTGACGCGTTGACCAAGGTGGCCGCCAGTGATGATCTGGATTGGGAAAATTTCCACAGTGAAATCCAGCAGGCGTTGGTCGCCGGCCAGACCTATTCCAT